>Ga0247742_10002112_pt1 | contig 13255 bp, 16 predicted proteins | sample UWRJL208509C2_FD_180944 | JGI IMG/M metagenome (GOLD analysis project Ga0247742, IMG submission 180944) | Plant litter microbial communities from Arlington Agricultural Research Station in Wisconsin, United States - UWRJ-L208-509C-2 | ecosystem: Environmental > Terrestrial > Plant litter >...
GGTCGGTTAGTTCCAGCCAGTGGGCGCCTACCAGAAAAAAGTACCCTAGGTGACCGCTATTGGTACCGGTGCCCCCTTGATTTCTTCGCTGGTGCCTGCAGCCCTTCAAGCTCGTTTCATCCTGGAACCCAATTTTATTCCACCGATTGTAGAACTTCCTCAACGATAGAACACCATGAGCCGCCTGAAAGATCCAACATGGTGGAAACTTGAAAGGCTATTAGGCGTGGGATTTCCATTCACAGCTAGCCTCCTTGTAAAATCTTTGTTCCTCTATTGTCCGCAAGCCTGCAACTTCCGGACCGCCTTCCTTCAACGCTCCAGCTTTGTCACGGCGGACATCTAACTGTCAAGTCGGCATACGAGCCGACCTGTCAAGTCATACAGATGTTACCGGCAAGTTAGGTGTCAAGTATCCGCTGGTCACATTCCACCTTGTCACCTACCTTTCCTTCAACGAAACGCTACGTTCCTACTGCTATTCAACTGCCATCGAGTGTCTGTGCTCTATTATTGGCCACGTCATGTAAATGAATAACTCGCTTGACCATGTCACTTACGACCCCTTCCTCTGTATCCTCCGTGAGCCAAACTGTAGCAAGAATGCTAAGTCCTCGTAGTGCCAGCCACAGAGCTGCCCCAGTTTATGCGTGGTCGGGTCTCAACCTTGAAAAAAGACTCTAAGTCATTTAAATAGTATACAGAGGTGCAGGGAAATATTTTGAAGGTGGGCAGCGCCTCTGCACATCGTACAGAACGACGAGCAAGACAAATACTGCGCAATGTGTGACATTGGGTCACAGAAAGCCCATAACTTGACAAGTCAATTGACAGGACGGTTGGCGGCCCGACTTGACAGTTAGATGTCCGCCGTGTGTGTGTATGGCGAATTCAGATCCATCATCGCCGCCTTGTCACAGTTGTTGCCCCCACTTCTGTCCATGCCATTCTCCTTGTTCTCTTTCCAAATACTTTCGACATCAAAGCACGGGGCTGACTATGGTTCTTATTGTTCACTTCACAGATAACTCATACTTTGCGGGAACCCTAGCCTGGCTCAAGAGAAATTGAACTAGCCGGGCCCAAGATTGATCAGTCTCACTCAAACGACATATGGCGTGTTCGCTTGACCAGAGCACCCCTTCCTGCCGATTCCTTCATTCACTCGTTCTCCTATGTTTGTCCTGCATACGAACATGTGAACTCTAACTTTCTCTTCCCCGTCTCTTCTCCGATAGAATCGAGCTCTGATCCCTACATCTTCACAAACGACCAAGAGGCTGGTCCCTATCGTTCAATCATCAAGTTTGACCTCCTCCATTTCCATTCAACGGAACCGAGTCCCATTCCTCTCAGCATGAGCATTGAGGATATTCGTTGGCTTGATTTCGAGTCTGATTTCAGTGCGTCTAGACTTCTTATCTGGAGGAGGGCATTGCCCCTACGCATATACCCACGTCGTAGATCGATGGTTTGAGTTCTGTGTTATGGGGTAAGGTCCATTGCGGGTTTGAGGTGTCGACTCATTGGTGATGGTAAGTCTTTATGCACCTACCATCTGCCTCGGCTCACTTCTACTTCAGAGATGACGCTAGGTTTTGTCATCCCTTTACAAGACTGCATATTCGCCCTGTCGTCTTCGGTGAATCCTCGCAGAATATAACATTACTCATTTCAGAATCATATCTTCACTCGTGGTTCTCGGAGCGTTATCTCTTTGTTCATCCATGCTCACGAATCACGACTTAACATTTCTTGGAGCGCATCATGAAGCCTACTCTCTGCTCGGAATCTCTTGTTATCCAAATTTCCCCGACTCCACCGGGGGTCGCTTGCCCCCATTGGTAACGTTATTTTGTTCAACTCGAATATCCATATGCATCTCAACTCCATCATCCTATGCAATGCGAATGTGGATATATGGCATCAATTTCCCCTGCTTCTAACTAAAAGGATTGGCACATCTTTTCATGGGACGATGTAGAAAGACCCAGCTCCCATACGTCGTTACTCATTCAGCTGTTCATTCGTCTGTGTTCTTTCTACGTCAAAAGTTTCTTTTAAAATAAGATACTTTGAATGATCTCCAGGGATACGTGTTCTTTACTGCCAGTTGAGAAATTTTAGATACCAAGATGCGATCCATTTTTTCAGGCAGTTAGCAATCGGAAGTGTGAAACGACGTGGATCACATCTATCATGCACTACTTGTAATTTACTCGGAAAGATACAAGTTGGGCACCTTGAATTGTATGCGCATATTTTTGCACGACTTCTCTATATTCAAATGGTTTAAGCGGAAAGAATATTACCTTACCGAAATCGAAAACATCGAAACGGATTCGCCGCCTCTTCTCCTCCACCGTGAGATTTGGTCGACCTTTTACGGCGAAAAATTGGGCGGCGTAATCGAGAAGCTGCTATAACATTGCATTGGTGTAAATCGACGGTTTATATTTCATTAATTCGTTCTCACCTCATATGTAGGCGGTACACTGATAATATCGTCAGCACTTCCAACCAACCGAATCATCCCAGGATCGCATCCATATTCGGCCTTGATTTGCTCTCCATTCTTTCCTGTGAGCGGCGCCTGCTTTGAGGAGTTGACTGCGTACTTTCCGTCAACACATACACCAATTTCTGGAATGTCGGAACCGTTTATCAAGAAACGCTTCCAAACATCAGCAGAGCTTTTCGCCACGCGGAGTCCAGTCCAAAATGGTGTTCCATTGACGAGTCGGAGGCAGTACTTGAGCGAGATGCTTTCTCTCGCAGTATCTGCGTTCAGTTGTTCAGGAAATGCCTCTAAGGCGTACAGAATAGCCTCCTGTTGTCCAGAATGTCGGTACAATGATGATTTGAATCTAAGGAGGCGACTCACGTCATAAGACTGTGCGAAAGGAACCAATTCAGAACAGATCGCGTTCTGGGTCGAGTCCAGAAAACTCAACGACATCGCGCGAGGGAGATTGGCGCTGTACGTTTTCAAGCTCGTAGTTCCTGTAGGAAAGGTGTTATCACTAGTGCGGGCGCCAATCTTGATTATGATCAGTTAAGCATCCTCACCCATACCCGAGGGTCTTCTTTCATCACTTCCATCTTGGTTCATAGTAGATCTTCGTCGGCCGTGCTTCCAGATCACAAGAAACTTGGGTGTGGTGGAAGCAACAAAATGCTTCATTGTCGACGTGTCTGAGCTGTCACAAATAAATTGATCCAGCGGACAACCGGTCCGCAAATGGAGTCACTCTTAAACTTGAGTAGAGGTTTATAATTACCGCTAATAAAACTTCCTGTTGAAAAGCATGTGTCCAAACTGACGAGGGAAGGCCGAGGCAGAGAGATTGAGGCTCCACCCATGCCCTCCAGAATATCAGAAGGGTTCTGTATTTCTTAACTGTAAAGAATGTAAATGTCTACAGTGTCCTTAACATGTGTCAGCGACTGAGGGTACACTCCAGCGCACCGTTTTATAATATCCTGATATTTAGTTGGATCAAGAGGGATATCCCTTCCGAGAGCTGGATCCCATATATGAAGGCGAATATCCTGGCGCAATACCTCGCCTCGGAGGGTCGGAATCGTCCCTCTACCAGGCAACACAACAATTCCTGTAACATAATCCAAGCATTCCTGTAAAATAACGAGAAAATTAATTTCGCCGTGTGCCACGGATAGCAGATTTTGGACAAACTTTGAACGTAGCTGGCGGGCGAATCGCTTCTGGGGCAGTTTCACTCAGCCATCTAAGTTTACTAGGATAGGCGAAGTGGACGAGCATGTTCATCTGCACGCCATCATCTCCAATGATCGAGTCTTCTGGGTGGGCCTCCACTTCGCGCTCGTCTACGACGGAAATACCAACATCTCCAGCAATTGGCCCTCCTGGGCGCGCTTCCACTTCGCGCTCTTCCACAATGGAGACACCAACCTCTCCAGTGCCTGAAACTTCTGGGTGAGCTTCTACTTCGCGCACATCTCCAATGGAAACACCAACCTCACCAGCGATTGGGTCTTCTGGGTGGGCCTCCACTTCGCACTCGTCTACGATAGAAAGTCCAGCATCTTCGAGAATTGGGCCTCCTGAGCGCGCTTCCACTTCGCACTCGTCCACAATGGAGGCACCAACCTCTCCAGCGATTGGGCTTCCCAAGTGTGCCTCCACTTCGCGTTCGTCTACAATGGAAACGCTAACATCTTCAGTGCTTAGACTTTCTGGGTAGGCTTCCACTTCGCCTTCGTACGCGATGGAGACACCAACATCTCCAGTGATTGAGCTTCCTGAGTGGGTTCCTACTTCACGCTCGTCTACGATGGAAACACCAACATCGCTAGCGATTGAGTCTTCTGGGTGGGCTTCCACTCCACGCTCGTCTACGATGGAAACATCAACATCTCTGGGGATTGGGTCTTCTGGGTGGGCTTCCACGTTGTCCTCGTCTATAATGGAGACACTAATATCTCCAGTGATTGGGCCTCCTGGGTGGTCTTGCACTTTGTGCTTTTCTGTAATAAAAACACCAACCTCCGGAATAATCTTGCTGTCTCCAACACATAACATCCACAGCTCAGGTGATTCCTGTGCTGCGCGAAGACCAGCCCAGTACAAGGTTCCATCGAGTCTCCGGCATGGATATTCAAGAGTAATCAAAGCTTTAGCCATCCCTGGGGGAATATGTTCGGGAAAAGCGCTCATGGCGCTAAGAATCGCCTCCTATGTTTCAGCGAGTAACCAGTCAAAATCCGGATAACGAGGTTAACTGAGGAAAAACTGACGTCGTAAGACTTTGGGAACAGAACTAGCTCAGATGAGATAGGGTTCTTTTCGGAGTCAAGTAGACTCAAAGACATAAGGCGAGGGGTGCCGAGTTCGTTGACCGTCAAATTCTGGCTTGCTAAGGAGATTGGGGTTCATTAATTTATCATGGCCGCCTCTTTGATCAAATGAGATCAGATGAGTTACTCACAACTTCCAGTAGACGGTGGTGAACTTCGGCGGTGAAATTTCATTGCCGCTTTCTTTATCCACTTCATTTGTCTGGGCCACCTCAAGAGGCGATAATGTGAAGAGCAAAGTGTTGACGGACAATGTGCCTTGGCACCAAGCTCTGATCTGCCCGGATATTAGGTTCTGATCCAAGTCGAAGGCAAGATGAGAGATATCTACCATGCAATTAGATTGCGCTCGGTTTGAACTTCGAACAGCTGCCCACCTGATCAATTAGAGCGAGGAGGGCTGAAGATCGAAGAGAAGGTAGTCAAAGATGGAACAAGGGAATAAAGCAGAGACGAACCCAGCTAATGTTAGAATATGTCGAATAGTTACCACGTTTGATTGTTGCTGCAAGATGACAAACAATATACTAGACAGAACTATAACTCGTGCGTCAGGTGATGGGGAAACACCTTATGCGGAGCCAAAAACACATATATGGTTATGGCATTCATTAAAACGTAGGTGTACAGGTCCCAGAGGACCGCTGTATATCCACAACGCCACCTAATAAGATCGTAGGAAAGGATAAGACATGAGGCCTAGGTCTCGACCCTTTACGTGGGTTCGAATAATAATAGCTCGGGAAACTGAACCCGACCTTCCAGCCAAGAATGGTGTGTGATGTCTAAGCCCATATGGCGAGGGAATATACCTGTACGCGAATCAGGGTACAAAAGTGTATAAGGACATTCGCACTGCACGAATTAATCAACTTGATGGATGTCTTCTGAATGATCCTAATGTCGCAGAGGATAGCCGCTGTTGAAAGATCCTCAGCAAAGCAAAGCACTAAAGAAAAATCAATCGAGAAAGGAACTTCCGAATGAAATGCAAGGCACCATACACCTTTCTGTATCGTTGACGGTTTGATCATCATCCGCACGACAAATTCTTTTGAGAAAAAAAGGGTGGGGATGTCGGAATGAAAGAAACAGGATACAGAGAAGAATTGAAGATGACGAGGAAGTGTACCCACCTTCACGCGCAGCTGAAGATGAAACACAGCATCTGTGGACCAATAAACCATCGACCTAACTCTAAGGCCTCTGAAAACGAAGCCACCCGAACCGTGATGGTGTCCATGTGTCCATGTGTCCGACTTTAAACTTATCTCGATGACTGACGCTGGAAACTTGCATCGATAGGCCGCCGTTGTCGTGTGGGTTGGTCTTATTGGCTCTTAGACCAACGGAGCGCACCCAACAAGGTGAGATTCGGAAGAAAGCTCGAGGAAAGATATGCCGCCTCGACAGGAAGTCATGTCGTCAAGTTTGGACACAGAACGGTGAGACTAAAGAAATCAAGCTCGGTCAGCTATAGCTTCGATCTTCAAGGTAATCAAACAACTGATGGAATATAAGCATAGGTAGGAATCGACAAAGGTCGAGATCCAATGGGTCGCGAATGAAACTGGAAGTATTATCTTGTGGGAAAGGTGGACGCAACAAAAAAGCAAGGGATATGTGCGCCGGCGCAAGCCCACGAATGGACCAACAAATCGGTGCGGGAGTATGGGCGGAAAAATCAAATGCCTTTGACTAACCTAGATACCATGGATCATTAAAAACCACCCAAACAACCTCTAACCATACCAATACCATCTCTAGTCTTCTTCAAGCTGTATTCACCAACAAAACTGAGCAATTCTCGCCCTTCAGAAACGATATGAACGCTTCCTCGATCAAAAATGGGGCTTAATAACCCTCAATTTGAGCATGCGTCACACATGTGCAAAATGTGATGGTAAGCGCGAGCATCGAATAATACCTGGAGAAAGAAACGAAAGCATCATTTTGAGATTTAAATTGGGAGATGTTCAGGCGAGGAAATGTCGGGACAACGGCAAAGAAAATCTGAGAGGTCAGTGATGATCAATGAGTAACAACATAAAGCGGAAGAGCTTACCTCGAGTCCTTCTATGTCCATCTTTGGTATTACCCCAAAATGCTGGTTTCATATGCATTGTATACCTTCTGCAAGGGCCAGTAAATGTAGAGCACAAGATATGTATATTCTCAATGCCTTCCCGCATTAGAGGGAACGGCCTCGATTTGTTGTGGTGGTTGGAAGAGCAAGGGCGATAGGGAGTTACCGTCACGCCGGAACCGGGGGAATGCGCCGGTCGCTTAATAAGCTTTAAACCAAGTGGAAATGTCGGCAGGGATGATCGCAGATTTGCGCGCACGATTCCACTCAACGACCAGATTATGACGCACATGATCGATCTCATATTCCTAAAGGCGCCTGCCTTCCCGGGCCAGGTGAACACTATGCTTGTCCAAATGGGACAAAATTCGAGCGCATTTAATGTGTCTCGGCGCAACATCTTATAGAAATTCCCTAGCTATAGAATCTTAAATTCCACCTCATTCGGGGGTCTAGCACCGTGTTCTCCGGCTTTTGTAGCTGCGAGCGCAATTATCAGTGTTGTGCGCAATTAAATAAATCGAACTTTAAGCAGATACGAGATTTAAAGCTACTAAGCACACTAAATACACGCAAAAATAACTATTTTACGAGTCTCCTGCACTGGCCAAGCCTTTTACTATGAGAGGGAAGCCCCGACGAGGACGAGAAGAACCGTCGGCAGCTCACGTGATGTCCGAAAAGGGCACAGGCGCTGCGCGCCTCCCGATTGCCCGATATAGCAGTCGCGTTGATAAGGCCGGCTTAAGCCAGAGTGAGGGGAGTGACGTGCGTTGGGAAATTTATACTCAGTTTTAAGTCAATGTTTGCATATCTCACAACGGTACGCATGGAAGTTCACGTTATCTTCACTGATCTTATCTCAGTGACTGATTAGATTCCTCAAAATGACCGTCCAGAATCGCAATACTGTAGAAATCAATGTTCGCTCGCATTTAGCCAGCTAAATACTTAGAATCAGGGGGTATTTGGAAGGATTGGTAGTTTGCGTACACATATGTTTTTGCGCTACACATTTATTTGTGCGCGGGAATTTTGTCCCATTTAGACAAGCATAGAACACATGTGCCCGTGACAGCGTGACGCACCTCTCTTCTCTTTTTGACACCCATTATACGGGTAATCTCTGTGTGCGCGCGTCCGAGAACATTCGGCCATGTCCGCAAAATACTTGGACGGTCTTGGAGAACCAGTAAACACCTCGCGCACTCAGGTCTCAGTCTCAGGCGCAGAATCCGATCACCCTCCAAGGATTTATTTATATATGAGTGATCCCCGCGGTTCGTTGCAATCTCGAGTGATCGTACCATGCCCAGAGTCATATGAAGTGAGTTTAATCAATATTTTAAAAGCATTGGCCATTCAGCACAATCTAGGCTGCTGTTGAATTGGCCCTCGAGGTATTTGATGACCATATCACCGAACGAAACATCACGGTCCAGGATCGGAATATCACCCTTACACACCGTCGTAAAGAAGACATTACCTCGAATAGAGAAGTACGGAGTCGCATTATTCCACGCTTTTGGGGGGAAACTGTTCGTGAAGGAGATGAGATTTCAATCGAAATCGAAGGCTGGAACACAATCGAGCAGGATACGCAAGCCCGAGATCTATTCGTCGTCTTTGCACGCCGGGGCAAGAAATATCTTGATGTCTTACCCAACACACACCAGGTGGGCCCTCTGCAATAAATTTTCTCGTAGCGCCAGCTATTCTTTCGTTGAAAGCGGTGCTCATGATTGGGTAACGCATGATCTGCTAGGAAACATGTGTCCTCGCACACAAACTTTTCAAGAAGGATCTCCCAGATAACAGAGAACCAACCGAGATGAAGCTTCGCATTCGAACAAAGGTGAATTCCCAGCATTCTGAGGATTTACTTTGCAAGAAACCGCACTGGAGAACGACCATAGCGGCATTGATCAACGACGGAGTTGCTTTTGAGATTCGGGTCATTAACTAACCTGGTAATAATGTCAGTTCACTTACTGAGTCAGGGACAATATCTAATACTCTATCTCAAGCTTCACTCGAAACATATTCAGAATGCTAAATATGCACTGGCAGCAGTGATGGAAACCTTACACGGGCCTAAGATACTCGGTGCTTGTACAAGTAGTAGGCTTAGAATTATGAATCAGGTACAACACGCCGTTGATCACAGTCTCAAAAATCAACAAGTAACGGTATATCAGCGAAAGGGACACTGACATTCAGAGCAAGCCAACGGGAGGCGTTCGGAGTCCGGACCCCGATGTCAAGCAATTCGATCTAGGTTTATCATAGATCGCGTGCACAATGAGCAGCTTCTAATAATTTCTTTACCACTTCCATCACTGAAAAATCTACAAAACATCAATAGCCCAGTCTTTCGCCATTTAATCTTCAATGAATCAGGACGGAAGTGATGGAAAAACTGCAGTATTGAGTGGAGGTGGGACAACACAGCTGATTGCCATCAAGATTAGCACCAATGATAACATGTTCGTGACAGAGACTCATAGTTCAAGTGGCGACGGTTTAGGTCTCAAGCTCCCTCGTGCAATGTCGCTGAGTCTACTAGACACCGAAAATAAAGTGATTCGGTCCGAATTAGTCCCATTTATGCGGTCTTACAATGTGAGTAGCATTTGTGCATACTCGATTCAACTTCATCGATTTAACATGCCCCGTTCATACACAGGAAACCGTTAGATGCTCTGTGGAAGCTTTTTCAGAGACGTTGCCCGCGAACCCCCCGAGAGATAGTATCACACTGGTGTATCGCCTTCGAGACGTCGATGGGTCCATCTCTTGGCTTGGCCTGCGCTCAGCGAGGAGATCTGAGTATACATGGATGCTTCTGCTTGCAGACGGGTCAGATATAGTCCGCATTGACGTTCTTTTCGACAAGCAATACATAGCCCCCGCTATGTTTGGGCCAATCACTGATAAAAATGGCAAAGGAATCGACGCCCGCTTTACCTCTATTTGGATCTTGAAGTGGGTCGGTGAAGACTCGGATAAGTGTCCAGTACCACCCACCTACGAGGTAAGAGCCGTCATTCAAACGAGAAAGTCAAAATTTACTCATTCTATTCCCTCTAGGAATGTCTTGATTATATCCTCACACATCTGACAGTGACATGTATCCCGGATATCACGAGGGATGTGCTGAGACTAGTGGTTCAGCTCAAGATTAAGCAAGGACTTTACGGAAAATACGATATCTTTGACCCTGCCGACTATAGAGAGATAGTGCAAAAATATGCATACCATCTCGGCAGTTCGCTGGTTGTATCTTTCCAGATCGATGCTGATGTCTAATAGTGATATTAATTATTCGCATTGCCTAATTTTTACCAGTAAATTGGAAATACATGATTGAAACTTGGCTACCAGTGCGGATCCCATGAGAAATTGAAAGGAAAAAATAGATAATAAAATAGGAATAATTACGAGGGTTAGGGGCGATCGGAAAAGACGTAGGTACCGAGCACGGAAAATATGCGCAAGTAATTCATCACGCACCCGCTCGTCTTCTAGGTAGTATCGTCTTATTTTATTCCGGACTCTGCCTCGGTTTTTCTACTCCCACTGTAAACCATTTTACTTACTACAAAAACCTCATCCACACTACATTTTCTGTAGTGGAATCGACCCCCCAACTCACCAGTTGTCGTCGTCGCCCAGTTTCGTTCAGTTCGCCTCCAGTCACCGCCAGTTCACGTCCAGTCGTCGCCGATCAAGCTCACAAGAAGCACGTAGTTCACGCCGCAAGTCCATGTTCACCTTCACGCACGCCCAGTCTAGTTCACGAGAAGCAGCCTACCTGCGTTCACGTTACGGCCCACACCTTTAACTCTCCGTTCCTACCATTCCACAGATTCTGTTCAGCACCGATCTCAGACGACCGCTGAGATACTCGCACTGCCCTTCGCACACAACACACACACTGAGAAACTTTCTTTCAATTTTCAGATTATCAGGTCAAACCACAAAGGCTTGTGTGCGCGAAATTTGTGGGTCCATCTGGAGACTTTTGATACGTTCGCCCGATTTGGACGTTGGGCGCTTGTGCGAATATTTGGGAATTGTTTCAGTGCTTAGACTTATCCAGCTCATCACAGCATCGTTATATTTTCTATACTGAGAGACACCGCACGCGATAAATTTATTATCTCTTTCTTACTTCCAATTCCCTGTCAAGTGCGGATTTTATTATGGGCGCTTATCTATACCTCTAAGTATATTTATGATGCACCTGCGGACTGGGATTCGGAAACTTGTCTTTTCATCTTGACTACCCAAGATTCAGGGAATGATCAACTAAATAAACACAGCCGTTGAATTTTAGTCTTTGCTTCCAAGCTTCACAGGCGGTGAATCTTGTGAAATGGTGTTGGAGGTATGAGGTAGGCACACATATCGGTCGGAGATTGAATGGCTCGATATCGATTATATAAGGAATCAATATCAATCAATGCGTCATTCTTTCTCGCCACTACCACCGGGCATAGACTAGATAAATCCTCTGGACGAGTTATTATTGTGCTGTGATGTATCAAGATGGAAGTGATGCAAAACCAACATCGTCGGGTAGTGAGTAAATGAGCACCATCAAGATAAGCGCTCGTGATAACGCCTACTTGCATAGCGTACCAAGTGTCAACTATCGACCGGAATCTGCCACATGCAATGAACCTGAGGCTCCTCGACTCCAAAAACACGACTCTCGAATCTGAAATCGTCGCGCTCGTGTCGTCTTATGACGTGGGTCCCTGCTCTGAGTCTCAGCCAGTGTTGATCCTAGCGCTAACATCTGGACGTTTTCATTCTCATTCCAGGAGGCTGTTCTTAGCGCTTTAGGAGCATTCCCTGAGCAGATACCCGCAGGAACATCGAGATCGTCCATCATCTTGAAATATCCGTGCAGGGACCTCGATGGATCCGTGTCCTGGGCGGGCCTTCGTGCGGCAAGGGAATCCTCCGACCTCTGGATGTCCTTGATGGCTGATGGCGGGCGCATTCCAGCTGTCGGCGTTTTTGTCAACCAGAAAAATCCTCAGGTTGATAACAGAATAATGTCTGCTGTGACTGGCCTCCCTCTCAGGATGCAATTTCACCTAGGTGAGGGGTTGAAATGGGCTGGCGGAGAGGCTTCTCCTGTCGCAGCGCCGCCCAGCTATGAGGTATGTATTTTATCGTTTGGGATAGAATATCTGACAGAAATTTGGAACAAACTCGGAAGGAGTGTATCGATCATGCCACAAAACTTGTTTACGCTTTTGGTCCTCCAGAGATCAGAGGAGATCCATTGAAACAGCGAATAACCCTCAGTGCCTTCGACTTTGGTGTGAATGGGTATCTTCCCTTTAGTCCATCCAACTATAAGGCATCTGCGGGACGATCTGCGGGCACATCCAGTAGTGTAGGGAAGGATACTGTGCATGTCTGCATTACCAAGTGAAGATCTCATACCAATATGTGCTTTAGATGTATCTGATCCACTGAATCTGCTCGTGGTAATATAAGAACATGCACGGAGCCATGTAGATCCAAGCGAGGACGAAGATAAACGATATATTCATTCCTTTCAGATCGACAAATTCGACTTGACTTGAAACACATATTGAGGATAACATGATAATCAAAGAAATGAGAGCCAAATTCTGCGACCTCGCAAAATATTATCCATTGAGTTACTGTGGCGCTGGCGTGATAGCCGCGAAGTGTGGCTTCGTGGCTGAAGGGAACGAGTTGCAGTTCGGGACGATTCCTCCGGGACCTCCAGACCCCTGATGGCAAACCTCGTATGGCGGCGTAATAGCGAATGGAGAGACAGTTGGAACCGGAGCATCTACCGTTGTCGTCGGCGCAGCACAGTTGGGAATTCCTGTGGCGGGCGCTGGACCGCTCTGAATTGGGTTGCAGCCTGGGAGTTGGCTAAGATCTGTTAAAATATAAATCAACCCTGTCAACGGCCACGGGTTGAGGAACAACACCGACATGTGTCTTCAGCAACCTCGGGCACTTTGGCAGCTTGTCTGCAAGTGTTCATGGCGTTCGTATCCTGGACGGTGAGGGCTTTGCAGTCCCAGGGAATGCCCGTTCCACCCGTGCAGGTGTCCATAGCCTTCTGGAGGGAGTCGCCTTCCCATCCGAAGACGTAATCTGCATGTTGACCGTACCCATAGCTAAGTGTCAAGCATCAGATATATGCATATACAAGAACTTATCTCGCTTACGGATCGCCCATGCTGAAGACGAAAGGTTGGGTTCCATCTTTAGGCCACAAAGACTTGTCGTTGAACTGCCTGGTATCCCAGACGATTTCCATGAACAAGA
>Ga0247742_10002113_pt1 | contig 13255 bp, 17 predicted proteins | sample UWRJL208509C2_FD_180944 | JGI IMG/M metagenome (GOLD analysis project Ga0247742, IMG submission 180944) | Plant litter microbial communities from Arlington Agricultural Research Station in Wisconsin, United States - UWRJ-L208-509C-2 | ecosystem: Environmental > Terrestrial > Plant litter >...
CATGATGCGCAAACGCTGAAACGGGCCATTTTCAGGTGGAAAAACTGCAGCATAAATCGAAGCAAAACATGTTAGATTTCTTCGCCGAAATTTCGATATCTGCAGGTCAGCCAGAGGCTTGGCCAAACCTCACCTCCGCGACCCTCGCCAGATCAGAATTAACAGGTTCACGCGAGCCGCGGGCGTGCATACGACCACGATAGGGAGAACCAGCAAGGTAACTCACACTCTTCCCCAGTTGTCCTGGTTCAGAAAGACGTCCATCGCCTCAAGATATCGACACAATTTCAACGTGCAAAGAAGTGATCACGATTGACGAGTCGGAAAAATAAATTTGGTATTATGACGACGATACTTAAAATTAATGGGAGGCATTGAGATCCGATGTTAGAACCAGCGGCCAAGGCGAAACGAAAGAACGAGAGGTCTGAGCTAGCGTTGAATTAGAAGGGAAAGTAATAGATGAAAGAAAGGCTTCTCACATGAAAGATAGTTAATAGCGCAAAATAATGATCAAAGGTCACTTAGCGACGAAGACAGAGTGTCGTGAATGAGGGAGCAGGAAGTAGATAGCCTATATAACATTTCAATATCTTCGAAATGAATCGAAACTTACCGATGCGTGGTTATCATGCAATAACGCACATTTTGGCTGTACGTGCTCTGATACCTGAATTGAAGGCTCGAAAGCATAGGCGGCGTGAGCGCCTTCGAACGCTGGTGTTTCAAGCTCGAGATCTAATAAGGAGATCGAGGAAATCGTCCATTGAAAGGTTTGGTAAAAGTATAGTGATAGGTGTGGTGAAACTTGTGTTTATTGGTTTATCGATGAGTTAATTTTGATGATGTAAAGTTCGATGCAGGAAAGCGAGCAGGCTTGAAGGTGGATGTGGGATCAAGGTGCGAGTGAATAGAATAGCCACTTTTCCTGAGTCTCCTCTGTCTTGGATCAACGAAATCTTTTGGAAGAGGGCCATTGTGTCCACGGCCACTGTTCTTGCATTGTGCTAAATTTCGCTCCTTCGCCGAAAACGTGCCATCGGGACCCTACCTACGAAGACAATGGCCCTGAGTCAATGGCCCATGGGGCTATTGAGAAACTCCGACCATTGTGATTGTGGCCGTGGCGGTTAGATCGGTCCATCTAAGCGCCCATAGAGGGCGAGCACAGGAATAAGGGGAGGAGAACGTACATCAAAGTTGCAAGGTTTAGGGTGCCTGTTGGTGTTCTACACATGATATGGGCTAACGGATACAGGCATAAACGAATGGGGTGGTGATCATAATGTTCGAACGGAGAAGGATGCGGGACTAGCGTGGATCGGAAATATGTCGTTTACACTTTGTGGGTGGATGAGTAGCTGGATATAGAGAAGCCGTATCAGCCCAAGAAACTGTAGCAGTCCAAAATTCCATCCTCTTCGACTTTGAATGCCCATCGAAAACGCATGAATCTGAAGCGGCGTAATACGTGGGTGCTGAAGTAGATAGAATAGGTGATGTCGGAGGGTCCCATTGATATCCTTTGTAAGATGGCGAGGAATCAGGCCCAGGATGCAAGAGTTCGCTCGGATTTGGACTCCACCAATTTAGCATCGGACTTGGAGATTGCGGGCGCTACGTGTAAAGTTTAGCGAAATTCAACTAATCGGTATGAATCATACTCACAAGGATGGGCAAGGATGTAGATTTAGATAGTTTCTCGGAAGATTTGTCGACGCGGAAGCTCGTGCGTTGGATCCAGAGGTAGCAAGAATGGCATTCTTTCATGGCGTCTTGACCAGAGAAGACGAAAAAGAGGAAAGATGAGATTAGCATTAGCAGAGTCCATCATTGAATGAAAGCCCAAAGCACGTCTTTCTGAAGGACTAGAGTCGCCGGGAATTGGTTGATATTGGAGAACTGGAAGTGGACGTCGTCTCAGCTGATCCAAGGCCGGAGGCCCCTTCGCATACTGAATATGATGACAACGAGGCCCCAAAACATCTGTACGACGGACATGGCCATTAAACGGAAATAACGGGATGGCGTCAGAGCGCTGTTCGAGGTTTGAAGTCGTGCCTTGCAAGATAATACGACGTGTCCAGATATTCCTGAAGGCCAAGACTGCACGAATGTCAGACTTGGTATATGTGAGGTAGCGAAGAAACACGTACAAGAGAGAATGCACGTTCCAAGGGTGAAGAAAAGTGGCGGGACCCACAACATGAAGGTTGACGCGATGGACATATAGGTTGCTGCACGACATCCCAGGTCCTCGATGATGTCAAAACGATGGCCCTGGGCAACATAGTCTTTGTGGACATGAGTACGCAGTCAAGCAGGTAACCGGGAAGAATAACGCACGGAGGGCCTTGTATATCATCGGGATCCTGAAACAAATAAGCGAGTCGATCCACTGTCGCCTGAGTTTCTGAGCATAGCTAGTATCGACACTTCGAAGAGAGGAGACGCGCTCTAGATGGAACAGAGGCGAAAAAAGGATGCGGGAATGGCTACGTTTGCGCCAATGGTGATCTTCGAGCCTAGATGACTATAAGCAAAGACTTTTAGAGAAACGAGTCAAGAACGTACTGATATCACACATGACCGAAGCAACGATTCGGACATTGCCAAGCCAGAGTGGTGTTAATATTGTTGATAATGTTGATAATGTTGGCCACAAAGAGCCACAGTGCGATAGAGATTGTCGGTACGGTGCCGGCGCGCCAAGGCCATGGTGGAGGTGCGAGACTGGGAGTAGCAGAGATGAAGGAGGCGATGGAAAGCTCTAAATGCATGATGAGAGGCGTATGCTGAAAAGCGGAAAACGCCGTACCTTGACCTAAAGACGTTTGAGAAAGAGACTACCGCTGACAGTGAGGCGCACTGTCTGGGAGTCAGTGATGTTTAGCAGTTCACTTGGGTTACGCTGACGCCGGTGATTGAGAAAGACCCGTGAGAGCAACTCGAAAGAGACTTCCAGCAGGGCCGCGGAGGCGAGGCGGTGGTCGGCGCCTTGGCGTCACTTAACTAAGCGCTGACCTTTTTGGTGCCCAACAAAACGCACAGACCGAATCCCCCTTTCCTTGTAGTGAGACGTGCAACGTCGTCGTTCGTCCGGTCACCAGTATCTGCAAGTCCGATTTATTTATACTATTTGCTTGATACCATGCTTTGAGTCGCTTAAGTCTGAGCCAAGATACGGTGGTAAGTGTGATATAAAAAGCATGATCACTTCGAAGTGTAAGATATAAAGATATATGTAAGTACATCAGACTGGATATATAGTGAGGCTTGTATATGCAAATACAACAGAACAGAGGAAAGGAGCTGATATATAGTGGAAGAATCAGAGAAAAGTTCAGGATTGATAAAAGAGAAGATGTCGCACATTGCTATTCAATAGCACGGCCAAGTTGAATTATAAAGGAGTGGAAGGTCGCTCATGGCGACAGTAGAGGTGGTGAAACTACAGAGATGAGGAACCTGAGATTCCATATGAGTCAAGTGCGCAGTTTTCTATTTGAATACTATAACACACCGAGAATGTCATGAGATAACGCAGTAGGCGCCAAATGTGCCGCCTGGCCGTTCAGCCTCCACAGGGATGAACCACGAATCGCCTTCTTCGCGGTTTGCTGACGATGGTGGTGGGGATGGTGGTGATGTAGATGATTCGAGATCACCGAACAGAGTGCTCTTCTCAAAAGAGAGTAGGTCAAAGAAAGAGTCCATTGGAGCTGAGGTAAGAGTTGTATGCGGTGGAGGGGTTTTTGTATATCACTCAAACTCTGTGCAGATGCGGTGGACGAACGAAGTTACAAGGCGCGAATGCAAGTGAGTGAAGTCCTTCGCTCAGCCTTTTTATTGGTTTCATTGTTTAGAACTTGGGAGAATTTTGGATACCTACCCTCGAGTCATTGTTCCACTTGCCACTGTTCGAGCATTGTCTGAAAAGGAAAACGTGCCACACTTGATCAAACTAGGACAAAGAAAGCGATCTATAGATACCGAATTATTGAATAGGGCCATGTGAACCTATGTCGCACAATGGCCCTAGGTTGGCCCCGCCGCGTTGAGACCGTTCATTTGGCACCAACGAATGCAAATTGCAAGGACTAGTTCGAGGAAGTGTATTGTATTGCACAGTTTCTTTAGGGGCGCATATGAGGATACAGTAATAATACAGATCGGAAGGATATGCCAATATATGTAAAGTCATGAGTTCAGAACGGAATCGCAATTCAGGATCAAAGCCCGCTGCCGACGCGGGGAAAAGAGCGTGAAGATTCGATATCGGGTAAAGTCGTGGCGATCATGGTTTGGTTGAGTAACTGGAGCAAGACTGTGTGTCGGACCATGTTTCCTTCGCTTTCGAGTGTTTGGTTGAGTTATCGGGTGAAGAGCCGTAATAGGTTGGAGTTGCAGCGGAAGATGGAAAAGCTGGGGGATCCCATTGGTATCCCTGTGGGATGGAGCCAAAGACGTGATCGTTCTTTCAGACTTCGCATCGCTACCCTTCAATATAGGGGAGCGGATGACATTGTTGCCAAGAGCGCTAGAATGTTGGTTAGACAAGGTTCAACAACGTCGATACACAGGACTCACTAAGATGGTAGAGAATCTAACTTCTCCGATGGTTCACGCATGCGGAAAATCATGCGTTTAAATCAGACATAGCAAGCACGGTACTCTTTCACAGGTGTAGAAGAGTCCGTTGGGGGGATGAAGAAAGCTGGGTAAAGAAGATCTGCGAGAACTAGAAGTGGACCCACTCGATGGTTGCAGCACTCGTCTCACGGAGAACCACATGCTGAATGAAGTAGCGCCAATGCCCCAGAACATCTTCGCAAAGGACATGGCCATCAACCGGAAGTATCAGATGGAGTGAGGGCACTGTTGGAGCTTTGAAGATGTGCAACGAATGTGATTCGGCGCATCCAAAAAGTCCGGAAGGAGAGGACTAAAAAGTAACGAAAGTCAATATAGAGCAACCAGATAAACACTCAGAGGACTTACATGACAACATGATCCGCGAGAGAAATGGAGAGTATTGGGGCGACATCCGAAATCCTCGACGATGTCGAACCATGGCCTTGAACAACGTAGTCTATGAGATAGTTGGTTATGAGTGCCGTGATGAAAGGTGGGCAAGGACTCACGCACAGGCATGTAAATCATGGGTACGACAAAGGAAAGAAACTGTCGAATAGCTGTCATCGACGATTCTGTGCATAACCTGTGGAGACTTGGCGAACAGACGAAACACGTTCGAGATGGAGTGTGAGGCAGAAGACCGAGGCGAGAATCCCAAGATTTCCATCAACCATGACCTTAGTACCGTTGAAAACCGTCAGAAACAGTAGGATGTGTCAATAGGAAAACAGAACGCACTGATGTCGCACCAGATTGTCGCCATGTCAGCAAAATTACCAGCCCAAATGATAGTGTTGACTCTATTGACGATGTTGACCACGAATAACCATATCGCGATAGAGATTGTTGGTATAGTGCCGGCTCGCCAATGCCAGGGCAGCGGCGCAAGACAGAGAGCGGCTGAGATGAAGGAGGCGATGGGAAGCTCTAGATGCACAGTGAGAGGCGTACGCTGAAAAGCGGAAAAACACCGTACCTTGACCCAAAGGCGTGTAAGAAAGAGACTATCGCCGACAGTGAGGCGCACTGTCTGGTCTTTGTCGAAATTTCGTCCGACATGACAATGGCCAGAAGCACAATCGGAGTCTGAAACATAAGTCACGTGATCGTTCCTCACTGTTTCGGAACCGGTCCGCTCTTTCTCTTTGACCACTGTTCCATTGTCCTCCCGAGAAGTCAGCTTCGTCAAAGGTAATAAAGAGAGCCCGCCACAATGTTGGGAGTTCTCTTCAACGCCCACTTTGCATTCGCCCTCCCGCAAGAGCTACCCCTCGTTCAAGATGCTCGACGTCACCTACCCTCTGTTTCCAATCTTCTCATTCTTGGGCTTCATTCTTGTGCTCGTTCCGCTGCCATGGCACCTTCAGGCCTGGAACTCGGGGACATGCTTCTTTATGATGTGGACATCGTTGGCATGTCTGAATCAATTTGTCAACTCAGTCGTGTGGGCAGGGAATGTTCTCAATAAGGCGCCTTGGTGGTGTGAGATATGTATGTCTTGATCTCGCTTTACATTGCACTCTCACTGATGACTCGCCGCAGCTATTCGGATAATGATGGGCGCATCTGTGGGGATTCCTGCTTCCTCTTTATGTATTGTTCGCCGTCTGTACAAGATTGCCAGCGTCCAAACCGTGTCCGTTTCACCAGCTGAGGTTCGTCTCCAAGTTCCTTAGCGTTGGGTTACAGCTCATGTTGTTCTTGCAATTAAGAAAAGGCGCATTATCCTCCTAGACGCCCTGATATGCATTCTTTTCCCCCTCATTTACATTGCGCTTCGTGAGTGTTGTTTCGATTCCCTAACTTGTACATTGCTAAGCAAATTTTCAGAATACGTCGTCCAAGGTCATCGCTTCAACATCTTCGAAGATATAGGCTGCTTCCCTGTCGTCTACAACACCCTTCTTACCTATTTTATTTCGACAATGTGGCCAGCTGTCATTGGGCTTATTTCGGCGGTCTATTGTGGTTGGTATTTCCATTTGCCATATGGCTTCCAAACGCTGACCGAACGCGTAGGACTAGCTCTCTGGGAATTCAACAAACGACGCGCTCAGTTTAGTCAATTCCTCAATTCGAACACGTCTTTGACCATGAGCCGGTACCTCCGACTTGGCGCCCTCGCGATGATCGAAATGTGCTCTACAACTCCAATCGGAATTTTCGTGATCTACCTAAACGTCAGCACCACCAAAATCAGTCCATGGGTCAGCTGGGACGACACACACTTTGGATACTCTCGCGTAGATCAAATACCGGGCTTCTTCTGGCGCCAAAATCACCTACTCGTTGTCTCAATGGAACTCACGCGATGGCTGCCCGTATTCTCCGCCTTAGTCTTCTTCTCCTTCTTTGGATTTGCCCAAGAGGCTCGAAAGCACTACCGTCAGGTCTACGTCGTCTTGTCGAAATATTTCGGGTTCCTTCCGGTTCTCAAACTAGGAAGCTCCAAGGGAAGCTCCAAGTACGTTTCCTGCGTTCTATCTCTTCTCATGCATATCTGATTTCATCTCCCAGAAAATGCAATCTTATCCCTGGGAACGATTCTAAAGCCATCGATCAACTCCCGGCGTATACCCCTGCCATTGAAGACTCGAAATTCACACTATCCTCTCGAGGTTCTTTGTCCGACGGCGCTTCGATGACCGACGTCTCAAGTAATTACGAAATCAAAACACCTTTCACCCCTTCTACCAATCATTCAGCTATCTCACCCACTGCTTCTTATATTGCGTCTCCGATGACCTCTAATACCTTAAACGACCGATCGCAGAATGGCTGGACACCACCTGCGACTAACATTGCTCTGACGACATTTTCTGTAGCCTTACCCTCCGACCATGACTCACGTAGATTTACCATGTAATGCATCATTAGCTTAGTTTTTATCAAGCACCTTTCGTTCGCACTTTCTCTTGAATTCGAATACTACAAACCACGTTGACGGGCTCGATTTCTTCCGGACTGCTCAACTTTGAGGTTTATCGACTCCTGTCTGGCATTCATAACAGCAATTTTTATCCGCTGTCGGACTAAGGGCAAGAACAGCGACCGGAATGAAGCCCGCGCAATGGCGTCATTGTCGACGAAGTACGCTGCAGAGGTGTCGACATCGGGACGGCAGACTGCCTAGTTGGGAAATCCCGGAGTAGCCGAACATCGCGTCAAACGATGAGAAGACTACTGCGTCATTGATTTGATCACTGTTCGTGGTGTCGAGTATCCTTCTTTCAAATATTTATTTATGAAAATGGCTATAATAATTTTTTCATTTGGTTCAAAGGTGAAAGACGTAACGCCTCTTCGATAAAGTGGGCAAGATTTTTTGTCATTCACAGAACTCGCAAAAAGTGTTAACATGATGGGATCTAAATAACTTTAAAAAGGGGGATAATGGGAATAAAAATATAGTATCCTAATGATACACCAAACGAGCATCCTAACGATACAAAGACAGGTAGAAGAAGGATTGGATAGCGGGAAATGGTTCCCTGGGTATAAAAAACGAATGTGCGTTTCCGACACGATGACCGAGCATCCTAAAAAAAGACAGTCAGTCACTGGAATCGAGGGGTCCGAGGCAAAAATGCTTACATGTGATGTAATGTATGTAATAAGTTATTTGAGAACGACAGAAAGTGGGAACGTATTGCGAGATAACTAAGAGGAAGTATAAGTTCGTGTATTCACTGTATGAAACGCAGCAGTGCGACTTACTTTGCTATGAGATGATGCAGAATGCAACGGGGTTCCCTGCCCCATACCTCTCCTCGTCCATTGGCAGATCATGGACGGGTTGGTCGACGTCAGGTGAAGACGATTGGAATAGTTGGGATACATTGAATGTGATAAATGTAGTGTCGATTGACTCCAACAGGCTGTCGAAAGCTTCGAAGTCGAATGTATCCATCAGTGTAGCGAGTCGAAGGCTGGAGAGTGATTCAAAGTTGAGGACCGTTGGAATTTGAGGGGATGTTGAAGGATGGGAGATGAGAAAGAACGAATGTTATACGGTTTCCATGCACTGTTGATGCCACCATAGTCATTGTTCATGGGCCAGCAGTAAATGCATTGTTCAAATTTCCTGAGTAAGACAATGGTTGCTGGGTCGAGCAATGAGGCTTTGAAAACTCGCTTCCACGCGTTCTAAATCTGATTCTGATATAGATAGTAGACTCAGGGCAAGATCGTTGAGCGTACTAAGACAAAAACATACGCGTACATATTTTAGTTCTCGCTGCACATTCAGATTAGTTTGATAGCAAGTATCATTTTTTTTGGTGGCACTCAACTTGTTGACAACAATGCCACATGGTGATTCAAACTCCGACAATAGACAATGGATCCTCAGAGCGGTACAGTGTGTTGACCAACGGCGTATATCCTCCTTCTTTCTGCGTGGAAGCTGAAATAAGTATTCCATGGATGATTTCAAGGCATGCCGAAATCTCTGATTCCCTACAGGATATCTGTAGCTCGAGTCTGAGCGCTGAGGCCTGAGGTGTCATGTTCGCACACTCCGAGTTTCCATATTAGGCAAAAATCCACACCATTGGCCAGGGCCAGAACCTTTGCCAGCATCCTCTCTGCACGTGTGTGTTACAATGGTCATAGAAGTCAAATTTGAACATACGAAATTGAATAATGGATGCACCCCATTGTCCCTGACATACACCTCAACTTGAACAATGGCAGCCCAAGCAGGCCTAAAGATTGCGAAGCGCACTTATTACGCGTGCTCATTCCCTCAGCATCTGTTGACCCTTTGACCGAACTACCCAAATTATGCCAATACGTGATAACTCTGCTTCCCCTACGCCTCATCATCAGCATCTCCTCCTAACTATCTATCCCAGTACCTTTACAACATCTAGCCCTCATGCTTGTATCCCCTGGGACGACCAATTTTGTCGGTATATTAGCGTCGGGTTCGAGCAAGCACGATAACTACAACGAATCGTCAGCAAACGCACTCGTGCCTGTTGACTCAGAGAGAGACGAGATGGGTTCACGATGCATGGTTTATGCGTGATTCGATGAACTAACTCAATCAAATCCCCGTATATCCATTGATGCGAGGGAAGTTTTAACTCGTCTCCATTTAACTGGCAGATCGACCAAGTACCGTGTCTAGCCTGTTGTCATTGGCTTTGATAGCTCGACCTCACATTGCTTCACCAGCTACCGTATGAAAAGACCACCATACAGCGACATTATATTTTTCAGACCTCCTTATACCACAGCTCATTATTGTTATATAATGCGAATTTTGCAAAGCTTTGGTCTTTACTTTGAAATGTAGTTACTGAATGCGTCAAGCCACATTATGTATAATGTATAATACTTACACGAGAACCTGATTTCATGTTATTCCTTAATTGCCTAAAAATAATTTAGCGTGGTAGATCAGACCCAGTATATGGATGACTACGGCGTCAAGTGAAATCACAAAAAAAAAATAAGATCTCCCAACCCGAATTATATCACGAAAGTACGCGCCTGACGATCCCACAATGGGGGACGACAGTTTTTCCGCCTCGGCAACCCTTAATGAGCGATAATAGGCGCGCCCCTTACGCGATGTGACGCGGTCACGTGACAACAATGTGCCTTTGTGCCATTGACTTCCGGATAAGGAAGGCGACATCAAACCCGAACCACCATTGTGCGGCAGAGGAAAACGATGGACAGACTGGATATAATGCGATTCTCTGCAGCACACCCACAGTCCCATCCCTTTCGCCTCTCCTTTCATCATGCTGCATCCTGAGCTCCCGTTCTTTGCCTTTCTCTCGTCCACCCTCGTTCTCATCCCTCTAGCGTGGCATTGGCGTGCGCGAAACGTCGCCACTCTCGCAATTATCTTTTGGCTCTGCTTCGCCAACCTGATCAATGGTGTAAATGCTCTGATATGGGCTGGAAATGTCAACGATCCCGTCCCAGTGTGGTGTGATATCAGTACGTCTCTATAGGCTCGTATCTGAAGCCAGCGGTTTACCGATTCCTTTCATAGCCACCAAATTCCTCGTCGGCGCCTCATACGCCCTGCCCCTCGCCACTCTGTGTATCTGCAAGCACCTCGAAATGGTTTCATCATCAAGACAGGTGTCGTATGATGCCGAAAGCCGCAAAAGGCGCATGATCTTTGAGGGTATCATGTGTTTCGTTCTTCCCGTGGTCTTCATGGCTCTGCGTACGTCGTCAGATAACTGCTCTCCTGGTTCCTAGTCCTAAAATTTGCTCGTAGACTACATCGTTCAAGGGCATCGCTACGATATCTTTGAAAACACTGGCTGCCAAGCATCCATCTACATTTCCATCCAGGCCGTCTTCATCGTCTGGTTCCCTCCATTGTTCTTCTCCTTCGTCGCCTTCATCTATGCAACCCTCGCACTCCACCACTTTCTCCGGCGCCGTCTGGTCTTTGCCTCACACCTCCAAAACTCAAACTCGGCATTGACCACCAACCGCTACCTTCGCCTCATCGCCATGGCTTTGACGGAGATGATCTGGGGCACGACACTCAACGCATACAACCTTTATAACAACGTCTACCCAGGCCTACGGCCTTGGACGACGTGGGCGGATGTTCACAGCAACTTCTCTCGCGTTGACCTGTACCCGACGGGCGACCTTCCTCAGGAGTTTATCAGGATTATGATGCTTTTCTGGTGGACTCTACCCGCATCGAGTCTGATCTTCTTCGCGTTCTTCGGGTTTGGTGAAGAGGCGATGAAGGAGTACAGGAAGATTGGCATGCTTTTCAAGACTAAAGTCCTCCGAAAGTCGGAGACAGAGAAGAAAGGAAGTTCAATTCTCAAAGGGTGTGTTGTTTCTGAAGTCATCCTGATTGTTCCATACTCACGTATGAGTACCTTTTGCAGGCGAATTCCACAAGCTCTCAAGCTGTCCAACTACAAAGGCACGACCTCGACTTTGTCCTCTGCTGGTATCTCGCCTTCTCCTATCTCGCCGACCAGTCCAAAGTCTTATGCCTCCCACTCGACCACTACATTGACCGCGTACAGCCAAGACCCATGCACTCCCAAGAAGACCAAGGCAGACGAAGCTAAAGAAGACGGGCTGCCCTCATACTACGCACCATACACCCAGCCCTCTGCCCCGTCGCACCCTTTAGCCGCGCGCATCGACGCCACACGCGACATTCGCCTGTCCCTCCCCAACATTGACGATTCGGACACTTTCACCATCTCCACCTTCTCCTACTACGAATCGGCTGCACCGTATAACCCCCCATCAGCTTGTACCACAACCCCGTGCACATCCACGTCAACGACTACCCTCATCCCGCCACTCTCGCCTCCTCGCCCGCCTCCCTCTCCTCGTCTGCTCGTCCCGCAGCACAGCCTCCCGCCGCCACCCCGTCGGGGCCCGCGAGGTGTGGGATCTGTATCCTCTTTCACGAGCAACCCCACCTCACGCTCTACCACCCCGACGCCGACGCCAGTCTCCGAGACGCAGAGCGTACCGGAGGATGTTGGTCCAGCGTCATATACCCAATCCGACGAGGTGTTGAGCGCGTTGCCGGAGAGGGAGCAGATCGTCGGTCCGAGTATCAGCCAGCGGACGCTGGGCGTACAAGGCGGTGCGATTATGTTTACGGTGGAGAGGAAAGCTATTTATGATCAGGTTTGAGGATGATGCAATGCAGCGTGCTTGCGCTCCTTCCTCCCCTCGGTCTTCCGATTCGTTCGATTGTGGATATTTCAACTTTAGTTCCAACTTCAACTCCAACAAACCTCAATGTACGACAACCAAAAGCAATCGACTAACCAACCAACCAACGAAACGCGAAATGCGACACCTATTACTAGACAAAATATCGACCCCGGACAATCCACTGGCGATTCCGTCTGCCATGTATTTATCACCTCAACCACATGTAACAACATCCATCCATTGATCCCCGACCTGCCTCCATGCTCACTCTCATTAATGCTCTACTACGCTCTCGTTCTTCCACGACATACTATCGAGGCCGGCTTTTTCCACCTGCTTTCCACGTGTATCCATATCCATAACCATATTCCTGCCGCCTTATTCTTTACGTTCACGTCTCTCCTTTCCGCCGAATGATTTAGATAGCGTAGATCTGATTTTCGCTTCATGTCGCATATGTTTACGCATCCTACATCCTACTACGCCTTTAGGGCCCTTCCGCATTTTAGTGTACGTTATATACCACCGGAGCTAGCTCTGGTTTGTTTTTGGGAATCAATCTGGCTTTTGGTATCATTATTGTGAAGCTTGAACACATGGACTCTGGAAATTGTTAATGGTTGTAGGCACTTTGAAACAACGTGATTATGAACTCGAATGCGGATGGTAACAAAGCAGCTTTGTAGTAGTTCGAAAGTAAGAAATGACCACTGGATCAGGCTGCAGTCAGAGTGGGCTGCGGTGGTTTGGTTCCTGGAAAATCAGAGCAGTTCGGGACAATTGGAACTGTATTCGGCTCAGGACCAGAATGGCAGACCGTCCATGGCGGCGTCACTACAGCTGGAGGAGCCGTAGGGGCTGGGCCATCTATTGTGGTGGAAGGAGCACCGCAATTGGAGGCAATTGTTGCAGGTCCTGGTCCTACTTGGATTGGATT
>Ga0247742_10002114_pt1 | contig 13253 bp, 15 predicted proteins | sample UWRJL208509C2_FD_180944 | JGI IMG/M metagenome (GOLD analysis project Ga0247742, IMG submission 180944) | Plant litter microbial communities from Arlington Agricultural Research Station in Wisconsin, United States - UWRJ-L208-509C-2 | ecosystem: Environmental > Terrestrial > Plant litter >...
TGTCAATGGCTGCCCCTTGGGCGCTCGGGGACGCTCGGGAACGCTTGGAATGGGTGTTGGCCGCTGGTTTTCGGGCATACACAGTCAACACTCTAGTCAAGATTAAGATAATCAAAGATTCAGACGTAACTATTGTACAGATGATCGCAGACTTTTGAAAACAGGAGCGAATCAGCACCTAACATGACTGTGGCTGTGCTTGGTGTGCAAAGTAAAATAGCTTCCCCTCTACAAAGCAGATGAAATCAGAGGGGGAGAATGGTGGCTTCGAATGGTGCACTACATGTCCTCATCCTCATAATCATCAGCCCAGCCGTCGCCTTCATCATCCTCATCATCTTCGTCGTCATCATCACGCTCAACAGTCAATTCAACCGCTGACGCCTGGGCTGCTGGTTCACCATCGTCCTCGTCCAATGGTGCCTTCCACAGGCGCTGGAAATCAGTTGCAAGAGCTAGCTGAATATCTCCCTGGGTCTGTGCGTATGATTGGAGACCCTCTCGGAAATCCTTCCCAATGTCGTCCTGCTGTTCCTGCTGTTCCTGCCGTTCTTTCCACCACCAAGCCTTCCATTTTAGGAACTCCAGGACCCGTCTCATCTCCTCCTTCAGCCGTAGCACCTCCTCTGACGTTCGATGGGCTCTTGCTCAACTCTTTGCCCACTCCGCACGTAGGATGTTGTCTTGCTCATCAGCACTGTTGTTGGAATGCTGTACCCGCCATATCCACGACAGTTCCCTCCGTGTTTCCCCAGTTCCATCCCTACGAGTTCGTTCCTCGGGCATGAGTGTAATGCCAGAACCTTCTTCCCCATCCACATCCATGCGGTTGTCGTTACTGCTGCTTTCCTCCACCAGCTCATCCTCCAACACCCCGCACCGTCCCACTCTGGGTTTGAGTCGGCTGGCATCCTGGTAGCCCCGAACATATTCGTCCTTCAGCTCACGGAATGTCTGCTCCCAAAGCCCTGGCCCCACCAACTCTAGCTTGGCTGCACGAGCTGCCCTGTACTTCTGCGCCATGTTTCTAGCACGCTCGTGAACTCGGTCGATGACTGCCCTTGAACGTGTACCTTCACGCTGACCACGAACATTCCTGTTCTTGAACGCGATCATTTGGGTTTTGATCTTCAAGATGTGCTGGACTCCATCTAGTGCGTCCTGGCACTGCGCCGAACGTAGCTTGTCTTCGACTGCATCGAGGCCCTTTCGACAGACAACGGCTCGTTTCTCAATTGGAATTCGGGACGGCAGCCAAATTGTCGTTTCCTCGGGTTTGTCGGTTGATGAAACTGCAAGCGAGGGGTGGGTGGAAGTCGAAGTGGTTTGATACTGGAGTAGTCCTGGCATATAGATGGGGCACAGTTGCTCCCAGGCCTTGATACAGTTACAGAGCACGTTTCGCTGCTCCGTGAGGGTTGACTCCTGCCGATTTGTAGCAGAGGCTGGCGTCTTTTTTGCCAGACAATGAAGACGTCACCTGTGATGACAGTGTTAGTAAATTTGCCAAGAGCTAAAGCCAACGAACGTACTGTGCTTCTTCAAGCTCCAGGGCAAGAACAACAAACACCGATGCACTAGTTGCATGCAACGACACCCCTCCATTGGCCAGCCTTTCCTCTTCCTCCTTAGCCAGCTCCTTTCTCACTTGCGATTCAGAAATTGCTGCATGAATAAATCAGCACCCATTTTGACGTATTAACAAAACTGTCAACATACTGATTCCATCCGTTTCATAAGGGTTCCGCTTGTTCTTCGGAAATATCTCTCGCTCCCACTCAGTGCACATCTTCTCCCATTTCTCCACTAGTTTCTTGTCCAAGGACTCTGACAAACCCCTGTGGCCTTCTCGCTGGATGTTCCGATCAGCTACTGCAGACTTGTAGCGACGCAAGAGGGTGGGTCCTAGGCCTATGTATTTACACCAGTTCCAGTACCCGAAGTGGTCATCGAGCACATCCTGCCTGGACCCAGGGCCCTGGGTCTTTGTCGAATTTCCTAGGATATTATGCGGGCCCCAAACGCGCTCTGGACACTCGCAATCTGATAGGCCAATGCCTGGAATGTAGTTCAGCGAGTAGCCCTGATGATTTGCTGTCTGGTGCATGGGTTCGTGAAGCTTCGGTATGGCGGGTATGAGCAGAGTCCCCAGACGAAGTTGGATTTCCTGTGGCCAATGTGATTCGATACGCTTGAAGAGATTCGTGAACCATTGACACGCGATGTCGTAGCTGATGACGACGAGAGGCACAAGGACGTGCTGAAGCGTTGACCCAAAGATGTAATCCATATTCGAGTAGCTAAGAACAGGCGGCATCAACTACTGTCTCACATGGAAGAGTTGGCTGAGTACCGTTCTCCCTTATGAAGATTACCAACACCAAGCGGCATAATCATCTCGGACCGCCCGCAGACAGTGGCACCCACTCCGGTGTATCGCTGGCCCTTTGAATTCTTTGTGTTCGCCTTAGATAAGGCCTGAAATCCAACGCACGTACTGATCTGCATGTAGAGGTCAGTTTGCGAAGGCAATGTACGAGGGGGACTTAGCCTACATCTTCATCGTTCGTCCTGCTTAGCACATAGTTTTCATACGGCTTACGTTCTAGCATGTAGGCCCATCCGGTACCCAACCCTGGGTCCTGCGAGTAATTGGAAACCAAGTTGTTCTTAAGGCGAAAATTTGCGTCCATGCATATGATCATCATGTAAAGGAATCTAGATAAGAAGTCAGCTGCCATCGATTGGGTCACTGAGGTTGACATGCGTACCTTATGCCCTCTGGTGCATCCTCCCAACCCTCTGGCAAATTGACACCAGGCCGAGGGCACGATGGGCATGGAACTGCCAACTCCCCAGGCTTTGTACCTGCTGCACCTGTCTTGTCATGGCCCCTTCCACCCCACTTCAACATCTTCAAATGACACCATTGAAGCACCATCCGGAAGAGTGCCCTATACCGGGATTTTGGGCACTTAATGCCAGTATTGTTGGTAAGACGCTCGAGCGCACAATAGAAATCGTATGTTGAGGCCTTCGTTGCCAATGCCAGTTTGTGGAGTTGTCACAGAAGAGCGAAAGTTGCGCAAGTCTTGACAATGATCTGAGAGGCGGGGTATAGCTGACGGCGGAGGAGTTGGATGTGTTGGGGTACGGCAGTTGAGCAGTTGCAGAACTGTATCGCGACGCTGTGGAACCCATTCGTGTGCAGGACGAGCATGTCGGCATGGCAGGGTACGGGATTTGAGCAATACATGCTGCTATGTCCAAGTTGATACTTGAGGCCCAGGGACTTCAGCGACTTTCGCTCAAAGCGGCCTTCTTTCCAATGCTGAGAAGAACATGATGTAAGTCCTTGGAGGGCGGTCTACTGCACAATTCTTACCTGAATCCAATGCAGCGGATGCACTCGGTGACGTTTCAAGCAACACGGCAGACAGACCAAGTCCGGGTGCGAGCACTCGATGCACCAGTACTCAGGTAGTCCTGGCGTCTCGGACCGACGAACTATGCAGTCTGGGCATTCTCGTGCTGTACGAAAGTCGCCTCTGCCAGACCATCGAATCATCTCCTTGAGATAGGCGTCTCGGTGTACCTCCATCCATGTGACATGCGGTCGACGCTGTGAGTGTCGAGTATCATCAGCATGATCATCTAACAACAGGGAGATCTATCGCACCGAAACAAGACTCTTCTTTCCCTTCTTCTTTTTCTCCTCGACCACACGCTCCTCCATCACGTCTGCGTCCAACGCCATATCGTATAGGTCCCCATCAGGATCAAGAGTGTAGTTGAGATCATCCGGAGGGGTCCAGCTGGTCGTCGTATTCCAAGTATCAGTTGCGGTACGTGCTGATGCAGTTGGTAGAATCAACGTTCCGACACGCTGTAGGGCACCTTCCCACTCGTAGACAGTATCGTAGTCGCTGATAGGGATGCTGTCGTGGTAGCTAACACGCGCTCGCTTGGCTCTGTTCGCCATTTGTGACGTTGCGTGACATGTGATGATTTGTGCAGTAAACGCGCGTTCAGGTGGGCCGGAGCTTTAGAATGGTAAAACTTAAGTATTTCTACTCAGTATTTATACGTAAATAAGAGACTTGAGTAGCCGAGGCGATAACAGGCAGTCATACCTATCTGAGTCGTAACAAATCATAACTAGTGACTCTCAAATAGAAAGAGTCATGAGAATAGTCAGACGTTCGCGCAAGCGGTCGCTCCGATGACTCACAGATAAGATTGTGGCACCTCTGCCGCACCGGTCACCCGCGTGTAAACAAAGTCTTGCGTGAGAATTTGGTTTGTATACCACCATCCACAAATCGCAAACCTGTCAACGGCGCACCGGGTTCGCATCTGCAAGGTAAGCCCAACCTTCTCTACTGGATTTGTGATGCAGAGAAAGGCTTGGAATACTCGACACTCGGGAATACACTAGCCAAACTCTGCATCCGTAGCCCCACTCTGTCCACTCTCCAACAACTTCAGACCCTCCTCACTAACCTAACCCACTAGGCACTACTATGGCGCACCCCGCCACCACCAAGGGCCATGCTCTCCACACAGAGAACCACGTGATCAAGAGCAAGTTCGATTCCCTCAAACAACTGAGGCATACTTTGGACCACACTGCCCTCGCCGAGTCCCTATTTGGGTCCTCAGAGCTTTCGCCACTCTCAACTCCAGAGCCGACTCCTCAGTCCTCTCCAATACTTCAAGCCAACATGGACATTGACGAAGACGGAGACGGAGACGGCGATCGTTACCTCACGCACCTGAACAGTACGCATCTAATCAGCAAAATCTTTATCCCCCTAGCTCCATCTTCCATCCTGACAACGCACACTCGTCAAGCACACCCCGAGACTTCAGCGCAGGCACCTTCCTCAACCCAGTCAGCGCACGCCACTGGAGCAGAGCATCGAAAAGCGAAGAAGAAGGCCCAAAGCCACGCCAATCGACAAAAGGCGCGCCAGGTGGCTCGTGAAGCGACATACGCAAACCTCAAGGTCCGTCCTGAGTGTACGGCTAAGTTCGTCCACTCAAGTACCCCCGTCCTTACCGATACCGATACAAAAAATGCGAGCAGAGTCAGCACCGGCTACACAGGGAGAGACAGCGGCGATCGATCAAGTAAGCTCTATACCTTGGACGAACTTATTGGCGAGGGTTCCAAGTTTGGCTTCAAGCTGCAAAAGTGGGACGGAAGGTGAGTTACCGCACCCACTCCGCTATGACCTGGGCACTGACTACCTGCAGAACGTCCGTTCCCATCCTGGATTCAATTGGCCGACTCGTTGCCGTGCTTGCTGGGCATCCTGCTGACCCACAATGGCCGCACCTCCACAGGCAAGGCGCCGCTGCTCTCAAGCGTCTCCGTTCCCAGTGCTTTATACCAAAGTGCAGACGAAAACCTCACCGTAGAGGAGCCTTTGTTGCACTGCAGTGCGGCATTTCACACGGCGGAGGTCAGCCAGCCCCAAAAAACCTTGATAACCACCCCGAGAACGAGAAGGTCCTCAATGAGCTCAATGACATGCCTTTCTTCCAGCGCATCGCGGGGTTTGCTTCGGGTACGTGCCATTCTACCACAGCCCTTGTCGTAACCTCACCGCCTGAGTAGGAGCTATGGCAACATGGGCGCCGGCCCTTTACGAATACTACGGCGAAAAACTAGGGGCGCTTCACGACAGGGACTTCACTCTCCACCGCATCTTCTCATCCAGTATATTCTTGGCTACCACCTATAACTTTGGCCCCCGAACGGTATGCTTTAAGCACAAAGATTTTGGGAACCTAGCATTTGGGCTTTGTGCCATATCAGCCCTGGGCCATTTCGACCCAACAAAGGGAGGGCACCTTATTCTTTGGGAGCTTGGACTTGTCATAGAGTTTCCACCCGGCTCAACCATCCTCCTCGCCTCTGCAATCATTACTCATTCAAACACTGTCATTGGAAAAGATGAGACAAGATACTCGGTAGCACAATACAGTGCTGGCACTCTATTTCATTGGGTGGACAATGGGTTTCAGAGGGCTCAGGATTTCTATGGTAATTTAGACGAATCGACACGAGAGACTATAGAGTACTTAGACGGATTTCATTGGGACCATGGGCTCTTGCTTCTACCAATTATCCTACCTTGTAAGAGTGATTAACTACGGATAAATGCAATATATAATACACCTTGCCCCTCAATGGCAAATACAACTATTGAAGTTCGAGAGCCTTGACAGGCGAAATAACATACCTCTGGCGCCAGCTGATGCCGTAGTGGTTGGGACGTGGTGATCAACGTCGGTAAGACAGTGGTATTCGACGCATAAGCTGCATTCCAACGCGCGTCGAGTCTCAAGAATGGTGGAATACGATTGTAGGCTAGTGTATTAACACTTCAATCAAATTTTTTGAGCAGATTTGCTGCGTGGAGAACCTGTACACGAGAAGTGCATGAAATGAAGCTTATGTTGCCTCAACTTTTGTAGTCACAGGCCGAGTTTCGATGTGTACGCACAACCACTTCAGAGTATATTTATCTCATGTCGCTGATAGTTGATATCGTCGAAATACCCTTCTTCTTTCAAATAAGAACGTTCTTTACCACAAAAATACCTCAAAACTGGCCATCGAATCCCTAATGCCTTTGCCGCCAAAGACAAATTTGGATTGTCAATTCCCTTTTGGGGCACACAGCCGTCCCTGTGTCCATGTCTCACCATAAGCCCAGTGATGAACTGAGTTGGTTCACGGAAGAGCTTCCCTATCAGTTTCCTCACCAACCAGGTTCGTATACTAGTGCTAAGCCCCACATTTAAAAGAGCTGTTTAGCTTCGATCAGGTCACTCAGGCTCCCAAACGGCGAAAATATGCCTGCGAGTAACTTACCATCCATACCCGATTTCAACACCAACTTGGACAATAGAAACGCTTTACGCCGAGCTAAGTACCTCAGGCATGTATATCATGGGCTTAGCATGTACGACGGCAAGTTGATTTAACTTGTATTTAGCAACATCACTCAGGAGAGGGCGAAAGCACGAGAGCGTGCTGCTCGGTGAGTGTTAGATTGTCTTTTTTCAACTATCTAACATCATTTGATAGAAGAGCGCTCAACACCGTGCCCAAGGAGTCGGCAAAGATACGCCACCGTGAAGCGCAGGCACGATATCGCGAAAAGAACCGAACGAAACTTAGGATTGACAGTTGGCAATATCGGTAAGCCAATGCGGATATAATTTCTCTGATACCAAGGGCCGGCCTAACGTTTCTATACCATTTTCTGTTCGGTCTTTCTAACCCAGTGTCACCAAGAAAAGTGAATCGGAACTTAACCGCGATGAGGCAGAGTTCCAACGGTTCATGGCACTCGAACTTGACCCAGAAGAGCGTCAGCGTATTGAGGCCCTACGAACCTGAGATCACCATGGTTTAGTTAAATTATGATTGGGCAGGTGACTACGGTTAGTAAAGAATATTTCTACCATGGCTTCGTTGAATATATTTGGTCTGATGTCCGCAGCTGGGAGGGTCAAATTTGAGACAGATGACAACGTAGTTTACATTCTATTTGCCGGGACTATAACGCCGTGTTGATCGTGGCGCACAAACTGTAGTTACTATTCTAAAAGGATATACAACCCTTTAGCGCCCACTTACACTTCAGTCACCGGCCGAGATAGGGAGGTCTCTTTGAAGGATTGTAGCTGATGAACTGTGATCACCTACTATTCTAAAAGGGCATACAACCCATTAGTTCTCATTGACACCTCTGTTACCAGCCAAGCTGTGGAGGTGTTTTTGTTAGAGTCAATACGGCTGTTACGTAGAGGCCTATGTGCAATTAGGCATCTTGGCTCGGTTTTGGATTTTAAGTGATCTTGTTCGAGTGGAGAGACATAAAACCAGCTTTTTATTGTAGGTATATAGGATGAATTATAAATAAAGGGAAACCAGCTTTTTTTTGTAGGTATTTCAAGCAAAGATACTAGAGAAAGTCGTACTAGAAGCAGCCGCCAAATTTCTACATATGGGGTTTTGAAATTGAGGGTGGTGTTTCAAAATCAGAGACGTCAATAACTACCTCCTTGGAAGGCGTGACAACTTCGTCATCATCATCATACAAAGGGGGGTATCCCTCTGAGTCCGACTCATCAGCGCGAGTGCGGGCCCGCTTCTTTCCTTTGATGACCTTCGTTTTGCTGCAGTGCTCGAGGCAACGTTTATCGTCAGAGGCAGACACGCGGCGACTGCCAGAGGCAACAGGCCGTGCAGGAGTCTTCGCACCCTTCTTGGAGGTTGTAGCACAATCCTTGATGAAGGCGTGCTTCTTTGGTTTGCGAGGAGTAGGAGCTGTTGAAGGTACGATGATGGGGTTGAGGTCAGTTCCGGACGTGGACTTGATGATACGGATGTTTCCAGCGTTAAAATTGTCAGTGTAATACCCAACCGCGGTCTTCCATGTCTTGAAACCGTTGTTGAAGGGGGGAAGGCTTGGGCTAACGGTGGGCCTAGGCTCAATAAGCATGTGTAGGGCGGTATATATCCTAAGCGACATACCAGCTAGTGAAGATACCAACCTCAATCCCAGCGAGGACTACAACGTGGGTTGGGGTAAAGCCTTCAAGAGGGGGCGGCTCGACGAGCGACAGTGGGTGTGGGATTGACTCCATCGACCAATTATGGGTAGGGAGAAAGCTTTGGGGACTGGCGTCTACAAAATCGATGAAGTGTAAGTTGATGGTTGAGGGTAGACTACAAAATACTTACCCAAGACCGCTAATACCTCACGTAGTGCGGCAGGATTGACGACGATCTGGTCATCATCTTCATCAATTTCCGCAAAAGTCAAGAGCCTACCCTCCGGAATGTTGGTTTCGTCGGTGTCCATGGCCGTGGGGTCATTGTTGTTTGAGCTGGGCATAGGGGGGTCTCTGCCGTCCATTGTGACGGTAGTGTTTTCGCTGCCATCCAGTGCAGCAATAACGGCCGAGATGGGACGGCGTGCAGCGGTGCGGTTGTTCCTAACCATAAGTTCGGCCAGCTCGCGAGGAACGGGACCATGGGAGTCAATGCGTTCACGCTGAAGATACCTCGCGTTGATCTGCGCTGCAAGTTCCGGTGTGAGTACTGGGAGCTCCTGTCGAGAGTTGGTGTGAGGAGTGCGAGGGTTGACACGGGGAGTACGAGGGTCAATGCGGGGAGTACAAGGGGTTCGCTGTGCAGGCGTTGGCGAAGGAGGGTCGTTGGTCATGGTGGTGCAAGATTTGTGAATGTCTAACAGTACAATTTTAGTTTTAAGTGTCAAATCCAACAGGAAACGATCCACCAACCTTTTCTAGAAAACGGGTGAATATCGAAGACCAATCGCTCTAGGATCTGTTCAGAATTTGGTGATTCCATGGACTCCATTCTGGCCCTGGTAGCAACGAACTCAGGCAAGATGGGGACCTGAAGGCAGGTCGGATTTAACTCCTAGAACAGAAACATAAAAACCAAATTGAACTGCGCGCTACCGTTCGAAAAATTTGACTGAGATGCGTCTCCACACATGGTGGCAACAATCTAAGACGAATCGACCTGAGACAAGTTGGATCAAATTTCCAGTAAACCATGAAGCAACAATGACCTACGTACCTTCCTTGGCACCTTAGGCTTTCCAAACCAGTTTGGACCTCTGAATTTCTTTTGAACTCGAAGTCTAAAAGTGCGCAGAGCAGGACTGCATCCTTACTTCCCTCTAAGAAAGAGTCGTCTCTCCTCTCCAACGTAGCTTCCAGTACCAAGTACACAATCTTCAATCTTTTCAGTGGTCAGTCAACGGTCAATCTCATCATATGCCAGCGTACTCACTTGGAATTACCTCAGATGGTCAATCCTGGCGTCTTTCGCGGTTCTCGATTCGCATTCCTCATAGGCGAAAAACCTGCATACAAAGCGGGTGTCGATGGAGGCTATGCTGCAGACGCACTCGCCAATATCCAGAGTCGGTACTTTCGACGATATCCCGTTGAGCTCTCTTTAGACGAAGAGCCATCACCAGAGTCCTTGGATGCAGTCGACGATGGAGCACCAGACATCGAGCAGCAGCAACCAGACCCAGAAGAGTTGACCGATGTCGAGTACAAGGCAGAGGTCGAGTGGTTGAAGATCAGGAGTGATCTAATCGACACTCGCAAGAAAGTAAGTTGTTGTTTGTTTATTTCTAAATCTGCCACTCACCGACGGCACCACGGCACAGCAACTCAAGCGCTGGTTTGCGTATCAGTTTCTAAAAGACTCAGACATCGATCCCAAGGATTCTGGACTTCAAAACCCATATCGTGTCCTTCTATTCAAGCTCACTGGCGTTGGCCTTGTACGTCCTCGCCTCTGCTCTCCGGTCAACACCTGGCGCAAGCTCAAGGAAAATCGTGAGGCCATTGAGGAGGAGGCAAAGAAACGAGGTGAGCCAAGCATGTCTGATCAGCTTAAGCTTTCTTACGATTCTGTTTCAGGTTATACAAAGAAATCTGGTGCAAACCTGAGAGCCCAGATAGCAAAGGAATGGTTTGAAAAGCTCGACGACGAGACGAAGGCAGACTGGGCAGACCTAGCCAAGGAGGAGCACAATGAGGCAATGGCACAGTTTAAACATGCGACCACCTCTCCTCCTTCTACGGAGCCCACAGATAGGCAAAAGTGAGTTTCGACTTTCTTATAATTTCTCGAAGTTATCTTATCACCCATATCAATAGGTGTATCGAAGCAATGCCAAGATTTGTCGCACCTTTTCTTGACATGCTGGGGGAAGCTACGGGTTTGAAAGTTTCATTGTTTGCAGGAGGGCCAGAGCCCGCAAATGGTGGACGTCTCAATCTGATCAGGTATGACCTCTTTCCTTTGCGGACGTTTTGGAAGTTAACATTCTGCTGTAGTGTTCACTCTGGAACCACTAAGGGGGACGTTCCAATGAACTTTGCTGTGTCGGAAAGGGCGCACTATAAGGAGTTGATAGTTCCTATATTTGCTGACTTCTTACGAAAATGCTATAGTGAGTATTGCCACTAATAGCCTTTATGAGTACTAAACTTTGAGTAGCGGTTGAAGAATGTCAAGCTCGCGCGCTCAAGAAACAGGATGGATTTGTACCGCTTTCAGCGGGTGCCACAGAGTGGGATACCGTCCAGCTGGACGTTATTGACCAACGTCAGAACTCCATGGCCTCATCTACGCCTAAGCTCACCACCACGAATCCCCCGGCTGCTTTGAGCCAACCAACAACCATTCAAACCAAGGCTGCCCAAGAACTGAGGACAACTGTTGATCATCATGGCCAGACTATGCATGCTATGCCATCGACTCCTGCATTGGCTATAGCAACTGAGACGCCTTCTGTCTTGTTGTCACCCTCCACTCCAGACTCTATGCACATCGATAGCCCGCCTCCCAGCCCTCCAGTGCATGCCATCTTTGACTTACCAGCATTGCCGATCCTCACTCGCGGTTCTCTACCACCCCTCTCTCCCATTGTTATAGAGGGGTCCAACGGAATACCTCTCTCCCTCCCCACGTCCCTACCTATTGCAAACCCTACTTCAACCAAGAAGCCAGCTGTCACTGGGGTTACAATCGTTTCGACGGGTGTAAAGGCCTTGCAGAAGTCAAAGAAGCGGAAAGTTGCAGAGGATGGTGTTGGATCTGCGGGAGACGGTAGCGGTAACCGTAGGGATGGCAACAGCGGACGTCGTAGCAAGAAGGCCATCGGAGGCAAAGAGAACGGTGTTCTCATACCAGTGCCTGCACTGACCTCTTTCTCATCTCGGGTTCCTGCGGCTTTGACGACACGCAAATCAAGCCGTGTCCGTACAGCAATGGCGCCCGTCTCAACTTTAGTGCAACCACCAGAGCAATTGGCAGCCATCCCTCCTACCTCTCCAGCTTCAGCTTTGGTTACGAACAGACCAGCCTGGTTCGCAGCTGCTGTCACGATGATGGAGGAGGAGAAGGGAATGGGGGCGATGTGGGCGAAGCTCGTTGAGGCATGGGTGATCTTTGAGGGGCAAGCTGGTTATATGGGAGACAAGAAGCTTGCAACGACACACCGACCAGATGCAATCAAGGCTTGGATAGCGCGTGCCCGGTCTGCGTCATGGAGGCCTGATATCCTAGACATCCCCACGTATGAATCCGAATTTATGCTATGGTGGGCAGCTCTTCAACCCTCTTGGCGCAAACGCAGTGACGGTACTACCATCTTTTCGAAAGTAGAGGGAGACTGGGAGGCTCTCCAAAGGCCAGGACTCAATGGAATGCTCAGTGTTATGGCTGGCCTTCTGTTCTGGGGCGTTGCACTCTGAGATGGTGGTGGTGGTCGCACAGGATGGAACAAGGCTGTCTCTGACTGCCTCATGGTTATCAAATCCATCACCATGTAGGGGATGGCTGCCAGCAGTACAACTTGTGCACCTCAAGAGGCTTGTTTCGTTTGAAATCTACATGTCATTTGCTTAATTTTGCCAATATATACCTTTACCATAAGTTCTTGTAGTGTAATACGTGAGTTGAGAGCAAATGGGAAGAAACGACCAATCCTCTTGTAGAGACGGACTTGGTCATTGTTTGCGGAAGGCCGGCCCGCCCATCCAGGTGACTTGACATCCGACCTCCAACATGCGCATCCATCCTTTCCTCCTGGTATTTTGTGTAGTTGACTACTTGCATTACATGTTAGATTCCTTACATTGTCTTCTGAGCACTGTAATACACAGAGTTGACTGTGTGTATGCCCACAATACGAAAACCAGCAGCCAACACCCATTCTGAGCGTTCCTGAGCGTCCCCGAGCGCCCAAGGGGCAGCCATTGACAGCCATGACATCAGTGGTCATCGTTCCTGAGCTCGGAGCAGCCAGATCTGGATCCGAAGGCAGATCTACGGTTGTCAGGGTTCTGTCCATGACAGCCAATGCTATTTTTAGCACACGTGCGCTTTTATTATAACATTATCCAGATGACCCCTGCCAAATCCATCCCATCCCACCCCCCGCAGGTGGCGCTGAAGGGCGCAAATAATCAGGGATATTATTATGACCCTATTGGCGACCCCCACCCCCCAAAAAAGCGCCCGCAGCGCCCGCAACAGCAAGCAAACCATCCCGAGCACCAATTGGTGTGATGTTTGCATATGTTTACTATTCCCGCCCATCACAACAGCCATCCGGCTCAAACCCGGCTCCCATATTAGGCTGCAGGGTGCCCATGGGCACTTGCCTGTC
>Ga0247742_10002115_pt1 | contig 13252 bp, 24 predicted proteins | sample UWRJL208509C2_FD_180944 | JGI IMG/M metagenome (GOLD analysis project Ga0247742, IMG submission 180944) | Plant litter microbial communities from Arlington Agricultural Research Station in Wisconsin, United States - UWRJ-L208-509C-2 | ecosystem: Environmental > Terrestrial > Plant litter >...
TTGTCCTAAAGCCTTCTAATTCAGTGATGCTGACGTGCTTTATGCTGACTGAGATGTCACGTGTTATGAGAAATAAGCGCTAAATATGGGCGCTAATTACTCAAATGTGCTGACGTACATGACAATCTTTCCTTTATGGGGGAACTCCCATAGTGTCAGATGATCGACGCTTCAAGCATTGGCCGCATGAGAAAGGAAATATGAGGATGACCAATTGTGCTACTCCGAGTATCGTTGGTATACCTTTTGGGCGTTCTTAGGTTGCATGCCCCGCCAAAACGTACAAGCGGTCTCCTGCTACCCGTTTCCTTGACACACCTTCCCGCATCAAAAAAAAAAGTGAGGAAAACTCCAGAGAATGGTAGAGCCGCCTCTTTCTCTCAGACCAAAAGAGCAGAATGTCATAAATACATTATGTTTCCTGTACATCGTGCCTAGCAGACGGCGGTCTTGGAAGGATGCGTCGTATCTTTGCCGAGATAGACACTCGTGTTCCGGAGATGTGGGATTGGTCTTCTATCTTTGAGGCTTTTGATGTATCATGACTCCAGTCCAAAAGAAATTTTCGGCATCCATAACAGGGACGCAATCGTTTGTATGTATACACGGCTCCACATAGGAGAGCGAAAATGTAGACTTTATCAGTTCTCCAACAGTATATTCAAGGGCATTTTTGGCCCATGAGGTCCTTTAATTTATTTTATTGCAGCATAACTACTTGAAGATGCGAAATACGTGGAGATATTTACTGTTACCTATCGGCATCTGATTTACCACCTTCCGACTCTCAAATTCAAATTCAAACTTGGATTCCATCCGTGATGACTGACCACGAAGGACGAGATGAGATGTCTTTCCATCAACTACATTTAATAGATCAGTACTTCGGAAGTTCTAATCGCTTTACTGCCGCTCACCTCGTAACGTTGGGTCTCGACTCTAATTCGAGGAACGCCACTCCAGAAAGTTTCCATAGGGTAATTTGAACAAATCTGCAAGAGTGAGTTGCTGTTAACGTCTTCAATAAATGTTAATATCATGAATCGCTTCAGAAATTTGCTAAAAACAGACACATTTCCTGCGAGTTATTTCTGCTTGTACAAGATTGACTCGTAACAGTCGAGCTTTCCGTTGGGACCTTGGATCAGTTCGGCAACAAGCTTCTCGTCAGCTTTCATCCATAGCATGGGCTTAAAAACCTTCTCGCCGACAGCTTTAGCAGCGAGGATATCGAAATTGCTCGTCTCGATGAAAACAGCTTGATCATACAAAGCTCGAGATTTAAGCTCAGTTGGTACAAGGCCCGAATACCCCATCCCGCGTATTTTGAGGCTATATACGCTGCCGTTGCGCGACTTTCAAAGACGGTGAAGCCGTCGTCATCCTGGGTTAGGGCTCCCTCAAGGTGGTTATGACACGCTTAGTACACGTAGAGCTTCAAGACAATCACGAGGAAGACGTGAGGCGGTGTAAAATATGTATGTGGAAGGGAACGTAGATGGTATAGTGAGATCGGTTCCCTGGTATTTATTTGAATAACTCAATATTTTTCGCTGGAGAAGGTTTCGTTGTTCTATTTAGATGGATGCTGCTCACATGGTTACGCTGACGGTAAGGATAGAAGCACGATTAGTCAGTAAGTTGGTCACCCTCACATTTCCAAAGTTCCCATCCAATGCTCGAAGTCATGTACGTCAGCATATTTATGTAATTAGCGCCGGTTTATTTCAAATTCAAATTTAATATAACGAGTGGTCTTGCAGCACGTGACGTGCTGATTTGTTAACTTTACAAAGTTACATGGGACCTCCAGCCCTTTCCCTTACTCATTCTTTGCTCCAAACATTGGCTTTTGTTCACTTGAGACTTGCCAGAACCCAAGAATAGGTATGAACGGCGAGATCGAGTGCATGGTCCCTTGTCGGGAATCGGGATGACCTCAAGGGTGATATTTGATGCCATAGCATTCGCCCGACTTAAAATGGCAATTTCCTGACCAGTGACTGTGTCCGGGATTAGCGCTCAAATTGAAATTGGCTTACGCCAGTGGCACGTGGCATTCAGTCAGCAAAACGTCAGCAGCATTAGATACGCGCGTTTGAAATCTGCAGTGCTTGGCAGCTTCCAAGTGATCCTCAAGTCGACGATACCCGCATTAGCCCACATTATTTAATTTATTATGGGAACGAGCCTAGGGCCTTGCCATATAAATACCAGTGGGTCGCCAAACACCAACTTCATATTCATCACCTTTCTACATATCCACGCTCACGCACACAATGGTCTTAAAGCTGTACGGAAGCGTGCAATCTACGTGCACCAAGCGCGTGCTCACAGTCTTGAAGGAGAAGGACGTCTCTTTCGAGGTCCACACCATCGATTTTTCCAAAAGTGAACACAAATCGCCAGAGTACCTTGCCAAGCAGCCGTTTGGACAGTTGCCTTACATCGTAAGTAATTCATCTACGACTAATTTTCTAGTGGTGTTAATTGCGGATCTAGGACGACGATGGCTTCATTCTCTTTGAGAGCCGCGCGATTGCTTCTTACATCGCTTTGAAATATGCAGATAAAGGCACTCCAGGTCTCATCCCTACTGAGTTGAAGGCTCGGGCTTTGTTCGACCAGGCTGCTTCGATCGAAACCAGCAACTTCGATGCCTTTGCCTCCAAAGCTGTTTTCGAGAAGATTTTCAAGCCCTATCACGGACTCCCACCTGATGATGCAGCTGCCGCCAAATTTCTGGAAGGTCTCGACGGAAAGCTTGATGGCTACGAAGCAATCTTAAGCAAGCAGAAGTATCTTGCCGGAGATGTGAGTATTTTATGACCTTCTGCAGTAATATCCGGAACTGACACATTGTGGTGTTACCAGCATATCACTATTGCCGACTTATTTCACCTTCCCTACGGCTCTATGCTCCCCTTGTTGGGGTCCAGCCTGCTTGAGTCGGAGGCGAGGCCCAATGTTGCGAGGTAAGGGTCTTGAACAACAACAAGGTTTGAAGTATTGATGTATTTATAGGTGGTGGAAAGATGTCTCATCTCGACCATCGTGGTTGGCAGTCAAAGATGGATACAAGGCCTGAAATTCAGAAGGATTGAGGGAGCATGATATCAAGTAGTATTAAATACATTTCCATAAGAATTCTGTCACGAATGAAGATGATTATGCGTTATGCCCGCTTATGCGCTATCTTAGCCTTCCCTATCCTAGTCGATTGAGACGTCTTAGGTGCTTGATTTACGAGCTTGGTGGAACGAAAAACGAGGCTTCACGCGGGAACTGATGCCAGTGTACATAGTTTTCCACACAACCTACATCAAACCAAACGTACAGAATCATTTCCTTGAGTGAGGGAACGCCGAAAATAATTTGCTATTGAGTCATAGACCCGAGTCGGAGATTATCACTCTCAGCCTGTAAAATGCACGAGCGAGAGTGTAGACTTTGTCAGCTCTCCCACAATACATTACACCAGTGGATTTTTTGGGTTGCGAGAAGTTTCAATTTACGTTATTGCAGCATAACTACGCAAAATACTCATTGAAATAGCTATTTTCCAACTCTCAAACCTTAATTCCGTCCTTAACCGCCAACCACGAAGGACGAGACGAAATATCTTTCCACCACCTACAAATTGATTAGCACTTCGAAAATTCCAGTTATTTCAATGCCATTCACCTTGCAACGTTCGGTCTCGACTCCGACTCAAGAAATGTGACACCAGCAGCGGGAAGCAAGTCTCCGCTGGGTAAGTGGAACAAGTCGGCAAGAGTGAGCTGCTGTTACGGTCGCGATATGTCAGTCCTAGAGATCACTGTAATATCTCCAACTCACATTTCCAGCCAGATATTTCTGCTTGCTCAAAATTACCTCGTAACCGTTGAGCTTTGCATCGAGACCTTGAATAAGCGTGGCAACAAGCTCCTCGTCGGTTTTCATCCCGAACATGGGCTTGAAAACTTTCTCACTGACAAGTTTGGCGGCGAAGGTATCGAAGTTGCTGGTCTCAATTGAAGCGGCTTGATCATACAACGCTCGAGCTTTAAGCTCAGTTGGTACGAGGTCCTGAGTACCTTGGCCTGTGTATTTCGAGGCGATGTAGGCTGCGATCGCGCGACTTTCAAAGACAATGAAGCCGTTGTCATCCTTAACTTGCGTTCAGAATCGACAAAATTAATGTGGATAAGTAGCTTACGAGGTAAGGAACTTGTCCAAAAGGCTGCTTTTCAAGATACTCTGGTAATTTCTGTTCTTTTTGGGAGATATCAACGGAGTGGAACTCGAAAGGGACCTCCTTCTCTTTCAAGACGGTTACGACACGCTTGGCGCACGTAGCTTGCGAGTATCCATAGAGCCTCAAGACCATTGTGAGTAGGACGTGAGGTGTTAGAAAATATGTAAGTGGATGTAGACGGTGAGACTACGATCCCTGGTAGTTATATAGCAATCCATCTAATTCTGATCCTACAATAAACATAAGCACCTGGGAAGATTTTCTGTTCTATTCAGTGCTGACGTTGGCACAAAGACAGTACAATTAGTCAGTCAATTTGTCATCTTCGCATTTTACAGAGTTCCTATTCACTCGATGTTCGAATTATGTACGTAAGCATATTTGAGTAATTAGCGCCTAGACAGGGCGCTTAATTCGATCATCGGATTTGATTTGTTGCCTCATAGCACGTGACACTGTACTCGTCTCATAACGTACACTAGTATTCGCTTGCAGGCGTTCTAACTGTCTACTTATTTCCAGCTCGATCCCTTCGCACTTATTCTTTGTTCCACACTTTGACTTTCGTTACTATTTAAGACTCGCTAGAGCTACGAACGAGTATGAACGACGAAGTCGAGCGTATACTTCCTTGTCAGAATGAGCTCCGAGTCAGATATGCATCGGCGATATTTGACGTCAGGCGCTTTGTCACCTACTTTTCTGCCTGCATGCCATCTAGCCATGATATGCGTCCCAAATGTAGCATTCTGCGCACCAAAGGTGACAATCTCCTGAGTAGTTCAGACTTAGCGCTTAAATTGGCCAATAATTGCAAGCGTAGCCAGCAATCAGCCTCTGAAGGTTATTTATCCAACTCGGCCTGCAAGTCTGCAGGCGCCTTTCTCAGCGCTTGCGTTGAGTTGCATAATGAAACTCGACAACTTGATGTATTTTATGTTTATTCCCACCTTTGTGCCAAATCTGCGCGTTTTTGTGTGTTCTTTGCCAGAATTTCGGTGTATATGCATTTACGAGCCATCAGGCTCGTATCCTATGAAACGTATTCCTATGCAGCTAAAACGTGTTTGCGCCCTCACTGGCGTATGCCCGTCACTGGCGTATGCCTGTCACTGGCGAAGGCTCTTGATCAGTCAGTAGCCAGCTTATTCCACTATCTTGCAGTGGTCAGGTTTGTTTCATCGGTTTCGTACGTAGATCAGTCTCGAAACTATTAAGATGCATATAACCCATAATTAAGACTTCTTCTCCGGTCCCGCTCGCGAGCGGATTCCCAGTAGGTACACGTGACATTTCAGTCAGCCACACGTCAGCGGCATTAGACAATGAATGAAACGCGCCTTTGAAATCTGCAACGCCTGGCAGCTTCCCAGTGAACTTCAAGTCGACGATGCCCGCATTAGCCCACATTATTATGAGAACTAGCCTGGGGTCTCACCGTATAAATACCAGTGGGTTGTCAACCATCAACTCCATCCTCAGCGTCACCCTTCTACATCTCTAGTAGTATCCTAAAGTCTCACACACAATGGCCTTGAAGCTCTACGGAAATATGCAATCAACATGCACCAAGCGCGTGCTCACAATCTTGAAGGAGAAAAACGTCCCTTTCAAATTCCACACCGTCGATTTCACCAAAGGTGAACACAAATTGCCAGAGTATCTTACCAAGCAGCCGTTTGGGCAAATTCCTTACATCGTAGGCAATTTCTCTACGACCGACTTTCTGGTGACGCTGAATATGGGTCTAGGACGACGATGGCTTCATTATTTTTGAGAGCCGCGCGATTTCTTCCTATATCGCTTTGAAATATGCAGACCAGGGCACTCTAGGTCTCATCCCTACCGAGTTGAAGGCTCGAGCTTTGTACGACCAGGCAGTTTCGATCGAGACCAGCAACTTCGATCCCTTTGCCTCCAAAGCTGTTTCTGAGAAGATTTTCAAGCCCTTCATGGGGCTGCCGTCTGATGACGGAGTCACCGCCAAACTTCTCGAAAGTCTCGACGGAAAGCTTAATGGCTACGAGGCGATCCTGAGCAAGCAGAAGTATCTTGCTGGAGATGTGAGTATTTCATAATCTTCTGCAGTAATATCTGCCACTGACCTATTGGGGTATCAACAGCAAATCACTCTTGCCGACTTATTCCACCTTCCCTACGGCTCTATGCTCCCCTTATTGGGGTCCAACCTCCTTGAGTCGGAGGCAAGGCCAAATGTTGCGAGGTAAGGGTCGTGAACAACGACAAGGTTCGAAGTACTAATCTAGTTATAGGTGGTGGAAAGATATCTCAACTCGACCATCGTGGTTGGCGGTCAAGGATGGACTCAAAGTCTGAAATCCAGAAAGAATGAGGTGGTATGATATCGATTAGTATTAAAAACATTTACACAAGAATTCTGTCCCGAATAAAGATCATTATGTGTTATGTCTTAGAATCTGGTGACAAGATAAAAGTGGGTAGTAAATTTGCTAGTTGATATCGAGAACTTGTCGAGAAGTAGCAGAAGCCCCAAGTTGCATGAGAGTCCGGGATGGATTGCGGTCAATAGAGCTACGGTCATGCAGGTCCACGCGCAAAGTCCAAGAGATCTTCGGACGGTTCCTGTTTCGCTCTGCCCCTTGCGCGTTTCTCCTGCTTACGTGCTTTCTTAGCCTTTCTTACTCGGTTGAGTTCCGCTCTCAAACGCTAGAACAATGTTACTTCCAACGACCTCGGGAGAACATGAGTGTGAGTTACCTTTTCTTCTTGGTCCAGACTCAGATCAATATCGTCGTCTACTTCTTCCTTCTTTATCACATCCGATATTTTGCGCTTACTTCCCGGGCCGGCCGAAGAAACCGTTGTGGACAGTTCAGTTTTTACTTGAACCGAGTCTTGGTTCAAATGTTGAGGCGCAATTCCCCTTGCTTTAAGCATTTCTAGGGGGGGGGGACTATAAAGGCACGGTACGTTCCTCTAAAAAGGTCTACGCACCTAGAGATCTGTACCGTATGATGAATGTGGCTACGACATCCAAGAGCTTACACGGTGATACATATTGTTTCTGGATCCGGGTTTCGCTACCATATCTAGTGTCCACAAGCTATCAGAGCTATTCGGCGAATGCAACGAGTGGACTATTATTGACTCACTGGACTCGGTGCTCCATCGCCTTTTTAGACCTTTCATGGACCGCTTCTGGGTCTGGGACATCGTATTTCGACCCTACGGGGACGCCTTCCATCGGTTTAAGTCCTTCAAGCCGCCGCATTGTGATCTTAATCTCGCCAATTTCCTGCGAGGAGGACATATTGTTCAACAGCGAGTCATCATCTGCACGCAGTGTAGTGAGACGCCACGGTTTTGAGAAGAGGATTACGATCGCAACACCCACCAGACAGCTGAAGAGGTGCAAACATGAAGGGGCGTCCAGATGACGGACCGGTTAGAAGCTCGCTGCGTCCATAATGTTTGAGATCATGTTTTGCTAGAAGAAAGCTAGACGCAGAATGACCGTCGATGTCGATGATTGGCCCACAGTCGAAATCTCTATGGAACTTCTGTGCGCAAACTTCAAAGCGCTTGATGATGTCGTATTCACGTCAGAAGATATATGGGGGGAGAAAAGCGATTGCACTCACCTTACCTGCAGTCGACGCTATCCAGCAGGTGGCCACTTTCTTGGCTTCATCCACTTCAATGCCATAGTGAGTAACACGTTTACCCTCTACATTCACCCAGGCTTCGTAGTCGCCCAGCCGAACCCGATTGACCCCATCGCTAGGATTGTGGGAGTTAGATCTTCTCATTGGCGTTTGAGGACAAAGAGTGTGATATGAATGCACTTGGTACCCTGGGCCTCATGCATGAGGTTCTGGGGCAGACACGGTCACGAGGTACTGATGGGCTTGCGTGCGTTTGGCTGGTATTTCATTCAGACTGGCAGCGAATATCAGAGGTAAGTAAGTTCCAAACTACTACGTACATACACGGCTCCAACGGTGACTCTACCTTGTATTTGAAATAATATCTCAATCGACCAAGAGCAGTCGCTCTGATATTCAAGATCTTCAAATTCGAAGCATCAAACACTTATAATACCGGCGGTAAACTAAATATATAAGAGCTACAGGTAGGATTAGCAAACCTTGTAAATACTAGTAGTCGATGAATATAGCAAAGAATGTAGGTATTTCGCAAAATTATGCGATGCGGAAATGAATGTCTTCTGGGGAAGTAAACGATGCCCTGCTGGTCTAGCAATTATGCTGTGATCTATATTGTGAGATCAATGACCTCCCCAGGTAGAAAGTGGGGTTTATCCTCTCGTTTCATTTTCTTGTTTTCGAGCCTCTCTATCCCTCGGGTTTGTTTCACCTTCGTGATTCGGTCAAGATCCGCTTGCAAGCGCTGTTAGAGTTTAGTGAGCGCGGATGTGGCTCAGACGAGAGAAGACAGTCCCCACCTTCAATTCGCCTTGCTTCCTCTTCATCTCTTTATCAAGGTCTATATCGATCTCGTCATCCTCTTCCTTGGTAGGGGTTGCCTTACGCTTTCCAGTCGATGACGCAGATGCTGTATGGGTCTCTGACTTCACTCCTTGCGGAACTTGGATAGGATCCTGAGGGGCAATGCCATTTGCTTTGAGCAGATCTGGCATCATACATAGTAAATGAGGGGAAGGTGCCTATCCAAGCAAAGAATGTAACCCACCCAATGAGCGGTAGCGCACAACGAATGTTGCTTGCACATCTAGGACTTTACAGGGCACGAAAAATAGGGTCTTACCCTGTGTCTCCGGGCCGTATCTGTCGGTGAATGCATGTTCATGAAGGCTGTCTACGAATTCGACAAACAAAGAACTCACTGTACATGATGCGCCATTGCCTTCTTTGAACGTTCGTGGAATTTACCTGGTTCCGGGGCGCTCTTCACTTGTTCTATGCCACAAACCTTTTGCTCCTGGACGTTGCTGAGGCGCCTAATGCCAATCTTGATAACACCAATGTCTGCAAAGGACAATGGCTCATTAAGGAGAGCGTTGTCATCTAATTCGGCTTGCATGAATAAGAAATCAACAACTTGAAGGCAATGAGTGCCGACCTGATAATTGGAGCCTTCCGAACATGAAAGGTCGTTCAGAATTTGGACCAGTTGAGATCCCTTTGCTGTTGATAGGCCGAAGAACTTTTTGACGCAGTATAATATTGTCTACTCGGTGCCCATCGACAGTAGGGCAAAGGGCGCAAGCAAATCGAGTGACTCTTTTGCGCCTGCAGTACGAAAGACTAGGATAGTGACAGTCAATTTTCTTTCCGATGAACTATTCATAATAGCTACCTTGCCCTCTGTTGAGGCTATCCAACATGTAACCTCTTTCTTTGTCTCATCCTCCTCAATACTATATTGCTCTACTTCTTTGCCTTCCACCGTTACCCAGACAGTGTAATCGCCCAACTGCATTCGTGTGACCATAACGACCTCTGTGTATCTCAATGCGGGTTTAAGGTATACTGAGAGGCGGTACCGTAGAGAACTGGGGAGAGATGATGGTTCAGTCGAGTGCTGAGCGCTGGAGCTGGCTGAAAGTACTTGACAGTGACCAACGCGACCCGTCACAAACACGTCGCGTTTTACAATGATGGAAAGGAATCGCGTCTGACTTGAGTACTCTCGAATGGTAACTTCGAATTCAGAATTCACCCCCCAAGATACTACTCTATAATATACATCCTGGATAGGTATCTCGAATATTTAAATAGTCGGAATCTCGGATACTCAAATATACCCGTTCCACTGCCAGCGCCTATGAGAATACAAAGCAACAAATTGTCAATCTATGGACCGAGCACAACATTCAATTTGGAAATCGGAACTGGGTATGTAGCGGAATTATAGAAAAGAGTAGACTTTATAGAGTGCGCCTGGGGTGATAGTGGCGATGCACAGGTCGGTCAAGTACGCAAGTAGGTAGGTTTATCTGAGCCAATTATAAGTAAGATAAACGTAAGGGAATAAGTGTATGGCATATTGTATCCTACTACAGATGGACTTGGTGTACAAGCAAGTTGGAGTTCGGGAGGAGTCATGAAAGCCATCAGTGTCGAATATTGGGTGAGGCCGATTCATCAGAGCGTCAGGTCAATTACCTCACCAGGCATAAAGACTGGTTTCTGTTCTCGTTTGACCTTCTTCTTCGCGGGCTTCTCTTGGGCTCGGGCCTGCCTGGCTTTCCTCAGCGCTTCTAGCTGAGCCTTTGGGGAGAAGACCATCGTTACTGGCGCATATAGCGGGTTTCAGAGAACGCACCTCGAGTTCAGCTTCTTTGCGTTGCGATTCTGTCTCGTCCTGATCGAGCTCCTCATCACTCTGCTCCTCCTTTATACCCCGTTGCTTTCGCTTCCCAGATGATGGGCCGGCGAGACTATGAGACTGAGAACGTCGCTCTGGTCTGGGAGCTTTGGTAGGCTCGTGAGGGGCGATGCCATTGGCTTTGAGAATATCTTTCTTGGTCATGAGCATTATTTCCAAAGGTGAGGATGTATGCTAACCTAAAGATCGATAGAGAACTCTGAAAGTCGCCAATGTTTCATGATATGTGGCCGACTGCGTCGTAATTGCAACTTGCAACTTCGTTTCCTCTCCGAACCTGATATGATAGATGAGATCAGAAAGCATTATATACATCATACGTACTGGACTCGGTGTGCAACTGCCTTCTTGGAACGTTCATGCACTTTCTCTGAGATGGGTAGAGTGTTGTAACCTGCTGACATTGGAGGTTGCAAATTACTGGCGCGGCGGAGAATTATCTTGATTTCCCCAATATCTTTGGAGGCAGAAGAATTGTACAGCAGGCTATCATCGTCTAAGGACCCCGATTTAGGTGGGAAATGCGGCCAGTGATAACAGGAACTCACCACTAACTTCCAGGCGTCCAAATTGGTACGGACGCATAGATGTTGGCCCAAGTAAAATACCTGATCTACTCTTCGACTGAAGAACGGGCTGCAACAAATACCCTCCTCCAGCCTGTGAGCCATCGACGTAGGCATGAAAAACACAATCGAATTTGCAGTGACTCTTCTTTGCGAAGATGGTAAAGTTCTAGCAGAAGACAGGTTAGCATATATCAAGTCAACAGAAATTTTTTCGAACCTTTCCCTCTGTGGAAGCAACCCAGCAAGTAACCTCCTTGCCCGTGTCGTCCACTTCTATACCATAGTGCTCGACTTCTTGGCCGTCAACGACGATCCATGTTTCATACTCGCCCAGCGTCATCCGTGTTGGAGCCATCTCAAATCGCCGAAGGCCAAGAGAAGATGAAATAAATCGAACAGAAGTTTATGGACGGATGAAGAAAGGACAACTAGTGGCAGATGGACACTGGCGCCCAAAAAGAGGACGCCATTAACTAACACGACTTGTCACAAACACGTCACGCTAATGATGAGCTAGGTACGAGAAAGATAAAATTTAGCAAAATGTTACTGTAATCCATTAATAGAATTGCAACTGTTAGAGGTCGACTATAAAAAACGTTGATATAGATTAAGACTTTAAAGCCGCTACCTGAAGCTATGTCATACGAGACACGGCAACAGTACTGGCGCAGTGGCGACAGCGATAGTGTGCGTTGAATGCTGGATAACATCAATCAAATGGTGAGGTCGATTACTTCACCGGGCAGAAACACAGGTTTCTGTTCCCGCTTCACTTTCTTCGCCGGCTTCTCTCGATTCTTAGCTTCTCTGGCTTTGGTGATCTTCTCAAGTCTGGCCTGTATAAACGAGCATAATATAATGAGCTGAAGTCGTCGAGGGAGTGAGGTTGTAAGACTGACCTTGAGCTCTGCTTCCTCCTTACGCAATTCTACTTCGTCCGCATCTAGTTCGTCTGCGCTTTCCTCCTCCTTCACAGTCGATTGTTTTCGTTTGCCTGAAGATGTACTTGTCGGAGTAGTGTAATGAGGGATCTGCTCGGGAATATCGATTTGATGTTGGTGTTGTCGGGGTGCGATATTATTGGCACGAAGCATGTCTATGCTGGAACATGAATAACCTTGAGATTTGAAACCAAGATAGTAGCGTACCTAGAGACCTATAAAGCACTTTGAATGTGGCCAGTTTTTCTTGGTATGCCGCATTACAAGTCGTTGGATTTGACGAGGTTTCTATCACAGCACCAAACCTTACAGAGAGAATGAGACCACCTTTAATGCACTGACGGGTCCGACGCACTTCACATGATGGGCCATTGCCTTCTTCGAGCGCTCATGCACTTTGCCTTGTTCGACGGGAGACTTACAACTCACTGTTTGCTTTGTTTGAATATTGCTAACACGGTAAATATCGATTTTGATCTCTCCAAGCTCTTTAGGAGCAGATGAATCTGACAAGGTTTCATCGTCTGGAAAATGAGTGTTGGTTACAAAAGGCATGTAGATGCGACAGATGCTTACCACTGAGCTGGAGACGCGCAAAAAGCATCGGACGAACGGCAGATGGTCCAGCAACAATGCCTATGTTCTTCGTTGGCTCTAGGTTGGCCTGGCGGAGAAGCTTTCCCCCAACCCTCGTCCCGTCAACATGGGTTTGGGCGGCGCAGTCAAACCTGGTATGCTTCTTCCTGCTATATACAACAAAAGACTAATAGTTTATAATTAGAGACACTGACAAGCAAAAGCTGAAAATGTACCTGGCCCTCTTTGGAGGCAATCCAGCAAGTGGCAACACTGGCGGCTTCTTCGACCTCAATACCATAGTGTTCCACCTCTTGATCTTCAACAACGATCCAGACTTCATAGTCTCCCAAGCTCATGCGCGTTGTAGCCATGCTGAAGGCTCAAGAAAGCCAAAATCGTAAAGCAAGTCGGCCGGAGAGAAGGAGGAAGTTGTGCGTGCAAGTGACACGCCGCAAAGAGCACGTGTTTCGTCACACCGCGATCTGTCACAGCGGTGTAAATAGGGGCTGCCTACGTCCACTGGCACACTCATCAATTGTGGAATTCAATTGTGGAATGCGACCTGT
>Ga0247742_10002117_pt1 | contig 13238 bp, 13 predicted proteins | sample UWRJL208509C2_FD_180944 | JGI IMG/M metagenome (GOLD analysis project Ga0247742, IMG submission 180944) | Plant litter microbial communities from Arlington Agricultural Research Station in Wisconsin, United States - UWRJ-L208-509C-2 | ecosystem: Environmental > Terrestrial > Plant litter >...
CAAATGGCCTATTGAGAAACACTGTAGTCAAGACAGCAACAAAACATGTACCTCACCTGAGGGTTTTCGCTACACCAGATGCAGTTTTTTCGAGTGCATTTTCTTCCCACAGTGTGTATTGAATGTGTTTCCAAGCCTCCAAACAGACCGCTAAGCTTGTCCAAGATCTTCAACGCCTGGCAAAGGAATGTGGACATGCTCGGCCACTTTTAATAGGTATAGATCAGGAAAATGGTTAGATTCATATTTGTTGCCAACCATCCACTGCGACTAACCAGCCAATATAGGGCTGGTTTCTGCGTTCAGTTCGCCAGCAGCTGGAACACAGTTGTATGTCTGCCTCAGACACCTCGATGCTCGTCAAATCTAACACCTTTATCAGCCCTGGGGCTATGGCTTTAGCTGCCACTGGATCTTCCGATATCGCAGAGAAGGTATCTGCCGCCTCAGCAGAGGAGTTGGTTCAGGCAGGGATAAATTGGGCGTATAGTCCCGTTGCTGATATAAACACCGACCCGCAAAATCCTGTTATTGGTATGTTTCTTGTATCAATGCCTTGGAAGTAATGGAGCGCTGAACTATCCACAACATGTCTTTGTAGGAGTAAGATCATTTGGAGACGGTAAGAACCACTGTATAATGATGTGCGGGAAACTTTAGCTAAAGTACTCAGATCCCGAAGAGGTAGCGATGTTCGCCAGTGCTGCCGCTCGTGGTTTGATATCTTCAGGGGTGGCTGCCACCGGGAAACATTTCCCAGGTCACGGCGACACCCACGTAGACTCTCATCTCGCGCTGCCCGTTATCTTGAAGACCATGGACCAACTGCGACAAGAGGAGCTGGTCCCTTTCAATGCGTTGATCAAGATGGGTATTCCGTGCATTATGACCGGTCATATGGCATTACCTCTGATAACTGGGTCCAACACACCATGTTCGTTATCCCGAGAGATCACCACAACGCTGCTTCGTGACGAGCTGGGGTTTCAGGGCGTCATCGTCACCGACTGTTTAGAGATGGACGCAATTGCTGAACCGGCTCAAGGCGGATGTGGCGTCGCGAAAGGCGCTCTCTTGGCACTTCAGGCGGGCGCAGATGTGGTGATGATATGCCACACATTTGACAGACAAAAGGCAGCCATAGAGAAGGTCTATGAAGCGATCAAGGATGGACACATAAGTTTGAACGGTTTGACTGAAAGCGGGAAGAACATAGCCGTGATGAAGGAAAAATATGTGGCGGGATGGAAGCAGTGCACTGAGATCGGACCTGGATGGGAAGAGAGGTACTCCGCTGTCCACGCAAGAAACTTAGAATTGAGTAGCCAAGTGTACCTGAAGACGGCGACGGTCATCTGGAATGCTGACCTAGTCATTCCGTTGGATAGCACTGCCTTCAAGGGGGAGAAGCGAATGCTCCTGCTTACACCGCTGATGGAGTCGGTCAATCGTGCGGTGGACCTGGAGGAAGGGACGAAAATAGGCGCTGATGGAGTGATGAGAAATACAGCTGGGCCATCTTATCAGGTGATGGCTCGTGAGATGGAGAAAAAATCGAAGACTATTCATATCGTCTACGGCTCGGAGGAGAAACTTCCTAGCTTCGAAGGCGTTAAAGGCGTCGTATTTGTGATGCGCAACGCGGACCAAAAGAGGTGGCAACTCGAGTACTTGGCGCGACTGAACCTGAAGCAACTGCATATTCCAGTAGTGCTGGTGTCGAGTTGCGGTCCTTACGATCTCGATGGGGTGCGCAGTGAGTACGAGAAATGGACAAGCTACGTTGCAACCTTTGAATTTACTGCGGAGGGCCTTTCGAGCGCGGTGTCGCAAATCTTCAAATAAATAGTGGCTGTACGTTGCTTACATATGCAGAACATATCCGTCTGAAACGAACAACGAGCTCGCACTGCTTTGCTCTCGTCCCAAGTTCTGCCACCACATGAAGAAATTATTTGGCCACAAGCCAAAGGCCAGTAAGGCTGCAGGTTCCAGGGACTTTACAGAGGTCGGTTTGCTCCAATGAGAAAAGTCACTTTATTGATCGATCGTCTTGGTCTAGGAATCTCCCAAAACATCTATACCCACACCGGTATACCAGAAGCTAGCAACACATGGATTGAACGGCCAAACTCCGGTAGTACAGCAGCAGCACTTTCTACCTCAGCAGCCTGGCGAAGAGCAGCATTGGGATCCCGACCCAATACACCTACCCAACCCTCACCCTCCGCCACCATTAATCCATACACCATCTCGAAGCTCGTCGTTTAATTCATTGCCTCCTGGTGTTTCTGCTGTATCTGGTAGTCCCGCCCCGCCCAGATCCACCTCACCGACCAATACTCAAATCTCAAATCCCAACAAGCTGGTCCGGCATCATGATCGCGAACGGGATGCCTACTTTCAGTCGGCGAACCCCCCTCGAAAGAAGCCACCACCTACCGCACCAGTAGCTTTGGGAATTTTGCGCGCTCTCGAACCTCCTAGGTCGGAAGGAGCTATGATTCCAACTCGATCGCAGTCTGAAGAGTACGAACGGCGCTCAGTCTCGGAAAGTGGGCATACCCATGGACTCGGAGCCGTCCCAGAGAAGAAAGAGAAGAGAGGTTTCTGGCATGCTAGAGACAGGGAAAAGGAAAAAGAGAGAGAGCGAGAGATGCAGATGAGAGAACGAGAACGACAGGAAAGAGATCGCGACAGAGGGAGAGAAGTAGGGAGAGAAGTTCGGAGAGAAGACGAAGGCCAAGCAGAGCTAACGCGTATGATTGGTATGTTCATCTCCTAGTGTTGTGGGCGTTGGCATACTTGTCGTGTCCCCTCGGTGTGATCGTAAATACAGTCGGCCCCGCATGTTGCAGGCAGTTCTAGGTCCAGTCTGCGCGCTGACCGGGATGCTGCCTAGTGCGACGCTTGCGAGAGCATTGGCGTTTGGGGGGTGGTGTGCTGCTTACCTTGTGTCTGATCACCGCTATCAATCCTTTGGCATTATATTGATTCTACATATGCGCTTACACAAAATCTAGGTTACCTTACTGCGACAGCTTCCGAAGATTGGTCTCTCGTACTAGAGGTCTGTGAACGCGCTTCTGCAAACGAGACTAGTGCCAAGGAGGCCGTTCGTGCGCTCAGACGCGAATTCAAGTGAGTCCATTCCCCCCATTCTACTTCTCTCGGATCTAACTTGATGTAGGTACGGCGAGCCAGCTGCACAACTATCAGCGGCAAGAGTGGGTTGATGCTGTTCATTATCTTGATGAGGGGCTCATTGAGTTTCAGCTGTGGGCGATCATGCTCCGAAATTCGTCTGATATGTTCATTTCTCAATCAACGTCGCGTAAATTTCTCGACACTCTAGAGGACCTTCTATCGTCTTCAAGAACATCACCAGTCGTCCGAGAGCGACTGCTTGAGGTGGTTGCAGCTGCTGCTTATGCTAGTGGATCGAGTGAGTTTTGGTATCTCATGAATGAAGACGCACCTTACCCTCAAAAATAGAGAAAGACAATCGCCAAGACCAAGGATTCAAAGGACTCTGGAGAAGAGTGAAGCCTTTTGACAAGCCCGATGAGGTCAGCACAGAGAACAGAGACGTTGAAGGATGCTGACTGGCTGATAGGGAGTTCCTTTTGACACTGATGACCTAATGTTCCTTCCCATCGCATCCGGCCGACTTTCTGCGGGTTATGAAGTTCCAGCGGTGGCATATCAAGAAGCCAGCCCACTACCTATTGAATCAGCACCTGCCACTCCCACACCTGTTCGTCAATATCTGACTTCGCCTCTACCTGCTCATTAATTGTCTCTCTAGACTAACATAAAAAAACGGAGATCTCCAACACGCAACCGTATCATCCCATTGGATGAGGACATGCGACGTCTGTTTCAAGAGTGCAAGATTGGTACTGGAAATGCGGCCGTTTTATCCGATGCACTCTTAGGCGCCAAACCAGAGGATTTGAAGAGGAAAGATGTTATAAAGGTCCGCACATATGGTATGTGTGAAGATGTCTCTGACACGTCTCTCTAGGAATTTTATTCGAAATGCCGCTCATCTCAAGAACTTATTTACGCACAAATACCATGGGCTACGTCCATCGCTGAACGGTCTCGTGCGAACCGGGACCTGGACAATCAACACAAGGTCAGGACGCGCACCATTTCCAATGATATCAACCTGGTTGTAAGAGAGGTAAATGACCCACCTGTTGAGCTGACAATGGAAGAGCAACTATTGGCCGCTCTGCTGGCTGCAAATGCCGAGCTGCTGGAAGCGCTTAAGCAGTGGGATGATTTGAATAGGGTTGCTATTGAGCGGAAGGTGGAGGATCGGAGTAAGAGGGAGGTCAGGATGGATAGGAGGGTGAGTCTCAGGTTCTTGCTTTGGAAAAAGGTGTCCGACCAATCTGTATATTTAGCACCAGGATTCTCAGAACGGTGTTTCACTGGACAGCAACACAGGCGGTGGATCTTCAAGGACACCATCGCCATCCTCTCGACCTCACTCGCCCATGCTCGATCATACCAGTCAAACCAACTATCATCATCCAACAATGGCGCAACCTACTCATCGACCACATCACCTGCAGTTGTCCGAATCGGACATAGACACAAGTTCGCTCAGCCAGAACCTTGCTCCCCCACCTGCTGCTCCTCATGGCCCACGCTCTCCAATACCGATTTCACTGCATTCAAGGACACCCTCGCCGCCTACACCTAAGTTGGAGCCATACCTGAACGGATTGAGCAGTTACGATCACGATGGACGAGGATCTATGAATGGTTATGAAAATGAGGACGACCAACCCTCCAAACCAAGTGCGAAAGCTCTTGGGAAGCGGAAGGTAATCGAGGCGGATGCTGTTTCTGACCGTAAGCGATCTTCATACTAATCTACTTTCGGAAAATTTGCATGTCTTGCTGACTCCTTTCACCAGCTCCATTCAATCCTGACGATCTCTACTTCGACAATGGTCATACATTCGCTGGTGCAGACAACAATCAAACCGAGTTGGATGAGGACAGCGATGGACGATGGCGCAACCCCCCTGTTAATTTTGTGTACGACGCAGTTGCGGAGAGGACTCGTCAACGGTTAATGGAAGGAGGTGCCCATGAGCAGGTAATGAACGGTGTTTGCTAGGTTTCGCGGTGACGGCGAATGTTCGTATTTGTGCTTAATTTGTAATGATGCTCGCGGTGGACGTTTACATAGGTCGACAGTGGACGGGGTGGCTTCACTAGTCCGTTTAATTCCATGCCTCGAGGAGTACTTAAGTTTTGAATTCTTCCTTAAGCTTAAATAATGGATCTTGAGAAGTTGTTGAACGATTGACCGGCTAAGTTTCAGCTTTCCAACCGAGATCTATACTAGTAAATAAGCCTTCGTCGTAATCTGTCGTAATATTTGGGGTTTGCCCAGCCTGCAAAGTGAGCTCTTGAGTAAACGGCCTTGGGTAACTTGATATCCTACCTGCATGATTGAATGTCCAATCTCTCAGAACACTTTGGTTGGCTGGACCTTTTCAGTTCTTGTGGTCAGATATATCTTGGCACGTGGAGCCAAAGATTACTGTTTCATCGTTATCGAGTCTCGACTGCTTATCTTCTTCCGTGCACCATGTGGTCCAAGTGGTTATATTCGACGCCAAATCGCTTGAAGCCTTGGGCCAGCATTCCCTCTTCGCTATGGACAACCTTCTGAAGCCCTCGAAATGGTCTCTGGAGCAGCACAACTCCAAGTTTGGCCCCTCGTCAAGATGGAGCAACGCAGACATGGATCCCGTTCCAGAAGAGGGGCGGACGTGGACAACATGGGACTACGTCGCATATTGGATATCAGATGCAACAAATGCTGCTGTGTGGCAGCTGGCCAGCTCAATGTTAGCGGTTGGATTGTCCTGGCGTCAAGCTCTTCCAGCAATTGCCCTTGGGAATACCCTCATCGCTGTACGTTCACTTCGTATCAGCAAAGATGCACTTCCTAACGCCTCTAGGTGGTCATGGTTCTCAACGGAACAATTGGGGCCCGCCTCCACATAGCCTTTCCCGTCCTGAACCGCTCCTCCTTCGGCTTCTGGCTTAGCTACTTCAGCGTAATCAGCAGAGTCGTTCTGGCTATGTTCTGGTTTGGAGTTCAGGTGAGTCCTCTAGTATATTTCACCTGGAAAGAGGGCTCATAAGTTGAACAGACATTCACAGGCTCAGAGTGTGTCTACCAAATGTTAAAAGCGATTTGGCCATCGACGGCGAGGATACCCAACCATCTGCCAGAATCTGCTAATATCACGAGTGTAGGTGAGTACGGATGCTCACTTCTAATTTGAAGTCACTAACTACATCTTATAGGCCTAATGTGCTATTTTCTCTACTCGCTGATACAATTTCCCTTGATGTTCATCTCCCCACAAAACATTCGATACCTCTTCACTGTCAAGGGAATCATCGTCCCTCTCTCATGGCTAGCGATTCTCATATGGTCCCTCATCAAAGTTCCAGCTAAGACAAGCCTTGAACCCCTTCACACGTCGTTGAGCGGAAGTTCCTTGAGCTGGGCGTGGCTGAGTGCGCTGAACAGTGCATTGGGCATCTATGCGACTCTGGCCGTGAACATCCCTGACTTTACTGTGAGTTGATCGCAAATAGCCAGTCAACAAATCTTATACTTACCTCGACTCCAGCGATACGCGAAGAACGAGAAAGCGTTAGTTCTCTTGGCTTTGAAGCAAATCTCACGCTCACAGCCTGCTTCAGTCAATTTATCCAATTGATCATAATTCCAGTCGCCTTTACCCTCATCGGATTTGTTGGTATGTCTTCTTTGAAGTCATTGTACCCTTTACATCATTTAACGAGTTCGCAGGCATTGCCGTTACCTCGGCAGGAGAAGTTCTCTATGGCGAAGTAATCTGGGATCCCCTCCGTCTAATCGACAGGTGGGACAACCGTACCGCGGCCTTTTTTGCCTCCTTTAGCTTCATTTTAGCCACCCTTGGCACCAATATCTCTGCTAACAGTCTAAGTGCTGCGAATGACATGACGGTTCTGTTCCCAAAATATATTAATATTCGACGTGGGCAAGTCATATGTGCCATTATTGGCGGATGGGTGCTCTGCCCATGGGAGATCCTGGCTTCTGCCCCAGGTTTCCTGTCATTTATGTCAGGTTACACTGTTTTCCTCGGACCCTTCGCTGGGATGTAAGTGCTATTACACTACCACTTCCCGGTATTTCTTACTTACTAACCATCCCAATAAGAATGGTGGCCGACGTGCGTTGTTCGTGAACTACCCTTTGAGAACCTTACGAGTCTACCCTCAGTATTGGATCGTGCATAAAGGCAATGTCGACGTACCTGCCATGTACGACCCGCGGGGCAGGTACCGGTACTGGAACGGAATTGTGAGTTGTTCTTTCATTCACTACTTCAAGTCTGACCTGAGGTACGGCCTTTCGTGTACATAGAATTGGAGAGCAGCCATTACTCTCCTGGTGTCAATCACACCTACCATTCCCGGGTTGATTAATAACATTAACCCAAAGATTGTTGTCGGAAACGCTTCGTACCTATTCAACGTCGCTTGGCTTTTCGGGGTTCGTTGTTCCTCGCCTGAAGACCACTTAAACATCAGCTGATCTTGTATTTACCCTAGTTTTTCACAGCATTAAGCGTTTACTCGATGCTATCGAAAGTGTTCCCCGCCAAAGAGACATTCATGGATAAAGCCATTCTTGCCGAAGACTTCCTGGCTAGCATGCGCGCTGATGATGATTCCAGTCATCACAGTACTAATGCAAAGACCCGTGTTGAAGTGATCGCGAAAGGGCTAGCGTGAAGTTTTATTATTAGGTTTCCTCTACGTAAGTTCTTTAGAGTTCGACTCTGCAAGTGTCCTGTTGATGTTGGGACTGGAATTCATTTATTTTTACTCTATACTCCCAGCCTTTAGACTTACCATAAATGCACACACTGTTTTGGAAGGAAGATCCTCTCCGAAGGGGAAACACTCTATAGCATCAGGAATCTCGGCATGTCCTCGTATGTGAATGTTTCTCCCTGGACTCTCGTATGATAGGGGCAAGGCCATGGACTCCCACCATCCTTCGAATATTGACAAGCATCGGGATTTCCGAACTTATTTCTGACCTCTCTTCGAAGTCGCCCAAATCTCGACGGGCCTGGTCATTGCCCGTCTTACAGTCGCATGGCCGACTTGATCCGAGTCGAGATGAACCATAGTGCCCAGTTCAGAAGATCTTTGAAAGACCCCGAGTCTGTCAAGGTCTGTCACGGTTCTCGCAATCCCTGGGGCATATTTCAAGCACGTTGGCGTGCTTCCACGGACTTTGGGTGTTAATTAAGGCCATTTTGAAATGTTTTGAGCTCTAGTTCAGAGACTGAACAGTTTCAAACCCTCTTCCCACTGTCTTACGGCAGAACAATCCTCTGAGCGGCTCTATGAGCTGTGGGCCACCTTTTGTTTATTCCGGGACTTGCAGAACGAAATTGAGAACAACGTTTCACGTCCACGTCACTTCATGGGCACACCTTGTGCTCGGACATTCTCAAATACACATCAGTTAGATGGGGCGGGAATTGAAAGGTGATATGCGATACCCAATCGACGTCTAGCACCCGCCAATTCAAAGACATCTGCCAGAGTATCTGGACATGTTCTGCCGGGGAGGTTCTTCGCCAAATTTATCCAGTCATGGAATAACGACAAAGCTAGATGTTTTTGGCGGGGAGACCTGAATACCTTGTATACACACAGCACCTCTATCTCTGGGTCTTCCCGGTGTCCTCGATGTGCTGAGTCTTATCTTAACTGGGGGAGGCGCTTGTATATTACTGGCTGACTTGACAGCGACACGCGAGTCTCATTCGCATGCCATAATTGTTGATTTGGCCAACAGCTTCTCTAGCAATTTAATTATTGATCGCCTTCACTTGTCACTCGACGCTTGACCAACCGCGTGAAATACCAACTTTATCGGTGCTCGGAGCACGTTTTACGCTCGCGGGTAGGCATCAAGCCGCATCGCCCACGCGTAAAATCTGCAATGGCCTGGATGCACTGATCCCGACAGAAAGTAAATAGAGATTCTTATGTTTTCAATAATACCTTGTGTTCGGCAGAAGCCCCTCTTTGGAGGGTATAAAAGCCCTACGTTTTTATTCTACTAAACCAGAACTTCGAAGTTCTTCAGCTCAATCATCCCGTTCTTGACTATCTCACTGTCAAAATTGCCGAAATGCGATTCACCGCCCTCATTGCTGCCACGGCCGTCGCTGTCTCAGGAGTGGCTGCCAATCCTCTCAACGGCAACTTTGACCTCACGGCTGCCCTCGGTTACGACCTGACTCCAAACAACCACTACGGCGCACCCCTTGCCCCATGGGTTCCTGGAGCCCATGCAGGGTGGTATAACGGAAAATACCCAAATTTGCACCCACATTATCCATGCCTTGGACTTGGTGGAGTGAGTTTAACACGTTTATGCCTGTAAATCTGAATAATGACATCTAGTAGATTATTTGCAGAATATTGAGGCTCTTCCCACACGCCCTTCAGTGCCCCCACCCTGCACCCCCAACTCCTCCTCCTTCAGACGGCTACCACCAAACGTTCAGTAACCTGACGGGCGCAACACAAGCTGGTGACTACTTAACTTATGGTCTGGTTGACACTGTCGCGGGTGCGGTTTTTCTTTATCTGTAAATCAGGTTATACGAGCTGACGGCCCTTAAATTAGATTGCAAGGCCATGTGCAATGGCGTCTCGGGATGCACATTTGTCAACAGTAAGTGCCCTCCGGTACCTCGTTATCTTGATATTCTAACACTTTTCTAGCCTACCATGATGTTAACGGCAAAGTAAGTACTGTATGACGAGCAATATGCAGTCAAGCTCACAATTATTTCAGGACGGAAGCACTCAGCTTACATGCTCTCTCTTCTCGTCGTGCCACACTGCGTCTGACGCTACCAACCTGGGCGGTCAGACCCAACCAGACGGCACAATCGATTACATCACCAATTCCGATGGTTGGTGCAAAGCATGATAGTACGTTTCAACTACAAGTTGGAAGGTAGAAACCGACCAGGGTTTAAAGTGAACGTGGAATCTTCAGAAAGTAGTTTTATTTCCTTCTATTCTTCGGGGTTTTTTTGGTTTTCTTGGTTTATCGGCGCCTAATTTGATCAAATGCGTTTCCCAAATTTGGAAGTTGTGCGGCGTACTTGAGAAAGTGGTAAGACAAAGCCTGAGGCTGAGTCCAGCAAATAAGCGGGTCTCAGAAATACCCTACTGACTATAACTGATAATTCCTGTCACAATATCTTGCTCAAGCCCGATCCCAATAAATTTACTCAGAGGAAACCCAAACAATCTTTATGGATGAATTTGAAAATGTGATATTTATGGATTGAGCTAAAACCGAACGAATGCCCAACATTTTTTCTGTTTTGGTTTTTTTGAGAAGAAGATTTAGAGGCGCAATAACTGCAGGGTTCCCCGAGTCACCAGTTGGCCGTCACCTCTGCTTTGGCGAGAAGGCACAGAACTTTCCATGGGTGTGAGCTATTGATGGATCTTGCAGATCATGGTCTAATTCGTTTGATTTAAAGTTGATTCAAAAAGGATATTCAAGCAGAAAATTATGCGAGATTACTCCATGTCCACTTTTAGAATTAGCTGCAGAGCATCCGCGCGTTACGACACGATTTGTATGCTAATCTGACACTTCCGAGATTCTCTCCGCGTTCAAGCATTGATACCTGAGCTGAAAGCAGCGCACTATCTACTGTTTATTCGCCTCCGCTCTACTCCACTCTACCCGATGCCACCACGGGACTGAGAGGACATGCGAGTCTCAGTCAGGTCGTTGATTGCCCGCCAATCAGAGACCCTTCGGTTATATGGGGATAAGTGATTATGGGGATATCAGACGCTCGTTCATGTGGACGTGCTGTGTGCTCACAGATTGAGTATAGATGGTTCTCACTAAATGCTAGTTCCATTTACGCATCAGATGGGACGAGGTTTTCGGCAGACGGTGCCTTGCTCTGCACTTCTTGAGCTTCCTAAATCCAAGAAGTACCCCAACGGCACTCACGGTTGGCCGTGAAGCTCACGTTTCTTCTTCAATGCCACGCGCGGATCCCGACCATACAGATGTACTACCGGTTCTCTTGACCGACAGCTGCCCAAATTTCTCCGTATTAACGTTGATTTTCAATCCTCTGCCGAAATGCCCTTGAAGCCATCACTTTACCGGCGCTTGAGGTGGACAATATTGTCTCCAAAAGGAAACAAGGTGTGAACAAAGTTTGTGGAGCGCATCGCTAACGCGTAAGTAGACTTCCATTGTGCGGAAGAAAGCACATCTCTTTAATCGAGGGACTGTCACAGCTACATACCGCGAGCGATGCTATCGGCGAATTCACACCCGTGGCTTAGCAGAAGCGACAGAGCCACAAAAAGATATAAGAACCCCAGTGTTACAGTGTTCCATCTCAGAGCCTCAAAGTCCTTCAGCTTTACTCTACCGTCTCATTCTCATCTTTAACCAGCTCTTCAATATGAGATTTTCGACTCTCCTCGCTGCTATAACCATCGCTGTCTCAAGTGCAGTTGCAAGCCCTCAGCTACTAGGCCGCGACGTTCTCGGATTCGACCTCAGTGTCGGCAATTACTACGGTGCACCCAATGCTCCTTGGGTCCCCGGTGCTTCTCCCGGTTGGTACAACGGACAATATCCCTGGTTGTACCCGGAGCTTCCATGCCTTGTAGGGGGGGTGAGCATATGGTTGTAAATATTTCCCCTCATCGAAACTCATTGGATCCATTACAGCTTCTTTGCGCTCTTTTGAATCTCTTGCCATTAAACTTCCTCCATTGTCCCGCACCCGGGCCTCTTCCTTCTCCGGATGGGTACACTCAAACATTCAGTGGCCTCGACGGCGCGACACAGGCTGGCGACTACTTGACTTACGGTCTGGTTGACACTGTTGCCCGTGAGTGGCCCTGTCCACCTACTTTGGGCGAATAGAACTGACATCAAAACCAGAATGCAAGGCGATGTGCAACGCCGTCTCCGGATGCCATTTCGTTAACAGTGAGTTTCTCGCACTATCTCTCTACCTCCGCCACATATTGATTCAACTTATGATAATAGCCTACCACGATGTCAATGGCAAAGTAAGTAACATATGAGTTGCAATTTACAATCAAACTCACGGTTTTCTTAGGGAGGCAGTACCCAGCTTACCTGCTCTCTCTTTTCATCTTGCCACACATCCTCGGATGCTATCAACAAGGGTGGCCAGACCCAACCCAACGGATCCGTCAACTACATCGCCAACTCCGATGGATACTGCAAAGCTTGATTGTATTATTCGGGACGAGAAAGGCTGAGACTCAAGGGAGACCAAAGTCTTCTTGGTGTGACTCAGTGTGGTGAATAAGTAGTGCATTGTTAGATTTATGTTCGATATTGTTTACTTTGGGATGCAATTTCTTTTTCCTACGTTGTTTGATATGATTGGACGAACTCTGGAGCTCGATTCCGAGTCTGGACGGGACATTCATTCACACTTGGTGCAAATAAAGTGACTGGGGGTTGCGAGCTGTTTGTCGCATACCACACTGCAACTGAAACAAGTGAGTTAGGAACCATGCTGAACAATAAACGATAGGAGATGGTGATGATTCTTGAACCTAGGGCCATAATTGCAAGGACAGTGTCTGGAATTGGTCCCCAGCCATCGTCGCCCACTGTCTTGAGAAGATGACCATGATGGCAAGGTAGACTCACGAGGCGTTTTCACCTACTATGAACACCTACAGACCGATTCCTCTTTGTAGGATAAGATCGACGATGATGGAAAGAGGGAACAACAGTCAATTTGGTCAACTTTCATGTCACATATGATAGTAATACACGACTGAGATATTGGCTGGTCACGTGGTAGACTACAACTGCTCTTCCTTCACGAGCCTGCGAATGACCTCAATTGTATGCTCAACGGCTTTTCCAACACTTGCGTTTAACTCTGTGATAGACAGTACTTCGTCTGGGTTGGTTCCTGGAACGCCTCCGACAAAGCTGGAGGTCAGCTGCATCTCGCCGTTTGGATCATAAGACACGATGTTGGTGATGCGATGACCTTGAGCAGACTCGAAATAGAGCTAGGTGCGGTGTGAGAACGGCGCAGACAAGCAGCAAAAGTGCTCAC
>Ga0247742_10002119_pt1 | contig 13225 bp, 4 predicted proteins | sample UWRJL208509C2_FD_180944 | JGI IMG/M metagenome (GOLD analysis project Ga0247742, IMG submission 180944) | Plant litter microbial communities from Arlington Agricultural Research Station in Wisconsin, United States - UWRJ-L208-509C-2 | ecosystem: Environmental > Terrestrial > Plant litter >...
CGCGACGGCGTGGCCGAGCTGCGCGAGATCGACGAGAAGGTCAACCGCCTGGCCGGCTCCGGCGAGTCCTACACCTTCCACGGCCGCGACGTGTACGCCTATGTCGGCGCGCGGCTGGCGTCGGGCGCGATCAGCTACGAGCAGGTCGGTCCGGTGCTGCCGGCCGAATCGGTGGTCAAGATCCCTTACCAGAAGGCGGTCCGCGAAGGCAACGTCATCAAGGGCATCGTGCCGGTGCTGGACGTCAAGTATGGCAACGTCTGGACCAATATTCCCAAGTCGCTGTTCGACGAGCTGAAGATCGGCCTGCACGACCCGGTGCAGGTGCGCATCCTGCACAAGGGCAAGCAGGTCAACAAGGTGGTGGCGCCGTTCGAGCACACCTTCGGCGGCGTGGCCAAGGGCAAGCCGCTGGTGTACCTGAACAGCCTGCTGGAAGTGGCGGTCGCCATCAGCCAGGGCAACTACGCCGCCAAGTACAAAGTCGAATCGGGCGTGGACTGGGAAGTCGAGATCAGCAAGGTCGTCAAATAAACCCGGTACAGCGGGGTCAGACCCCGTACGGGGTCTGACCCCAGAGAGTCGACGCCTTGCGGGGTGCGGCTGGACGCAAGCCGCCACCCCGTCTATTTGCGGCGGACCTTGGGAAAACGCAGCTTGTAGTGCAAGCCCATGCCCGGCGCGCTGACCACCTTGACGGTGCCGCCCAGCGCGCCCGTCACCAGGTTGAACAGGATGTGCGCGCCGAGACCGCTGCCGCCCGAACCGCGCTTGGTGGTGAAAAAGGGATCGAACAACTGCGCCAGCAAGGCGTTGTCCATGCCGATGCCGTCGTCGCTGTAATCGAAGTCGACGAAGTCGCCGTCGACCTTGCCGGTGATGGTGATCTTGCCCGGCTGCCCCTCCTCGAAGCCGTGCACCAGCGAGTTCACCACCATGTTGGTGACGATCTGCGACACCGCACCGGGGAAGCTGGCCAGCTCGATGTTGTCGGCGCAATCGATGTCGATGGTGATCGGCTTGCCCTTGAGCTTGGGCTGTAGCGACAGCAGCACCTCGTCGATGTACTTGCGCAGGTTGAAGCTGCGGATATCGTCCGACGACTGGTCCACCGCCACCTGCTTGAAGCTGCGCACCAGCGCCGCCGCGCGCTGCGTGTTGGTGGTCATGATGCGCAGCGACTGGTCGATGATGTCGAAGAACTGGTTCAGGCCGTCCTCGTCCAGTGTGCCGCTGGCCATATCCTCGCGGGTCAGCTTCAGCTCCTCCACCAGGTGGCTGGTGGCGGTGACGCAGATGCCCAGCGGCGTGTTGATCTCGTGCGCCACGCCGGCTACCAGGCGGCCCAGCGAGGCCAGCTTCTCCTGCCGCACCAGCTCGCCCTGCGCATCCTTCAGCGACGTCAGCGCGTTTTCCAGCGCCGCGTTCTGTTCCTCCAGCGCGTCCTTGGCGCGGCGGATCTCGCGGTCCGCCTGCATGCGCGCGATCGCCACCGCGACATGGCTGGCCATGAAGGCCAGGATGTCGAGGTCGGCCTGGGTGTAGATCACCGACTCGTCGTAGCTCTGCACGATGATCACGCCGTAGGCCTGGTCGCCCAGCAGCATCGGCGCGCCCATCCAGCTGGCGATGTCGACATTGCCCAGCGGGTGCTCCATCTCGCCGGTATCGACCAGCGCCTGGAAGCCGGCGCGGTCCAGCAGCATCGCCTGCTTGCGCTGCAGGATATAGGACGACATGCCGACGCCGTAGTCGAAGCGCTTGACCGGCGCCTGCTCGTCCTTCTCGTCGACGAAGTACGGGATGCTGATTTCCTTGGTGTCCGGGTGGTACAGCGCCATCAGGAAATTCTGCGCCGGCACCAGCTCGCTGATGATCTGGTGCAGCCGCAGGTTGAGGCGGCTGCCGCCGGTGGCCGTGGCCGACAGGTTGGCCAGCTCGTACAGCGCGCGCTGGATGTTCTCGGCGCGGCGGCGCTCGGCCACCTCGTGCGCCAGCAGCGCGGTGCGCTCCTGCACGGCGCGCTCCAGCCGGTCCATGCTCTGCAGGCCCTGCAGCGCGCTGGAGACGTGGTTGGCGATCAGCGCGAACAGCGCCTGGTCTTCCTCGCTGAAGGTGTGTTCCTTGTCGTAGCTCTGGATCACGATGGCGCCGAGCGCCTGGTGGTTCTGGTCCAGCAGCGGACAGCCCATCCAATGCTCGGCGATGGTGCCGATGCCGAAGTCGGCGTTGTCTTGGCGCTTGGAGACGTGCTCGGCGGCGGTCATCACCATGTTTTGGCGGCTCAGGATGACGCCGGCGGTGGGCGACTCGCCGGCCACCAGCTCGAACAATTCCTCGCGGCTTGGCGGCTCGTCGACCTCGTCGACGAAGTAGACGAAACGCACCATATTGGCGGCGCCGTCGCGGTCGCTCAGGGCGACGAAAAAGTTGGCCGCGTACATAATGCGGCCCAGCGCCGCGTGGACGGCTTGCAGGAATTCACTGATATCGGTGCAGCTGCTCGACTTCTGGCCGATTTCCAGCAGCATGGTTTGGACGGCTTCGAGCCGGGTGAGACGACTTTCCATCAGGTTTCCTATGGTGGGCAAATGCGCATAGGAAATACTAGCAGGTCGGGGCGGGTCTGTGCGCCTGATCAATGCAAAAATGCTTCTGCCCACGCCTGAGCTTTGCTCCGTCCTTCGCAGCACCGCCTCCAACATTATAGTGAACGAACTTGACTCCACAGCCCGGCAAATGGGGGATCAGGTTCAACAAGTCGCCATACCGTGCCACATATTAAACATTTATACCAGTTCTCCATTAAATCAACATTTGAATAGGGCGTCTCAACTGCAATTGGCTCAAAGCAATCATCCTGCGAAATTTTCTTTGAGAAATCTATGAAATTAGCCCAGCTGGAAAAATTCTTTGAATCACCTTCTGAAACGCAATTACATTTGCTTTTTTTACATTTCACACTCATTTCAGCACACTCATTTCAGTAATCCTCGCCAGTTTTCCACTGAGCTTTTGCCCCGCCATCAATCAATAACTGAATCTATCCCTAACTCATGCTCCTCCTTATCTTTAAGATCGTACAATGCGTAGCTTGAGTACGATGGAGCGTACGCTTAACGCCCCATTCAGGCAGCAGTGCCGAGTCCATACTAGCCTGTAACGATCCTTCCGGCTTTTCTAGTATCCAAACGCCCCATACTCCCTAGATTGACTTGGCGCCCGAGCACGATAAGCGGTCAGGGCTGCCCAAGTTGGCACATTACGATAATCGGCCATGGGCCATGAGAACGTCGCTTACTAAACTATTTGCCCTTAGAAATAAATTATAAATATATAAATATTGCAGAAATTATTGATTTTTATTAATTCAATGATTTATTCTGCATAAATTTCTAATACACGTAGTAAATTCTCATCGCGCGCCCCGGCACGCGAGTAATCCACATCAATTGACACGTTTCCACATCCACATTTTTTATTTACCGATGGATTCGATTCGATAATTACCCAACATTTTAAACACTGGAAGAAAAAAGAAGATGAAGAGGGTAATGAATCCCCAATTTTATGATGGACATCTCTGATAAAAAATTTCTTTTTCATGATTTTACTTTATTGGCTTGCAAGGATTAGGAATTTCCACAAGATGACCGGAAGCTAAGTAAGAATTAACGCTTTGTGGAAGCTGGTATTGGGAACCTCCACCTACTTGACGAAACCACGGCTCTGCGGGTCCAGCTCTAACGCCGGGAATATTAACAACCACTTCATATACATGGTAATCCTTTTTAAACGACACGTCCGGTAACGCTCTTTGTCCAAATGGCGTACCCGCCGGGGAAACGAATTCTCCACCGGGGTGCCCAAATCTATCAATTTTAGATCCCGGAAGCAACGTTATCACACTGTCCTTTCCGGCCGCAAATCCATAATTTGGAGGCCAGCCAGGATTCTTAGCAAACCTGCCATCCCGCTCTCTCCATCGCCCGCCAGAATCTTGTGCGCGGTCAGCAGGTGAATTTCTACATTTGGCAAGTCCAGTGGGATCAATCTCATTAACTGGATTAGCCGTATATCTATATAAATTAATTCCGCCCAATAATCGAATAGGATCTTGTGACGTGTAACTTGCGGAATCCGGATCATAATACCTATAACGATTGTAGTAGAGCCCAGTCTCGTCATCCTGTAACTGTCCTTGAAACCTAATTTTTTGCCAATTCTCGCATTCTCTGGTATCGACTGCATCGCCACGATCTGTACAATTCCATGCCCTACCCCATGCCTTATAACGAAATTCCTGAATAATTTCACCATGTGCGTCTATAATCTCTCGAGGTGTACCAATATGATCGCACACATAATTAGAACCAAGATCATTTGCTGCGTAAAATTCCGCTTGTGAAATTATTTCCTGCCAAACGAGTCGGCTGCGTGACTCGGACAATTTTACATCGCTCTTATCAAATACTTCGCGTTCACTAGACATCGACCACTGCTCAATAGGCCAGATCTGAATATTTTGATAGCCGACTACCTGAGCTTCCGGTATTTTCTTTGCACGCTGAATATTAATACCGTGCCCCCCACTCGATTCAACCCTTGCTAAAGGCACAAAGGTGCCCGGCTCGAACAAGTATGAGATTGTTTTAGTGCAATTAAATTCCTGTACGATTGAATCGCCGTCCCAAACAAAGAGAATCGAGTATTCATCACTTGTAGAAGCATCCAATTCATGGCCTGGACAGACTGACAATGACTCTGCGACGACAATTTTTGCGATACGGCGACTAAAGGCATCGTATAAATAGGTGCTGGTGTTGCGTGCATCTCCCTGTGTTCGGAAGGCCCGAATCAGGCGATTCTCGCTATCGTAATCGAGGTCGAGATTCCAAGCTGAGCGCACCAATTCGCCGTCATCCAGCCGTTTGTTCACAACATTCCCGTGCTCATCGTAGCGATAACTGAAGCCTTTATAAGACTTGGGAGGGTTCTGCGTAACTCGTGTCGAGCCAACCGGGATGACAGAACCTGTTAGTGAAGTCGAATTCGCAGTTCCTCCCGATGGCGGCGTATCGATTAAGTTTCCAGCCGGATCAAAGGCGAATTTCTCCGACATCCCTGGCTGAATTGCCGACAGCAACTGCCCTATCGGATCATAGGAATATCGGTAGGTGCCAAGCGCATCTTCGCCGGGGTGCCGGCCATGCTGGATCGCCAGCAGATTGCCGACCGGATCGTAACTAAAGTGCCGCTGCCTCAGCAGGCGAGCGTCTTCGTGATCGCTTGCACGCAAGGTTATCGATGCCAGCCGCGATTGCGGGTCATAGCTGCGCTCGGCATGGAGCGGTTGCGCGCCATCGCCAATCCGGCGCACCTTTTCGCGGTGGAGCGTGTCGCGCTCGATGGCGACGATCTGTTTGCCCTGCCAAAGTGTTCCGTGCCAGTGGCCGGCGCCGTAGCGCAGGATATCGATCCGGCGACCATTCGGCAGAATCGTTTGAATGCGATTGCCCAGCTCGTCATAGGCATGGGTCATCATGAAGCTGGCGTCGGGGACGCGACTGCCGGTCGTCGCCAGGCTCTGCGTCAGATAGTAGGCGCTGCGCTCTTCCACCAACTGCCCCAATGCGTCATAGGCGAATCGCTGCTCCGCGTGCGGCGCGGACGCCGCGATTAGTCTGCCGGCCGCGTCGTAGGCGAATCGGGTGATGCCATCTGCGCTTTGCTTTGCAAGCAACTGGCCGCAGACGTCGCGCTGCAAACCAATGTGCTGGCCGCGGCAATCGCTTGCCTTCAGCTGGCCGCTGCTGTCATAGCTGTAGTTGCTGGTTTTGCCGTCGAAGCCGGTCTCGGCGATTAGCCAACCTTCGGCGTTGTAGTCGAGGCGGTAGCTCTCCCCATTCCCATTCACCAGTTCGACCAGCCGCAATACCGCGTCATAGCCATAACCTACAGTCTGGCCCAGAGCATCGGTCCGGCTGATGGGCAAGCCTTGGCCGTTATAACGATAGGTAGTACTGAAGCCAAGCGCATCGATATGCTTGAGCAGATTGCCATCCGCGTCGTACACATAAGCGTCTGCACTATCGTCAGGTTGGATGACGCGACACAGCCGGCCGAGAACATCGTACTCATAATGCGTTTCGTGATACTGGGCGTCGATCGCTGCGGCGAGGCGATTGGCGGCATCGTATTTATATTGGCTGCGGTTGCCGGAGCAGTCGGTGTAGGCTGTCAAGCGACCAGCGGCGTCATACTCAAAACGCTTGATCCCACCTTTCGCATCCTGCATTTCCATCAGTCGACCCGATGCGTCGTAACGGTATTCGGTGGCATGGCCTAGTGCATCGATATATGCGCTGATACGACCGTTGGCGTCATAGCGCAACCGGGTAATGCTCCCCACCGGATCCGTGAGTGTGATCGCTTGGTTGTGTGCGTCGTATTCGATCGAGGAGGTTCGTCCAAGTGCATCCGCACTGCTGATCAAGTTGCCAGCTGCGTCATAGGTATAGCGCGTGCCATGACCTGCGGCGTCGATCTCGGCCAGCAGCATGCCGTCGCGGTCCCATTCGCGCCGCCCCAGTGAGGCGGCACCGCCATCGCTGCTGATACGCCGCACCTCGACCGCCAGCCATTGCTCATTGAATCTGTATTCGAGCGTGCCGCCGACGGCATCGGTCACGCGAGTGGTGTCGCGTGTTGGATAATCGATGCGCAAGGCGTCGCTTCCATCCTCGCCGGCGGTAGCGATAGCGCGGGCCTGGTAGCTGTTATCAAGGGTGATTGGGAAGGAAGGTGCGTCGACTCTTCCGGCCCAGTGTTCACGTAATTCGGTAAGGCTGATCCAGTTGATGGTGTGCGTAAATCCACCGTAGCTGGTACATGATTCGAGCAGGTGGTGCCGATAGCGGTAACGCCGCACATGTCCGGCGATATCCGTTTGACTGACCAGGTTGAAGCGTTGCGCAGGATTGATAGCATCGGCCGGCAATGCCGCCGATAACGTTGCGGGCTCGGCCTCATAGTCATATCGCACGTGGCAGATTCGCGTGCCATCCGGTCTGACTTCGTCCACATGGCCAATCCGCGAACCATGTCGGGAGGATGCCGTCTGCATGGCTTCAAGCACCCGACCATCGGTGCTGCGCACGCGAAGCAGCAGACCTTCAGGTTGCACGTCGGTGTAGCGATCGATGGAAACGCCGCTTCCGTCACGGTTTAGAGCGCTGCGTAATGAGAAACGCTCGGCGTGCACAGCGAGGCCTGGCGGGTGCATAGCGTTGACACCGTCATAGCCGTGGGGAAGCCAGCTATCCTGTGCGCCGGTATCACGGACAAAAGTCTCCTGGCTGCCATCACGCCAGGTAAGCTGGAATCGATCGGCTTCGCTGCGCGTCAGAACAAAACCTTCGCTCCGGCTATCAAACGACTGGCCGATAGCCAGCTTGGGCAGACGTAGTCCTCTTCCGCTGTCATCAACATAGACCACGCCCTTGTCCACCAACAAGAGGGCGGACATAAACGGGGACGACCATCGTGCGCCCAAAAGTCCCCAGTCCTGATGCTCGGATCCCGAGCGGTAACAGCGGGTCCAGGCAAGCGGTAATGGCCCTTCCAGCACGAAGTCTGTTTGGTAAAGCACTTCTTCGCCGGTGCCGAAATGCACTGGCTTGCGGCCAGCAACCGGCTTGCCGCCCGGCGCAGAATTCTTGGGGCAGCAATCCGATGGCTTATCGGCCTTCGAATCTTTCTTCTTGCCCTTACTCTTGCCGCCGGCAGGCTTATCCGGGGGGCCGGCCAGTGGTCTTGCATGTCGCGCCTTCTTTCCTGGCTTGGTTGTTAACAATTGGCCCAGTGTGGGAAACTTAATCCATTTGCTTAGGTTCCCCAGTTTTGCCATTGCTGCGCTTTCAAGCAATCGGGTACCGGTATCCATCACAGCTTGCATCATGCCCGGGGTCTTACCGGTCAATATGAAGTCGGCAGCTTGGTCGAGCACGGTGGCCGAAGTCTCGGCCACGCCTCCCGCTACCGTGACGGCACGACCGACCGCGCTACCGGCGGCAGCTCCGCTCTCCATAGCGGCAGCAACCGGCAAGCCGATGCCTGTGGCCCCGACAACCACGCCAGCTACGCCCACGACTCCGCTCCCCACGATGATGTTTCCACCGACTTCCATGGCATCAGCACCATATTGATGCAATGAAGCCGAAGCATTGTCCTTATAATCTTGCGCAATAGGCTTGAGTGCTTCGCGTGCGTCTGCGCCTGCTGCGACAGCCTGTCCGCCGATCCATGCTCCCAATTGCTGAAGACGGGTACGCGGCACCGCACCGCCGCGTTCGTAGATCTTGCCGATGGTATTGCGATTGTTCATCCAGACTTCGCAACCTTCCTGCACGGTCGCCGTACCGTTGGCACGCAAGGTCTTGCTTGATGTCTTCGTTTCGACGCATTTGCCGAATGTGCCGCTTTTGATTCCGCCAGCCGTGCCCGGCTCATCGCCTTTCACAGTCGGTATGGTGCTGCACTGGAAAAGAATCACCGGGTCGCCGAGCGATTTGACGTTCGGCGACACACCGGTCGCATCGGCGAACTCGCCGATGATCGAATAAGGTATCGGCGGTGTTGCCGGACCGATGGGCGTCTTGCAAATATCAGGGATCAGGCTGACGCAGTAGAAGCGCTTCGACTTGGTAGCGGTTTCGTTTGCCATGGCGGATCACTTCTTACCCAAGGTGGCGGTGTCATCCAGCTCGGACGATTGCTGTTGAATCAGTAGCTCAAGCCGTTCGATCTGCGCGTTGTCGGTGATATGCATCAGCCGCGATTCCACGAGGCTGGGATCAGCCGCCAGGCAACCGCGCCACACCAGATCAACCCGACGCGTTTCTGGACTAACGATGACGGTGTCTATCACCAGCGGGAGCACTGTTAATTGAGTGCTGGCGTTGGCCGCAAGAATGAACATCGCTTGGCGTGGCAGATCGAAGCGCAGTACCGTGCTGCCGTTCCCATCCACCGTTGCGGCAGGATGGTCCGGAGTGCAGAGATTAATTAAGGTGAAGCGCTCTTCACCTTTCAGATAAGGGCATTGCTGGTCTGCCGGCGCGCAGTTCCAATATCCGAAATCAAAGTCTTCCGGCAAGGCGGGTACCTCATCAGGACCCCATTCCGATTTTTCCTTGATATCGCCGATGAGAGCGCGGCGCGGTTGCCATGCCCTGCCAACAGGTCCCATCCCGGCAGGCACAGGATCAGGCCCGTCGTTGAGACAAGCTTGGAACTGCCGGGCAGTGATCGGTTGCGATAAGTAGCTAACTTGCGGCGCCGGCAACGACTTGCAACGAAGCGCCTTCAGGTACCAGTTTCGCGTAAAGCCCAGTCCAACTGGGTTCGATTGAGAGGCTTCGTGCGCAATGTCGGGCTGAGGAAAATCGTCGCTGGCCGGGAGTCGGTTCCGCGCTGAGACATATTTCGCGCCGCGCTCCTCACGCCCTATCCTGCATTGCCCGCCATAGGCATACTCATAGATTAGTCGGAGCGAGCTCAGTTTCTGAGGCGAGCTCAGACGCCAAGAGCCTGGTCTGATTGCACCCAACGTCAAAATGCCAAGCGGCCATTGCAACATGCGTACGGCCTTTGACTTGTATTTGAAGCGACGCGTTCCGCAGACGACGAGACTCTTTTTGATAAGCAGCTCACTGCTACGCGATGGTGATGCACGACCTGGTGTTTCGACGCTGAGGCCAACTACGAACTGCTCCACAGGGTTGCCTTTCGGCGCATGGGCTGTCGCGTTGATGATCACGTCGCAGCGCGGCTTGAATGGCGCTAGGTCGCTCTCCTCCAGCACGCTAGCATCGGACTTGCCATCGACGTGAATATCCTCGCTATTGAGTTCCACGACCTCATCCAATGGGGTCATCGTCGACAAGCCATCCGAGCCACGGGGATTGATTTGATAACCTATTTTCGCGACGAAAACATGAAACGCCGCGCCATGCTGATCAAGCGCATCGAACTGCAATGCCGTATAAGGGGTTCGGTTGTCGAATACGATGCCGGGAACTGGAACGTCTGCGTAGCCCATGATCAGCCCGGATTGTGATCGATATCGTCGCCGTGAACTTCCACCTTGCTCCGGCCCTGAATCAGGATTTCATCGGCCTCAAGAACAATGCGGGTTGGCGTGATAGTAATCACCGACGAACCGACAGTGATCTTGTGCTCGACCTCGGCCGTGAGCGAACTTTCCTGTCCCACAACGACTTTTCTTGACAAGCCGACTTCCTCGAACTTCGCCAGTCCGACGGTGGTATTCATCGCTCCCCCCACCGTAGTCTGGTATCCCGCCCCGACAAACAGGGACTTGCCCAAAACTACGGTTTCCTCTTTTGCCAACATGACCAGTTCGTTCCGGTAGCCATCGATGGCGACTTGCTCGTTACCCCCAACATGCTCATCGCGGTCACGGCCGATATCAATCTTCTCAGTGCCATCGACCTGCTCGGTGCGATTGTTGTGGATCGTGATCTTTTCGTCATGCCCGACCGTCTCCGTCCGATCATTGCCGACTTTCACTGTTTCATCGTGCTTCACATTCTTGCTGCGGTCATTGCCCACCGAATGCGACTCGTCATGCTCGACCTCGATGCGCTGATCTTTTTCCGCGTGCAGCCAGACCTCTTCCGAACCCTTGCGGTCCTCGAAACGCAGCGCGTTGGCGTTGTCCGCCTTGCCGCCCAGGGTGGAACGCGTGAGCACGCCGCTCTGGGTTTTATTCGCCGGCAGCTCCCACGGCGGCATATTGGCCGCGTTGTAGACGCTGCCAACAATCAAAGGCCGGTCGCAATTCCCGTTGAGGAATTGCACCACCACCTCCTGCCCAATGCGCGGCACGCTGATCTGCCCGAAACCCGCGCCGGCGACGCTGGTCATCACGCGCACCCACGGCGAGCTTTTCTCGTCGGCCTTGCCCTCGCGGTCCCAATGGAACTGGATGCGCACGCGTCCGTACTCGTCGGTATAGATCTCCTCGCCCTTGGGACCGACCACCGTCGCCGTCTGCACGCCGTAAATGCGCGTGTCCGTGCTGTGCATGCCCTGGGCAGGCCGCCAGCGGATGCTCTTGCGCAAACAGGTGAACGTGTTCGTGTATTGAGAAACCGTCCCCTGCCCATCGTGATAGTTATTGCTGGCGACATGGCGCGCCGACAGGATCAGGTATTCGCGCTCGGCCTTGTCGTTGGTCGGCGCATCCATGACGCTGTCGATGTAGCCGCCACTGAAGTGCCCGCTCATCGTGAAGCACTGTCCAGGCTGCACCGCGCGCTCATTGCTCTGTGCGACAAAATCCTGGCCGCGTGCATCGATGACGTCCATGCGGCGCCCGGCCAACGCCTCGCCATCGTCGTCGTCCTTGAAGCCATACGCGCCGCTGTCAAGATAGACTTCGTACGCCGCCACCTCGCCCTGCTGGTTCATCGAGGGCCGTTCGCTGCGATCGCTGCGCGCGTTCTTGAAGTTGTAGCTGTTCATCGCCAGCTTGCCTGACGCAATGTGCCGCACCGGCTGCCATTGCCGGATGCCGTCAAGCTCGCGCGATCCCGCCTGGGCCTGATAGGCAATCTCCCCACCGCCATCGATCGTTGCCGCCTGGGTGCTGTCGTCGCCGATGCACAGCGTGTGGCCGTCGAGCCGATGCTCGTACCAGTAGTGCATGCCGGCCGCTTCAAGGCGCCGATGCAGGTGGTTGTGGTCGCTCTCGTTATATTGAACCGCCATCGTCAGCGACGGCGCCTCGCCCATCAGCCGGTACTCGTAGTCGCGCTGCAGATAATTGTCGAAGGTCTGATCGAAGAGTTCGGTCAGCGTCAGGTGTTGAAACACCCGGCAATCGCCCCGCAGCCGCAGGAAGGCCAGCCACGGCTTCAGCACCATCTGGTAGAACGCGAATCCGCCATCGGTCTTCACGAAGCGAAACTCGAAGACGTAGCCGTTGAAATAGCGCAGCGAGCCATCGTCCCGCACCAGCGAGACCGTCACCATCTTGCCCATGACGGCTTTCAGCGGGATCAGCGCATCGTCGGACAGCACTTCCACCTCATAGCTGAAATCGGACGACAGCGCCTCCTCCGCGACCAGCGCATTGGCCAGCATGATGCTGGCCGGACCATCGTGCTTGGGAAACTCCATGCGCAGCAGGCGCTGGTTCTGGGGATCGCTGCTGAACGCCGCCAGTACGGCTGTCACGCCTTGAAGCAGATTCATGATGGTCATTCCTTCCATGCGCGAGCGGAACAAGTCCACAACTTTAGCGATCTGGTCAGCGCCCGCCTTGCGTGAGATCAGATCACGTAGCGCATGTCGTTGCGGTCGCGTGTCTCCGGCGCCGTCAGCAGGTAACTGTCGATGCCGAGCCTGGCGCTGGGGCCGGAAGCCGTCAGCGTGACGCCGCCGACCTCGGCGGCCGCCAGCACCAACTGCACTTCGTAACGCAAGGTCGGCGTGTCGAACATGGCCAGCATGCTGGCGAGCGCCAACGCACCCGGGCGGCCGGTCAGGAAATCTTCGTATTGCGCTTTGTTGAGCGGTCCCAACTGGATCTCCACGGTCAGGTCGCGACGCCACATCCGCGCGCCGAGCAAGGCGCCTTGTCCCAGGCTGCGGTTGCTGAACCCGAGCTGCAGTTGGTGACCTTCATCCAGCGGGTGCCAGCGTCCAGCGCACGGCAGCACCTTGACCGGGACTTGAAGATAATCGTGCAGGACTTGCTGCATCTGCACCGACGATGTCGGCCGGTGCGCGAACTGCGCGGCGTAGTAGGCCGCCACCTCGTCGGGCACGGCGTGGACCTGGCTGCCCGACAAAGCCAGCATCAGCGGCATCAGGCCGTCGCGGCCGCCGCCCGGCCGCGGAAGCTCCAGCCGGTGCTTGCGCCACGCTTCAAAGAACAACGCGGTCAGGCGACTTGAAAAGATATCCAGCCAAGCATAGGCAGCCTCGGCCTCGTCCAGCTGCGCTCGCCGCGCGATGCGTTCGCCGTAGTGACCAGGCAGTACGCCATGATTGCCCAGCAAGCCAAAGAACGCGGGTGTGATGGCGACGCGCCCTTCCTCCACCTTCAGCGCCTCGATCTGGCTGGGCGGGAATTGCAGGCCATGGCTGTTCCTGAACTGCATCCGCTCCAGCGGCATGCCGCTGTCGTCCATCC
>Ga0247742_10002120_pt1 | contig 13225 bp, 12 predicted proteins | sample UWRJL208509C2_FD_180944 | JGI IMG/M metagenome (GOLD analysis project Ga0247742, IMG submission 180944) | Plant litter microbial communities from Arlington Agricultural Research Station in Wisconsin, United States - UWRJ-L208-509C-2 | ecosystem: Environmental > Terrestrial > Plant litter >...
CTTCATGAAGATGGGCGAAGGAGCAGGAAGACGATTTCTGCGGCCCAAGGTCATCCGATGTTCATAGAAGTATCAACACCAACATACATACAAATACCCAGATACCCAACCACATGTTCCGAACCCAGCACAAATCAACCAGGTCGATCACCGACATCGATTTTCTTCATCATTAAGTTCGACTTGGAGATGTGTCGAGTCGGTTCACGTAGACTGAGACTGAAGCTGATATCGGAACATGAAACAGAGGTGGCAGGTTATGGGTTATTCGGGATTTATCTGTGTACATGTCCAGTCGGTGGTGAAAACGTGCAAAGACCACAAGACTCCGAATTGCGCCATGGTCCGTGCAGCCATCGGCCCGCTCAACCGTCGACTGGCCCGAGAACGGATCAATCTAACACTGGTAACTCATTCTCCTCTGTGGGCATGCCTCTGCTTATCATTTATGCCCCTTTCTCACCGATTTACAGCTACATGTCATATGCCCAATCAGCGTCAGAGTAGGACGCTGAGTTTACAGTAAAATTATCTCTGTAATGCAAAATTTCTTTCATACGGATCCGTGACACAAGCTCCAGGCGAATGAGACCAGCTGAGGTGGAAGAGGGGAGGCATAACAGTAGCGAGTGCGGACCATAAAGTAAGGTCTGGTGCTTGGTATTTTTAGTATTTTAGTACGCCTGCTTAAGCTTGTACTATGTCATGAATATAATTTAATCAAAACGGACTCGTATTTGCCATGCAAGGCAGTGGCCCACATGAGCCAAGTGTAAGCCTCAACACCCTTCTGCTCGCGATCTATAGCTGCTCTCAATTCATTTATAAATATAAAATATCTATCGTTTGGTCCAGGTCAGCAAATGCTCCTGTGTTCCATGTCGAGCTAAGTAACATCAAGAATTATTACGCCGCTTCCTAATCCCCTCCACCGTTGCCTCGATTGCCTCTGCATTTTCCAAGTAACCAAGGTCCTTATACGTGGCTGCAAGGCTCAACATGCACTTTATGGTGTTTGGATGGTCGTCTCCGTTTACCCGCTTCATCTTTTTCACCGCCTCCAGACTGAGCACCTCTGCATCCTCCAAGCGGCCCTGGTCCCTGTAGGTGTTGGCAAGATTTGCCATGTTTTCGAGAGTCCAAGAATGGTCATCTCCCAGCACCATCTTCATCTTCTCCAGTGTCACTGCTTGAAGTACCTCTGCCTCGTTCCAGCGGCCCTGCTTCCAGTATGTGACCGCCAGGTTCGACATAACCGTTAAAATGCGAGGATGATCATCGCCCAGCAGTCGCTTCATCTTATCCATCACAACCACCGCAACGGCCTCAGCGTCCTTTAAGCGGCCCTGCTCCCTATACGTAGAAGCAAGGTTACCCATAGCTCCCAGGGTATGAGGATGGTCGTCTCCTAGCAGTTGCTTACTCTTCTCCAATCTCACCAACTCAAGCGCCTCCGCATCATCCAAGCGGCCCTGGTATCTATATGTATGGGCAAGACTTCCCATCGCTATGAGTGTATCAGGATGTTGCTCTCCCAGCACACTCTTCCTCTTCTCCATGACCACCGCCTGGAGTGCCTCTGCCTTCGTCCAGTGGCCCTGGTCAAAGTACGTAATAGCAAGATTCCCCATGCTCTCGAGGGTGTCTGGATGACCATCTCCCAGCATCAACTTTCTCTTTGCTAACACCACGAGGTAGAGTCTCTCTGCATCACTCCAGCGGCCTTGGGACCAGTATGTTTCTGCAACAGCTTCCATACTTTCAACGGTATCTGGATGGTTCTCTCCCAACACCTGTTTCCTCTTCTCCATGGCCATCACCTCTAACGCTTCCGAGTCCTTCCAGTGGCCATGTGTAGAGTAGATCGCTGCTATGTTCATCCCAACTAATGGGTTGATGTTCTCCGGCTTGAGTGAGGTAATCGAGTTTGTGGTATGTTTCAGAAGTGTGCTGTTATACTTGATATCCTCGTTGTTGCGTGTCGAAGAAAATGAGAGTGCAATTATAGTGAGGACGAGATTCTGCATGTTTTGTCGATCTCCTTCCATAGTGGTGCCGCTCCAATGGTGAACCAGAGGATGAATGCTGTAGGTGCAATTTTGGTGATCGTATTCAATGAGTGAGTGTGAGCCAAGGCACATTATAACCTTCCGGAACGTCCAGGAACTCCATCGCGAATCCTGTTTCCCCAGCTGACTCAACAAATTAGTTACATCATCCTGCAGTTTGGCATCCTCCAAATTTAATTGAGACAACGCCGCCTTCTCAAACATTTTTTCAGAAATTCCTTCATGATGTAGCAAGGAGGAAATCTGGAGGAACAATCTTGCAGATTTATCAAGCTTGTCGTAGCTCAGTCTCCATGTTGAATATACAGCTGATGCATACGGATCTTGCCCTTGGATCTCTTCGTTTTGCAGCAAGTTATCGCGTTCGCGTTGGTAGAGTTCTCGATACTCACTTAAAGAGGAGTAGCAGTGAATGAAGGCACCAGCTTGCGCGACAGCCAGCGCAAAACAATGAAGTTCCTCGATCGTATGTCATTATGCAATCCTCAACGAAGAAGGGAAAGAGAATACCTGTACAATTGTCTCCGCCAGAGCGATATTTCCTACATTGCTTTCCGCCCGCGCCTGAATCAGAAGAAGGCTTTTTGCGTCTTCGAGATCCATTCCTTTGACATCCACGTCCGCCTCTTTTGCGGTGTAATGGCGAAGCTCTCGGTTACGTGTTGTAATAAGAATATTTCCAAATACGCACGAAGGAAAGAACTTCTTCAGTTTGAGGTCAACATTGTCCGCGTTGTCGAAGACGAGAAGCCAAGTGTGATTGGTCTGGCCCGCAAGCCAACGCAGGCTGGCATCCACGGTTCGCTTGGCATTTCCTGGTGCAATGGATTAGAGATCCGTTTGAAGGGTCTCTTGGCTCGTGGCGTCAATGTAGAAGATCTCCGAGAAACTATAAAGCATTATATTGTTAGTAAACCACACTCTGATTTCATTGGACCGGTTGATTTACCGTTTGCCCTTGGATTCTTCAATGAATTTAAATGCAAGTTGGCTCTTTCCTGAACCGCCAAGTCCATGCAGAATGAAGACGCGCTGCCATGTGCTCTGAGTGTCCAAATCGAAATATTTGCACATCTTATTGAGGATGTCCTGTCGGCCAATAAATGAGGTCACAGGCAGCGGACAAAGCTTGCGTTCTGGGATGTCTTGAATCGATTCCACGAGTGGCCTAGGGGAGACTAGGACACCGATTCAGATGAAACATTCTCCAAACTACAAATGAGGTTCTTCCTTACCGAGCTGCTCAATCGTAAGCCGTGCCTTAGGCACCGTGAATATCTTTCCTAACAGTACCAGCTTCTCGCCAACCTCCTTCTTCCTCAGATATTGTGCCGTATGAGCCTCCACTTTGCTCAATCTCTCCCATTCAGAAAGCTTGACTCCCTGCATCCCCTGCTCAACATTCAGCCGAAAGTATGTTCTTGGTAATTGCGCAAAGAGGCGTAGCATGTGCTCGTGTGTATCCTCGCAATCGGTCGCGATCGCCCTCAGCGCATTGACAACGTCTGTCGGTACGACCTGCTGGAAAAATCCAGGTCTCCTAATGCTGACTGCCTCGACCTGCCCAGTACCAATGCTCACCAGGCACCCTATAGGACGAGCACCAAATAGACTATTAGCTTCATCGAGAACAACCCAGCTAGGGTTATTGCGGCCCATTCCTCCATCGATGAAAGGTTGGGCCCTCCCAATCTCAATACGTTTGAAAAAAGTTGGCGCTGCAGATGTTGCTCGAGCGGCTTCCCAAATCTTGCATTCCGGATGCGTTTCATGACACTCGTAGGATCTGAATAGGATTGGAATGTTCATGTTGTGGGCATTCTTGGTGCAGACAAAGCTGAGGAAGATATGTCAGATCCAAATAATCTCTAGGTAGCTTGTACACTCACGTCCGGCAACCTGGAGTCTCATTTCGCTCCAATAAGGGTGACTCAGAATCACCAGTTACCTCCCTCACGATAGACTTGATTGTTGCTTCAAGTTTCGTCGCTTTGAATTTTCCGTCCCCTGGTCTTCCCTTCGGATGAGAGAAGACATCTTTCACCATGGTACTATAGTATTTTATTGCCGTTTCTACGTCCACCCGAAGACGTCCAAGCATTAAAGCCACTATCCTGCAATGCAATAATTCAAGTTAACTGCGGCGTATTATGTTCTGTGTAGTAGGTGGCGCACCCTCCCATGCTAGTCCCGCCAATTAAATCAAAGTGGTCACATGGCTTTGGCGGGCAAGTAAGGAGTGGTAGGCCATCCTGCTTCAGCTTCTTGTTCTTGTCGAGCATCACCTTGTGCATGAGTTCTTTGAGGATGAGCAGCTCGGAGAGTCCACGAATGCCGCCGCCGTCTGTTCAGGGGTTACAAGTCAAAAGTGATATCCGCTAGCTAAATCATTAAGGCTTACCCAATGCAAGTAGCTTGACAGGTTCTTCTTCGTTAGCGGTGTTCATTATTAGAGTGAAGATGAGGAGTCGGTGTGGGCTGAAATTCGATGTGATAAAGTCATCAAACCCACCCACAGAAGTACATTCCAGGCGGTAGGTTTATCCCCACTAGTGTCCAAGTACAGCCGTACTCCTTACAGTATACCTGTTTGCGAACAATCCAGTAAGAATCGTGGGACACAGGACTCGGGGATCTCGACTAGGTCAACGGTTCGACCACACTCACGAACAGAGTAATACTAACGCCGGAGCACAGACAACCCTTCTATCCCAGTTCAAAACATGCAAGGTTCGTACAAGGTTCAGAATTTTAACCAGCATATAGAAGAGAGCCTCAGCAGCTTTGAGAGATTTTTATTTTTCAATTGGAGGCGATGTTCAAAAGCCAAGTCAAAAGCAGCGGCGCGTGGAAAACATTTCTCCTCGGCTACCGTGATCACGGTCCATCTAGATCCCATATCTGAAGAGTTACCAAGATGTATTGACGTTGCACAGAGGCTGTCCCAACGTAATCATTTATCATCTGTTCATCGAGATTCAATGGCTAATATTATGATGGTTCTGAGGTGAATTTATATCTTACTTAACCTCGTTCCAATCCATACATCAACGCTCATCCCTTCATTTCAGCACCGCGGAAAGTCAAGAAACAGCTTATCTACGCCCAGGGCGGTATCAAAATTGGAGCACTCAGGCTTCAGCAAATGCATTAAGTTTGATCAGTCGTATACGATTACCCGCATGGAAACAACATATGGAATCGGGGGGATGATCGTCACCGCTCGTGGTTATAGTCAGTATCCGACAACAGCCCCTTTTTCTTGTTAATCCTTCAATGAAGCGGATTCGTCTCTTACAGTTTGAACCTTTCTGTTTCACCATTGCCGAATCATGCCGCAAGTGCTTTTGCTGCTATCACTCCTCATTGCGCTAGTGTTGTCGCTAAGCTATGGCTCTCGAACCAACGATATTGATGTCATCGGCGTATTTGGTGGTCCTATCACTCCCGCCACTGGTGATGTCGGTTGAATAAAGGGTAGGTGATTGTGATCATGGTAGTGGCACCTGAGGGTCGGGCAGTACGGCCATGTTCGGCATCTCTATGGACGAATATACTCGTATTCGACTCTCCTTGAAATTTCTTCTAACCATGTCTACCTTGACCTTGGAAGATTCCACAACCACTGGCTGACCCGAGAGAAAGATGCGGGTTGTATCCAGATGGTCTTTATCATGCCGCTTGACTATCTTTCCCACATTTCTGAGGGCAGATCGTCTTCGTCACACATACATCTCCATTTCATCAATTCTATCAAAATTAAATCATTTTATATCGAGCCTCTCAGACAAAGGGGATAATGGAGATTAGTTTACATCTCCTCGGTTCGTTACAACTCCTACCCGAACTCATCAATCAGCGCTCACGGTATATTTTCAGTGTTACTGTAACGGAGAACACAGACTGGAACTTGAGGTCTAAGAATTAAAGGGTCAATGTATGTGTTGGTAAAAACTCGGCCATACACCATATGGGCCTTCCGACAAAGACTCACGCTGTTTCGTTTGGAGATGCGTCGGGTTTAAATAAACCTCTCACGGCTCATTTGATTTAAGCAATTTCAATATTCATGCATATGACCACTGCAGAGTTTGTGTATAGTCATCTGCGAGCTGAGTGTGGGCGGGTGCACCAACAAATTAATGTTTTTTCTAGAGATTCTACGGGTTAAGTGTCGCACAGACCATGTCCATAAACTAGCTATCGAAAGGCTGGAACTTATGATGGGGCGAGAATTGAGGAGAGATTGGACATATTCCCGGACATATTCTCAATCCCGGCTGTCCTTATACACTTTGAAGATCTGATCGAACAACCAGTGGACTCGGGCGCCAATCACAGAATCACAGCTTGTCAATGTACCGAGCACAGCCACGCATTAGGCTGGCTACGAGAGCAAGCTCAACCTGCCATTACTTTTCTGGGTACTTGGGGGGGTAGACCTATATCTATACATACCTAATTTATAGGAGTATAAATTCACATGGGGAATGTGTGTCGTCAGATAGGAATATGTCGTGCTTGGACTTAGTTTATTCCTTGAGGCCTGTCCTTCAAGACAGGAAATAGTTTGAACGCATATCAAGAACAATGAGACGATTCTCCAGCCTCTGGATACGCAATATTTATTCAATCAACAATCGTAAGTCGTAAAGAGGCGATCTTGAGATGACCCGTGCGAATCCGGCTCGATGCCGTGTGGTAAGAATTGCCGTGAAGTCACAGATTTAAATTGAGACTCTTTCTTTCTTCCACAACGATATCGCCTGGCACGCTCTTGTGCGGTAGGACCTGTCGTTAGCATTCGTTTATAATCCTGTGCTCAAAAATTCTGGCCGGGACATACCCACTCAAAACTGAACTGCTCGATCATTGCCCTCCCTTTCTTGCATTGACGCTGCAGTATCCTCTTCCGCGTCTCCAGGGTTCTTCCGTCTGAGCTACCAAAACTAATAGCGTTTCACACTCACTGCGGAATGCTGGGTACGATATCAGGGGCATAGCATATATCCGTCTGGGTGCTGAGAACGGTAGGGAGTTTACTTGGACTTAGGGAAGAAAGGACGAGAAGGGCTTACCCGTAAAGCGAGATATTGTAGGAGTACACCCAAAAATTGATTTGGCTTGGGTTTGGCGCGTAAGCGGATGCGGGAAGATTGAGCTTGACTTCGCCTTCTCCTCGTACTAGAGTCGGAAGAAAACGGAAAACGTATGCATACATACAAAATTCTGGACCATCTGGACGAGAGAGGAAGGAACGGCAGCAGGTGATTGTGACAGACCTATACGCGTCCAATAACCAAGAATTTCCACTACCTTTCTCCTGGGATACAACACTGCCTCTCAGACGCTGACTCAGGGTCATTCTATGCAGGCAGACCACAGTGGCAATTATGACAGTACCTTCAAAATGGCCCCCTGAGGTCTAAAGGTGGGAAGCTTGTGTTTGATATAGTGTGTTGTGGTCTGCCAGACAAGGGACGATCGAGGGAACAAAAGGAGGCATTGGGGCAGGAGGGAAAGGTGGTAACGAGGAATGAACAGGCAGGAGAGGGGATGAATGTCACACGATGTCTTTCGGAGGAAGGGAAGATGGCCGGGACAAGGAGAAGTGTAGCTGCAGGGAACGTAGGAAAGAGTAGAGTGGACGTATGTTTCCGTTTGATATTGTGGAGGGTAGCGGAAGAGACAGTCCAAGGAAGAGATGCAGAGACAACCGGAATCAATATCCGGGTCATTCGACAGCAGTAGAAAAGCCAGCGTACGTTCGAACACATACATCCAATCTCTTACCCCAATCCAATCTTAACTAGAACCCAATCACCACCTTGACCCTGCACGACATCGTCCATCGAGTTGTTCTTCTCAGGTTTTGCGAGCTTCATGAATTTGACTCGGACGAAAGATTTGGGCCATCCACCCTGGGATGTCAGGTAGAATAATACTGGGTATGTTCTGCCCTGTATCTGATAGCAAACTCAGGTGTCCAGTAAATGGTGAGAAACCGAGAACGTGAGGATGGAAGGACAGCGAAGACAGACGGGAAGAGCCACTGATCTCGGATCACATGGCATGCCTAAAATGGAAGGAGCGTCGGGCGTCCAAGGGCGCCATGGACTTTCCGCGGCGCGTATGCGTCGCGTCACACACCCTACTTGTGTGTGGAGTCTCTTTGGTCTTCTCCTTTCAGACTGGACATCTCGGAATGTATGTCTCGCCTGAAAATCTGCCAGAAAACAGCGACTTTTTACCCAACCACACTTGTCCATGCTTTGCATTCGGTTATAGCGTTTTTTTTCCGGTGGGGAGCCTCAGAATTAGGCCGTTCCACGACGGTAAGTATCTCGTTTTTGTGATATAAACGCAGTATGTAAAAAGTAACTACAGCCCTGTCATGTTTAGGTTGACTCTGGCATACAACAAGTATCGCAGTTGCAGCTCCGTAAAGCCAAAATTACCTTCAAGCAATCTGAGTGTTGGCAGTGCGGAGTTGATAAACAAGTACACTGTTGGGTACTCTTCTTGGCCGAGAGAGTCGAGATTGAGATAGATATAAGTGTTTATAATTCATAACAGGCTTATTCGGAGTCGATGGGTAAAAGGCTCAAGGCTCGAGACCTGAAGAACGACGGATGAGGAAGACATCATTTAATATGATAAGAGAGGCTCTCGGAAGAGCTGACGTATTCCACCCAACCTCAAGCTTAAATATGTACAGCTGAGCTGTATGCATATAAAAGAATGAATGAATTATGTAACTACCAGAAGGTGACGGAATGTCCAAGCCCTTTCAGAGGACCCCAACAGAGGGAAACCTGTGACTATCTAGCGAAACGTAAACAGCCTCTGACCTCGTGGCTGCCTGCAGGCTTAGTTAGAGCGCACTAGAGAATCTTCGTGAATCCGCAAGCTTTTCACACCTTCTCTAAAAAGTTCGTTCATACCGCCACTACTCTCTCCCCCCACCATGGATGAACTCGCTCAACTTTTCTCCAGCTTGCAGACACCCGAGGCGATGGCCGAGATACAAGCCAACGCAATCAAGGCTTTTCAGCGAGATATGTCTACCCAGAGCCAGAATATCGAGGTATTACCCCCTGACCCGACTAGAGAAAATAATCTACCAAGCCACTTTGACACGGCGAATCCAAATTTCCTCGAAGAAATGATGAAGCAGGCCCAAAAAAATCGATTCCCGGTCCCTAAAGCCCTGCCATGTGCGAACGTACAGGCTGCGAAGTATACCATGTGCGAGAGCCAGGGTACAATGGCTTGCAGCGCATGCAAGCTCGTCGCATACTGTTCCAAGGTAACTCTATTTTATATCGTCAATATCTGTCATTGACAGACTCTGGTTATAGGAGTGCCAAACCACCCACTGGCGTCTGCATAAACGAGGTAAGTAATAAGAATTATCCTCACCACTAGCATATTTTCGGATGTTGTGACGGTTAAATGTGCCTTTTAGATTGCAGGGATCCCATACGATCTGATGATTGGACACCGTCATGGACAAGAGAAGGTCGCCGTCCGTTGTTTATAGTAGCTGACTCAGTCACAATCCAGCAAGAGTTCAACGACAAGAAAAAGGAAGAATTTTCAATTGGCCTTTCTTTGTAAGACAGTTCCAATTATCATATCCGAGGACGCTGATGAGTCTGTTCTGGTAAATCAGATGGGGAAATACACCCTCGATGGATGTCATAAACCTCGCATACAACGAAGACGACCCCACGAAGGATTTTTCGCTCGCTTTCATTGGTGTGTACAATCAGTTATTTAATAATCCTCCGTGTGTCCATATTCAATGGTATAACAGCCTCCGGCGACCTTCGCCACGTCCTACGAAGTGTCAATGGCCTCCCTTCCAGTTATTCTGGGAGTCTCAACATTCTCATTAACGATATCAACCTACCAATCGTCTGCCGCAACATCGTCTTGCTTCTCATCCTTGGGAACGTCGCAGACGAAGCTCAAGCCGCGGATATTGCTCTCCATTTCTGGTATTCAGCCTTCATGCCTATGGAATATCGGCTCCAGATAGCCATGATTCTTCGATCATTCTTGCAGCAGTCTCAAGATGGCGAGTACCTGATCCGTCTTGGTCCTACCTCGACTCTACACCTCTGCCTCCAAAAGGACGCCTCGGTGTTCTTTGCGCATTTTGTTTCTTCCTCATTCTCAGTTGGCGATATTCAGGATGAGTATAATCGAGTCAGAACCGCGCATTCGCGGCGCGATTTCAGAGATAGAATGTATATGGGGTTGAAACCGTCTCATAGAGCGGCCTTCAAGGAGTATCGTCGCTTTGGGATCGTTCTCCCTTTTGGTGCCATGAATGCCCATTTCAATCGTCCTAACCTTTCTCTTTTCTCGCCTGAAGGGAAGTGGTGGCAAACGGACTATGCGGACCCACTTGAAGGCTGGGAGTAAGCAAACTTCCCTCTCCAAGAAATTATATCGCAATCTAACTCCTGTATAGTGTCGATACCCTTGTTAGAACGGGAAAGAAATTTGGCTGTCATGCGGAAGACATCTATGGATGTTTCTATTTTTACCTATCCGAACAGCTTCAAATGTTTGCTCGTCGTCTACGGGAGACCAAGGTCATGTTTACAGCACTCTCTTTCGATGCTTCCAATATCCCAGAAGCCATCCAGGGGAATATATTTCACGAGCTGAACCTTCCTTCGTCCATTCGATTTGACAGGATAGCCGTATCCAACATTTTCGACGCAAACTATGTAGGAGCACACGATGTGTTAACGAAATGGGGTCCTCTTCTGAGAAAGAGAAAATGCGCCGCGATAATCGGATATTTTATGAACTGGACAATTATTCAAGAAGACGGACGTGCAACTGGGGCGGATGGGAGGGCCATCTCTGCACTTGGCCCAAAGGTGATGGAAAAAAACAAGACCCGGGTGAGTTAAATATTCTCGAAAAACGAGAAATTTCTCAACGGATTCATTTTCTGCAGATGAAAAACTCTAGTATGTTGTCGTGTTGAAGTATGCAAGTGATCTGACGTGCTCATCCATCCAAAATTACACAGTGGATGGGGAAGTCATGGTGTACATGGCGTTGAACGACATGGAAGCGTTGTACGAGAATTCGAAGGCGTTCTCTAACTTCCTCAAGAAACAAGGACTCGAAGCTCTGCTCAAGAAAACAAATCTCAGGCTGCGCGAGAAACACAGAATCTTTCCTCATGTACGTTCTAGTTCGCGTCCATTACACCTTCTGCAGGGATTACCCCTAGAAATATACTCAATTTTCACGATCCACAGCGCATATTGACTCCTCTTCAAGGCCCTGCGAATGCATTACCCGAGTTCACTGATGATGATTCCTGGTACAATTACGTGCGTTTTCACCTTTTTGTGCCGTTTTATTGATGCTCAATTGTGGTAATTCAGACGAAACTGATTTCATGCACCTGGTCTGAGCGCTATGTCGAGTTCGAACGTGCATAGTCCACGAAGTTCCATTACTCCAGTACATTCATATGCCCATATAACTTGAATCCAAATATATAGTTTTCTTCACGTCGAATACTACTACTTAGATACAAGATACTGTTGGTCTTCAGTGTACGTACTTGCTTCGTTGGACATGTCCTGAGTACGTCCCGCCACATCCTATGTTCCAGGCTCAGCACTAATCATCCCTCGAATCTTGGATGCGTCATGCCATACATGCTAAATACATGCAGTCAATATTAGTTGTACTGCCAGTCTCCATAACTTGAACGTGGGTTGTTGGAAAGCAGCACCCCAGTCCCGAGTCCAGCGGGCAGTAGTTTATGTATCACATTAGGAAACACATGTATGCGTGCGTTGATGGATGGATGGGAGAAGGAGGATAATTGTCAAAGCTTGCGTCAGAAGGCTGGTGGTGAAACATTGGGATAAACAGTACACGCTGAATTTCAGAGTGATGATAAATGAACCTTGGTAAACTCTGGTTTATACCTTAAATATTACGAGTCCCCCTTTAGGGGAGTCGTTCTTTTCACCAGGGTTCCCAGCGGAAATTTGATGTCACATCAAAATTGAGCGAAAAACCTTCCTACTTTGGAGGCACAATTGAAACTCAGCTCGGTCCAGTTTTCACTGGTCGCCCGCCTTACCAAGGTCGATGCCTTCGTCTTCAGCCCTCTGAATGGTTCATACTATGTAAGTTAACCCCAGTTTTAGGCTGAATTTGGGGTCTTTCATAGTTTAAATTAGGCAGTTTGTGTGGAGCCACGGGGAGCCACCCGTGGTAAAAAAGTGATGTGTGAGCCGGCCCGGTGGCTCGCTCCTGGCTTGGCTTGGTGGCTTGGCTCAGACGTCAACAGGCATTCTACGGCGTTAAATTCATCACTCTGAACAGATTTTTCTTGATATAATATTTGGAGTAGTCTCTGATACTAAATCTATGTCTTCCCGTAGCTATAGGCCCCAATTTCTTTGCTAGCAGCGCCAGAGTGTTTATGATATCAGGCATGATAAACAGTAGTGAACTTGAAGTTCGTGTGCTTTCCCTTCAAGTTAATAAATATGGGGAGAGGTATATAACACTGGGAAGGTCTTAAGAGTGGAATACTATGTTGATCCGTATCTTTACTACCTTTTCCAAGGGTTTTACGAAGGAAGGGAAAAGTAGTTGAGAATCTAGAAATTCGGCTGCATGCTTCATAGTTTTGGTGCACCATGTAAGACTATAATACCCTAGTAAGTGCTTATTGTATATTTCTTCGCATAAAAGACAGGTATTTGCTATTCCAAACCATTTCCCTGGTTCAGTGATCTTTGGGTAATATTTATCACGCCCTTTTCGATGTTAACTAAATGGTTGGGAGTTTTTACACTCAAATGTTTTCAAATTGGCGTTGAATCATGCTAGTACTATCTGGCTCAGCTTTCCGAATATTTCAAAGTTTTTCCATACTGTTATTCGCAGTATAGTGAGTGCGTTGCATCAGACCCGAGCCACCAGGCGAAGCCAGGAGCGAGCCACCGGGCCGGCTCACACATCGCTTTTTTACCACGGGTGGCTCCCTGTGGCTCCACACAAACTGCCTATTATCTGACTAGCTGGTGCTTCAGGATTTGTGGGAACACCACATCACATGTCCCTTCCTGGTGCAGGATGTCAACTTGTTGGCTCCA
>Ga0247742_10002121_pt1 | contig 13219 bp, 8 predicted proteins | sample UWRJL208509C2_FD_180944 | JGI IMG/M metagenome (GOLD analysis project Ga0247742, IMG submission 180944) | Plant litter microbial communities from Arlington Agricultural Research Station in Wisconsin, United States - UWRJ-L208-509C-2 | ecosystem: Environmental > Terrestrial > Plant litter >...
CACTTCCTCAAGCTGTTTTATTTTTACTGCATCTGGAGAATAAAAAACTACTGCTACATCCGCAGCATCCAGTGCTCCTTCATATTCTTTAAGAAACTCCGGGTTAAGGCTGCTGTAAGTATGCAGTTCCAGGCAAGCAATAAGCCTTCTGTCTGGATATTGTTCCTTTACAGCCTTTGTTGTTGCAGAAACTTTACTGGGTGAATGCGCAAAATCTTTATAAGCAACGTTATGTTTGTTCTCAGCTATTTTCTCTAATCGTTTAGAAGCTCCCTTAAAACTTGCAATCGCTTCATAAAAATCGGCTTCGTCAACACCCATATTTTGGCAAATCCATTTAGCACCCGCCAAATTGTTAAGATTATGAGCCCCAAAAACTTCTATAGGCATAAAACCCTCATTCGTCTCCAACAATGTCATCCCGTCTTTTACTGTATAATTTGGAGTATGGTATGCCAGTTTCCTTATAGGATTGGTAGCTGCCTCTGCTACCCGCTTAACTTCCGCATCATCTTCATTATAAACCAGTATTCCACCATTAGTAATTAATTGGATAAATACTTCAAATTGCGCTACATAGTTCTCATAGGTTGGAAATACATTGATATGGTCCCAGGCTATACCCGAAATAAGCGCTATATTAGGTTGGTACAAATGAAACTTTGGCCTTCTGTCCATTGGAGAAGATAAGTACTCATCACCCTCAAGGACTATAAAGTCATTTTCTTCTGTTAAGTGTACCATTGTATCAAACCCTTCCAACTGTGCACCCACCATATAATCAACCTCAATACCCTGATAATGCATAACATGCAATATCATTGAAGTAATGGTAGTTTTCCCATGAGAGCCACCAATAACAACACGCGTTTTATTTTTAGATTGCTCATAAAGAAACTCAGGATAAGAATAAATTTTAAGTCCTAACTCCTGTGCCTTTAATAATTCTGGATTATCCGCTTTCGCATGCATCCCAAGAATGACAGCATCAATATCCCCGGTAATTTTCTCCGGAAACCATCCTAATTCTACAGGTAATATCCCCTTATTTTCGAGACGGGTCCTTGAAGGTTCAAATATGGCATCATCACTACCAGTGATTTTATATCCTTTATTATGTAATGCCAAGGCAAGATTGTGCATTGCGCTTCCTCCTATAGCTATGAAATGTGTACGCATTATGACTTGTTTTTTTCGTTGAATTTAGCCCAGATCTGTTTTGCTTTTTCCGGCTGCTTCATTTTATTTATATATAAATCTGCTAGTTTTTGATAACCAATTTTAGAACAGCCAGTATCTATGGCTTTTTTATATTGTTGCTCTGCTTCACTGTATTTACTAAAATACTCCGCAATTTTACCTTTAGACAGATATCCATCAACAGGCGAAATCTTAAGCAGCTGATCAGAATAGTTTATAGCTTTACTTTCGCTTCCTCCTAATATACCAGGCAATTGCAGGTAAAGTTCAATCAATGCCCAGCGTGCTTCTATATGCTTTGGATTGAGTAGTATAGCCTTCTCAAAAGACTCCCGGATACTACTGATCATTCCTAAAGCCTTGAACTTATTACTCTCTTTCGCTATCATTCCCAGTACGCCACCATACTTATAGTAATAATTAGCTTCATTAGGGCGCAGTATTTTCAATTTTTTATAATATGTCAATGCATTTGCCCAATTTTTACCATAGCCTTGTATATCACCAAGGTATTCAATAGCTTTAACATTATCAGGTTTTTCAATAGCTATTTTTTCAAAAAGAATTTGAGCTTCTGCGTATCTGCGGGCAGAGAATAATTTCTCCGCTTTCTCAAAATCCGTCTGCCCAAAAGCAATAACAGGCAATAGGACAAGTAGCACAAACAAATCTCTCATAATAGAATTCATTCCCACAAAAGTATTAAAATAAACGCTGTAAGCCTAAATTATAAAACAACTAACTGCTCTGAAATAATCATCACCTATATACTAATTTCCTTTAACAAAAAAAGGGCCGTCTTTTCAGACGGCCCTTTAAATATAAAACTTATAGAATATTATAAAGTCATAACTACAGTAACCGGAGCAGAAGTTCCAGTAGTTGGGCTTGGAGCCCCAGCAACAAGAACACCAGAAGAGTTCAATCTAAATAAAGTATGATTCAAAGTATACGTTACAGTTTTTGAACATGGATCATAAGTTCCAGTACCTCCTAAGTTATCCCATGATGCAGTGTTATTACCTACAATAGTAACAACAAAAGTATTAGGATTTATAGTCATAGTACCACCATAAAATAAAGAAGCATTATTTGCATAAGTTGGATTATTAAGAGCTTCTGAAACAAAAATAGGCCCCCAAAACGTATCAAAGCTATACTGAAAATCAGAAACTTTAGTTACAATAGGAGTAAACACACTAAACTCTGAATTGTTATTTACAGTCGGTGCTCCTTTAAATGTAGCATCCGTAAAATCCGCAGCTAAGCTTTGAGCATTATATGCGGGAACTGTAAATGTTTGGCTAAAAACTTCTTCTGTACGGATTCCATCTGCATTAACGCTTATGGAATAGAAAGCATATGTCAACCCTGGAGTCAATCCTGTTTCAGATATAGAAATCATTCCACTTGTTGGCAAAGCAACATTTTTAACTACTATAGGCTTTCTTACGGGCTCTTCTGCAGTTGAATCAATATAAATAGATTCATACTCCCCTCTCCATAATTCAGAAGAAACTGGAACAGCAACAGTATCGCTAACCGAAAGAAGCGCATAATATACTTTAGCAGTTCCTGCAACATTTCCCTTTACAGCAAAATCATAAGAACACGCACCTGTCTGCGTAGGAGTAACTGTCAACTTAACAGCGTCAGCTGAAGGAGCTGCGGTACTTGTAAACTCATTATTACAAGAAACTGCAAATACCGACAATGATAATAATAAAAGTATTTTTTTCATAGTAATAATTTAGTTTTTAGTTAATATAACTTTATGTACCAATCTTGCATTTCCAGCCGTTGCTATACCACCAAGAAAGAATCCAAACTCTTCATTTCCCATACCAAAGTATAAAGTCATTTGTTTTGTACATGTATCAAAAGTAGAAACATAAGATGTTCCAAAAAACGATTGGTCAAAAATATAAATTGAAGCAGGCGTCTCTCCTGAAGTATCTGTATACAAAAACTGCTGATTAGGAAAGGTAGCAGTAGGGTTTTTGATATCCGAATTATCAAGGACAACAATAGTATTACTTTCTTCATTTTGATTACCTAAGTTAATTATACTCAACTTAGTAGCACTAACTCTCTTTACAGTAACAGAATAAGATTCTACACCAACATCCTCAGCACTATATGTACCTTCAAACTCAGCCGTATCAAGCAAACATATTGTAGGAGTAACCGTAAGCGTCGTCTCGGTATTATAATTATTCTCACCGCCAAGACCTAACTTAACATCACTTGCTGTCAATTTAAATTTAAGAGTATAATTTGCAGTAATCTCATGTAATGGATCATAAGCAGGAGTTACGTCTATATAACCTACGAATTCTCCTGCCGGGATATGCAATACTCCATTATTTGGAGATACTATAAAATCAGTTTTTGTTGATTCTAAAGTAAAAGTAACATCAACTCCGTCCGGATTAGTATTAGAAGCCAATAAAACTGGAATTCTATATAGACCTTTACTTTCAGCAGTTTGATAATTTGTTTTTTCAAATTGAACCCACTTCGTATTGATTCCGGTTGTAGGATCTTCAAGATCCGAACAACCAGCCATAACGAATAAAGCGATTAGTGGTAATAAAAATATTTTTTTCATATTAAGTAAATTTAGATTAATAACCAGGGTTTTGTACTATGTTCTTATTTACAAATAATGTTGCAGAAGGAAATGGCAATGCAAAACGATAGTCACCAGCTTCTAAACTACAAATGTTATTAGTTTGAGTAGCACAATCATTGGCATTTCTTACTAAAGCTCTACCATTTCTTTTTAGATCAAAAAATCTAAAACCTTCAAAAGCAAACTCTCTGAAACTTTCTTCCAAAATTTGATTTACGGCATCGGTAGTATTAGTAAAGGTAACAGCAGTAAAGCCAGATGGTTGTCTTGTCAGTCTCAATTTATTATAGTCATTCGAAGCTAGACCAAATTGGCTGGTTTTAGCATATGCCTCAGCACGGATAAGATACATCTCTGCTAACCTGAAAAGTTTAATATCATTTAAACCAAAATTCCCGGCAACTCCTGGATATTTAATAACCGTAGATCTATCACCTGAAAGATATGTATTTAATCTTACATCAGTAGGAGCATACAAATTGACCAATTTCTCAGAAGGATTAAAATAAACAGTCTGTGAATTATCCATATATATAGCACCAATAGCACCATCGCCTGTTACTCTTTTAAGTCTAAATATATTTTCTCCTTGGTATCCATCTGTCCATATTGATGGGAATTCAGCAGTTGTTGCTAGTTTATACTTAGCAGTATTGTTAATAAACCCAGAAGCTAATGTTATTGCAGTTTCATAATCACCTTTATATAAAGCAATTCTAGCCTGAAGCGCTCTAACAGCATCTTTTGTAGCTTTAGTATTATCAGTATAATCGTCAGGAAGTAAACTTAGAGCAGCAGTAAGATCTGCATCAAGCTTAGTATAAACTTCACCTACTGTATTTCTTGCTGGTTTTTGCAATACAACAACATAATCTACATAAGGAATACCTGGAGCATTCAAATCTGTAAAAGACGGTGCGAAAAATCTCAATAAATCAAAGTGGCTTAATGCTCTGATAAATAACAATTCTCCTCTTGACCTATCCAATTTAATTTGCTCAGAAGGATTGGCAGCTACAACTTTATCCATAGCAGTCAGAACCCTGTTAGTACGGCTTATTGGTAAGAAAAGGCCATTGTAAATAGCACCTACTTCGTCAGTACCTGAGTTAATAGACCAGTTATGTACCTGCACACCCTGTCCGTTATTACTTAGAGCAACATTGACCTCGTCAGTAAAAGCAGAATTCCATTGAAAGGAATTACCTCCACCAACAGCGGCATAAGCTCCGATAGTAGCGCTTTCAACGTCCTTAGCATTCGTGATGGCATTCTCATCTACAATCTCATCACCTGCAGCAACATTAATAGCATCATCGCATGAAAACAGAAATACTGTAAACAATGCAAACATTAAATATCTATTTATTTTTTTCATATTCATTTTTTTAAAATTTAAAGTCAAAACCTACAGTAATAGTCTTTGGAGTTGGGTAATCAAGTAAACTAAGATTACTGTCACTTTCAGGATCAAAACCTTTAAAATTTGTCCAAGTATATAAATTCTGCGCCTGAGCATAAATTCTAAGACCTGTAAAGAAATTACTTTTGTCAATTACATCAGAAGGGAAAGTATAAGACGCGGTAACATTACGCAATCTAAGAAATGAAGCATCTTCAACAAATTTAGAAGATTGTTCCACCGCAAATTTAGCTCCCTGAACATTTGTTACATCTCCCGGATTTCTCCAGATATTTAACATGTCTTGAGATTGGTTATATTGCCACCATGAAGAATCAGAGTTTTCAAAGAAGAAACGAGAGTTATTATAAAGGTAGTAGTCAGCAGCAAATGTAAACAAAGCATTAATACTAAATCCTTTATAGTTAATCTCAGTACCAAATCCACCAGTATACTTAGGCTCTGAACTACCGTAATTAGCAAAACTGTTAGCTTCACTATAAACACCTGTAACATGACCATTAGCATCAAGATACATAGGAGCTCCGTTAGCAGGGTTTACACCCGCCCAGCCTACTACATAATGAGTTCCAATTGGCAATCCGACTCTTACAATAGAAGTACCTTGCTCAAATTCTGAAACCTGCCCTAAACTTGTAATTTCATTTTTATTGTAATTGAAGTTACCATTAACATTCCAGCTAAAATCTTTGCTCTTAATAATGTATGCTTTTAAAGCAACATCTATACCTTTATTCGTCATTTCACCAGCATTGACATCTATACCTCCGAATCCCGAAGAAGGATCTAGTTTTTGCTCTAAAAACAAATCTGAAGTCAATTCATGATACACATCAACCGATCCCGAAACCCAGCTTTTGAAAAATGAAAAATCAACACCTGCATTAAACTTGTTAGCAGACTCCCATTTCAATTGTGGATTACCCAAGGTAGCTGGTGCAATACCTGACACACCTCCATAAGACGTTCCATTCCATGTACCTTGATCCTGAAAATCACCAATACCTGATTGATTTCCAGTTGTACCATAACTAAGACGTAGTTTCAATTCGTCTGCCCAATCTACATTCTGCATGAATTTTTCTCTGATAATATTCCAAGATCCACCTACAGCCCAGAATGTACCCCATTTATTTTCTTCAGAAAAACGGGAAGATGCATCTCTTCTTATGGTAGCATCAAAAGAGAATCTGTCATCGTAAGTATAGTTAGCTGTCCCAAAATAAGAGAACAAACCTCTTTCTACATCAGAACCACCCACTTCCGGTAGAAAATCTGCAGAGTTCGTAATAGCACCTGGATATCCAAACATCTTATCATTGATACCGTAACCTGTAAAACTTCCTGATTTTGAGTGAAGTTTGTAATATTCAGTAAAGGCCGCAACACTAAAATCGTGTTTTTCACCAAAAACAGTATGGTATCTTAAACTATTTGTTACGTTAATTTGCGCAGCAAAACTGTTTCCTTGACCGTAGTATCCTTGACCACCTAAAGCACTTTGTCCCATAAAAGAATTAGGATCCCATCCACTTTCAGATCTTGAATTTACATAATCAATACCCATATCTGTCTTAGCAGTAATATTTTTGAAAAGTTCAACTTCAGCAAAAACATTACCTACAATTTTTAAATCCGCATTTCTGTTGATATTTTTGTGCATAGCCTCCAAGTTAGTACCACCTACAAGATTCGTACCATAATCAGAAGTTGGACCTGAATTAAAAGTTCCGTCAGGATTGTATGCAGGAACATTTGGATCAGCCATAACAGCAGCGATCATTGGATTATTAAGAAAAGCTGCACCTTCCTGGTCAATATAGTTAGATTTAGCATAACCAATAGACATATTAGATCCAAAACGCGCACGTTCAGATATTTTATGTTCTATATTAAATCTGTAAGTAAATCTCTTTAAATCTGAACGGATTAAAATACCATCCTGCTCATAATAAGATAAACCTGAAAAGAAACGTGTCTTATCATCACCACCCGAAACACTTAAATCATGTGTTTTTGTAATCCCTGTTCTGAAAAATAAATCCAGCCAGTCTGTAGAATGTGTTTTTGAATACTCAATATCCGCCGCAGTATAACGACCTGGCTGAACATAGTTCTGGTAGATCATTTTTTGAGTACCGCTCATCATTTCCAATCTTGATTTACCTCTTTCGGTAATACCATACTGAGTGCTGTATTTAAAACTAGTTTTAGAATTAAATTTACCTTTTTTAGTTGTAATCAAGATTACACCTGAAGAACCTCTCGATCCGTAGATAGAAGTAGAAGCCGCATCTTTTAAAACAGATACTGATTCAAAATCATTTGGATTCAAAGCAGCAAAATCAGCCGCTAAAATAGGCACACCATCCATGATATACAATGGATCACTTCCTCCGTTAATAGAGTGTGTTCCCCTGATTCTTACTTTAGCAGCATCTCCTGGTTGTCCAGAACCTGCAGCAACGTATAAACCTGGAGCAGATCCCTGAAGAATCTGGTCAAACGAAGCGATTGGTTTATTCTCGATAACGTCTGATGTTACTACAGAAACAGAACCCGTAAGGTTACTTCTCTTAACACCACCACCGTAACCGGTCACTACAACCTCTTCCAAAACATTGTCCGCTTTCAATACGGTACTGATGGTATTTGAAGCTCCAACCACTACAGTTGTATTCGTCATACCTACAAATGAAAATTCCAAAGCCTCACCTTGCTTAGCTTTAATGGAATACTTTCCGTCTAAATCTGTCTGGGTACCTGCTTTTGTGCTTTTGTTTATAACAGTCGCCCCTGGTAATGGACCTGTTGCATCAGACACAGTTCCCGTCACCGTTTTCTCCTGTGCGAAGGAGAAGTTAATCATCAACGCCATGACTAGCGTTGCAATCCAAGTAAACTTCGATCTCATACTTTATTAATTTGAGTTAGTTGGCTGCAAACTTCATAATAATTTCTTAATAAACCAAATAATACTCGGGAATAAAAACGTTAAAAAAAATACACAGATTTATTATCATCTAAGATATAGCTTGCGCATACCCTTTAGACGCAAGAGTTTTATAAAGGTTGCGCAAAACCAGGGATTATAATAGTGTTAAATTTCAATTAAACGGCTATCTGAGCGAAATACAATATTTATCTTAAAAATTTAACGAATGTTCAATTTTTAAAAAATACCGTTTTATTTGCGAATTATATAACAGATCACTCCCATTATAACAAAAAAAATCCTGCCCGTAATGGGCAGGATTATGAAATAATAATTATCTATTTAATAATATAAAAGTATCTGCAATAGATTATTTTTTTATTAGTCGTGCAACCGACTGCCTGTCTCCCTGACTTACTTTTACAATATAAACCCCAGATGCCAAATTCTCAACATTCAGGCTTTTTGTAAACAAACCACCAGTTCCTTCAAACTTCTCTGACTGAACAGTTCGCCCGTTCAGATCAAACAATGAAACATTGATATTTCCACTGCTTTCAGAATTAAATTTGACATTAGCAGTACTTCCTGCTGGATTAGGCCATAAAGAAAACGAATCTAAATTATAAGTATCTGTACCAAGAGGCGCTTGTTTACAAACTTCCAGTGACCAGGAATTCAGTACCCCTGCACTTCCTAAATTACGGTCAAACACTTCTAAAGTCCAGACACCTGCAGAATTAACTCCGTCAAATATAGAAAGTGGCTCAATAGGCTTAACCCTGCCCGAAACTACCGGAGTACCGTTGCAAATAAGCCCAGCTGCATGATCATCAAACCGCGCAACAATATTCTGGCCTCCTTCACATTGTTCTTCAATAAGTTTAATTCTGGCACCATTTGGCCCAGGACCGATTAAATAAAGAGTAAGATCTCCAGCCGACTCATGTGTGATATTTACCGACACAGTCAAATCTTCTATAGCAATATTATCTGTAAGTGTTATTTGAGAATCTACAGTAAACTCAGGTACTATCTCAATCTCCTGGGGTGTATTATTTTCCCCATTATAACATATTGAGTTTTTCGTACGATATGAAAATGCAGTGTTATAAGCACCTTCCCCACAGAAATTCAAAGACTTAACTCTCCAGTAATAAGTCCTGTTACTTTCTGATATCGTTGGATTAAAAGCAGGCTGTAAAACAGTTCCACTTTCAACAATATTCGTAAAAGCGGGATCACTGGCAATCTGCACGAAATAAGATTCTGCATTAGAATCTCTCTGCCATTGCAGCTCACTGTACAGGTCAACATTTACAGCATTATCCAAAGGTAAAGTATTTACTATTGGTGTAGTAAAAGTCGGCTGATATACATCAAGTTCTATTGTATACGATTTAGATTCCGGCCCATTGGTTCCTATTATATTAATAGCATACTGTCCTGGCAGCACATTTGCAAGATTACCTATAGTAGCCGTAAATGTCCCGGTAGCATTAATAGTAGATTGCGAAAGATTTAGTGTCGCATTCGCCGGAAGCCCGGAATAAGTAATAGCTGTAGGATCAGCATTTCCACCTAGATAGTTGAAAGTGTATACGGCCGTAGGAACAGAACATACCTTTTTAACCGGCTCCTGAGAACTTATATTAAATCTGGAACCAATTCCTGTCACTATAAGTGAAAAATCCTGTGAACCTCCTGATAATGTTCCTTTATGGCTTACAGTAATAGTATAAGATCCTGCTGCATTATTTATATTAACTCTTTCTACAGGATCCACAAGGTTATCTCCTTTTGTAGCTGCAGTGCTCGGCGCTGCAGGATTCAATTTCCATGGCATTGCCACAGTACCATTCTGAACAACCCTGATATCAAGGTCATTTACAAGAGCTGGAGTTGAAAGATCCACAGTACCTGAATTAACAAATCCTCCACGGTCAGTCCAGCAGATTGTCGCCACTAAAGGCTCTAAGCCATTAGACGTCACTGTTGTAGAAAAAGTCTGGTTATTCAAAAGCTTATGCTCAGCCATTATTGAAGTAGTCCCATTATTAGAAATAACCTGTGCAGCTCTTTCAGCATTTACCAATCCCCATCCAAATGAATAGTCAGGGCCATCTGTAAGACCTGCTTCATCTGCAGTATGAATAGCAAGTGCTTTTAAGGTTGCCGACTTCATAAAGTTGTTGTTAAGATTATTATAGTGTTGCTGCAACAACAGCAAAGTCCCTGTTATCCCAGGAGAAGCCATAGATGTTCCATCCATGGACCCGTAAGAATTATTAGCTGGAGATGTAGTAGACAAAACACCTACACCTTTAGTAACCAAATCCGGTTTAATTCGTCCATCATCGGCCGGCCCCCAGCTGGTAAAAGAAGATATTACAACACTATTAGCACCCGTATAATTATTTACCTGATTGACGGCACCAACTACGATATTATTTTTAGAAACTGCATGTCCTGTCAGAAGATCAAATTGGTTTTTTGTAGGATTAAACCCTTGGCCACGGTCATTTCCCGCAGCTGAAACCATAAGGTAATAAGGAGCATTAAACATAATATTATCCCAATCTTTGGCTTCCTGCATGTAAGCACCATAATAATATAATGGAAGCTGGTTTGATGCGTGTATTCCGTAAGAGTGGTTTGAAATCAATAATCCCTGTGAAGCTTCGGCTGTAGCTTCTGCCTTATCATTATTCCAGTCATTAGTCCACGCAGTAGCCTGATAAGCCATACCTTTAGCAGCAGCATTGCCGGAACCGGAACCTATTATAGTACCGGTAACGTGGGTTGGGTGATTAGAAGCCTCAGCGGTAGTCTGAGAAAAAGGAACTCCATCTTTAATTATAACCCTGCCGGTAAGATCCTGGTGTGTTCCACGTACGGCACCACCATCCCAGACACCTGCTATCATTCCCTGTCCGTTTAGATTTAAACCTAACGAACCTCCTGTATGCAACTTATTGGTTCTTGAAGTAATTGCAGAACCGGCATTATTGGTACTGTAATAAAGTGGCTCACCTTCTGCTGAAATTTTTTGAAGTTCGGCATAACTGCCATCCGCATTTCGTTGAGTTACCGGCCAACCTTTAATTTTAGCCATCGCTAAAGCCTCCGATTTTGCACTGAAGTAATCAGCCTCAAACGCTGCTTTTAGCTCAGACAATTTTTTTTGATCGTAATTTTTAATGATTTTAGCTCGCTGCTCTCTCGTTTGCGCACTTCCGTAATAGCCTGCCCCAAGCATCAAACTCATCATTAGAAAACTCTTAAATGTAATTTTCATAACATATGTTTTTTTTAACTGAATTAAGTAAATTTATTTTCCCAATTACTGATTGAAAAGATAAGGAATCGAAAAAAATAGAAATAATCTCGCGAATATAAAAATCTTTTGATTACCATCACCATTATTAACACTTTTATACACGATATATAACTAAATTTGGCTCATATGTTATTATCTAATTTCTCAACCCTGAATTTTGAATGCGGCACTGACGAAGCCGGAAGAGGCTGTCTCGCTGGTCCGGTTACAGCTGCAGCTCTAATATTGCCCGAAAATTTCCTTAACGAATTGCTCAATGATTCCAAGCAATTATCGGAAAAGAACCGGGACCTGCTCAGGCCAATTATTGAAGAAAATGCAGTATGTTTTTCTGTTACCCATATAGATCCGCTCATCATTGATGAAATAAACATATTAAATGCTTCAATTCATGCCATGCAGGAATGCATAAAAAAATTATCCCCTATCCCCAATTATATAATCGTAGATGGTAACAGATTTAAACCACTGCATAATATTCCGCACAGTTGCATTATCAAAGGAGATTCAAAATATTTAAGTATCGCCGCTGCTTCTATATTAGCAAAGACCTACAGGGATGAATATATGACTAAGATCCATGAAGAGTTCCCAATGTATAACTGGAAACAGAATAAAGGATATCCGACATTGGAGCATCGTGAAGCCATAAGAAAATACGGCACTACAAAATACCACAGAATGTCTTTCCGCTTATTACCGGAAGAACAATTGGAACTGGATCTTAATATAGAAAATCGTGTCTAAACAAATTCTGCTTCAAATAATGCCGCAAAATGTTTCATTACTTTTTGTTTTACCTGCTCAACCGGAACGGAATCAACACCCAGCTCAGCATGCATGGAAGTCACTGCCTTACCACGAATCCCACACGGAATGATATTATCGAAATAACCCAGGTCTGTATTGACATTCAGTGCAAAGCCATGCATCGTTACCCAGCGTGAAGCACGGACTCCCATAGCACAAATTTTTCTGGCAAATGGCGTACCCACACCTAACCAAACTCCTGTTTCTCCCTCACTTCTCGAACATTCTAATCCATATTCCGCTAAAGTCAGTATAATTGCTTCTTCAAGAAAACGGAGGTATTTATGAATATCTGTAAAGAAATTCTCAAGATCCAGTATCGGGTAACCCACTAATTGACCAGGCCCGTGATAAGTAATATCGCCCCCCCGGTTGGAATTATAAAAAGTCGCTCCCTTAGCTTCCAGTTGCCTCTCAGATAAAAGCAAATTAGCAAGATCACCGCTCTTACCCAAAGTATAAACATGCGGATGCTCAACAAAAAGCAAATAGTTAGGCGTTTCATTTTCAAGCTCCTCCCTCCTGTTCTTTATCTTTAAGTCCACCACATCTTTAAATAAGGTTTCCTGATAATCCCAGGCTTCTTTATAATCTCTCAGGCCTAAATCCTGAAACTGGATTTTTGTGTTCATAATATATTCAGATTCTTACCCACAAAGATACAAAACTTAAGTTCGCATCGCCAATCTAAAAGTTTGCCTGCTCTAAGCTTTGAAGCTTTGTAACTTATAACTATATTTGCGCTCTTAAAATCAGCATACAATGGCATTATCCGAACAGGAAATACTTCGAAGAAAAGCACTTACAGATTTACGGGCTTTAGGCATTGACCCTTATCCCGCCAATGAATTCGTCACTACGGCTTATTCTTCCGAA
>Ga0247742_10002122_pt1 | contig 13210 bp, 17 predicted proteins | sample UWRJL208509C2_FD_180944 | JGI IMG/M metagenome (GOLD analysis project Ga0247742, IMG submission 180944) | Plant litter microbial communities from Arlington Agricultural Research Station in Wisconsin, United States - UWRJ-L208-509C-2 | ecosystem: Environmental > Terrestrial > Plant litter >...
CCGCCGGCGCCATCGGCTCCATGACCCCCGAGGCGCTGGCGGCAGGTGGTCCCGACCCGCGTGTGCTGATGGCCTGGTCGCTGAGCTACTCCCTCGGCGCGTTTGCCGTGATGGTGCTGGCGCTGGGGACCCTGCGCTGGCGCGAGTGGGGGCGGCGCGCCATGCGCGTCGTCGCCGGCGTGCTGGCGGTCTGGGCGATCTACACGGCGGTGGTCGCCTTCCATCAGTGGCAGGAGATCGGTGTCGTGCTCGGCCAGGATGGCCTGCCGCCCGAACTGCTCGCCCGCGGTGTGAAGGCCCGATCGATCCTCCTCGTGGGCGTCGTGCTCAAGGCCGTCTCGGTACCCGTGCTGGCCTGGCTGGCCTGGGCACTCGGTAGCGTGTCGGTCAGGCAGCAGTTCGCCCAACCTGCCCTGTGAGCCGGATGATTACCCGTTGGTGGATCGTTGTCGCTGTCGTCTGCGCCTCGGGCGGCGTCGCCGCCCAGGACGTGGGCCAGCTGTCCTGTGGGGTCGCCAGTACGTACGACCTCACGGTCCGACCCGATGCCCTCGTGTTCGAGCGCCCGCAGGTGGCGCCGCGGAGTGTTCGCCTGCACGACGGCAGCCTCGCCACGGACGGGCGCGCCGTGGCGCTGCGTCCGGACGAGCAGGATCGTGTCGCCCTGTTCGAGCGTGACGTCCGTGCCCTGGTGCCCAAGGCCAAGGCGATCGCCAGCGACGGCGTGGACGTTGCCGCGCGCGCGGTACGGGACGAGGCCGGAAGGGCCTCACCGGGATCGCTCAGCAGTGGCGAGCTCGACCGGGTCCTCGCCAGCCGCGTGGCGGATATCAAGCGGCGCATCGCTGCGAGCCAGAGCACCCGCGACTGGCAGGCCGACGCGATGCGTGCCTATGCGCAGCAAATCGTCTCGGACATCACCCCCGTGCTCAGCCAGGACGTCGGCAGTGAAGCGATGCAGCTGGCGATGAATGGGGATCTGGACGGCGCCGCCGCGCTACGCGACCGCGTTGCCGATATCTCCACCGGCGGGCAGGCACGCGTGCTTGCCCGGCTGGAAGCCGCGCTCAGGCCACGGGTGCAGGCGCTTTGTCCGGCCGTGCGTCAGCTGCTCGACTTGCAGTCAGGGTGGCGCGACGCATCCGGCCAGCCTCTCATGCTGATCGAGACAGGCGGATGACCGCCGGCTGACCGGATACCTGGCCGTTTATCACCGGCTAAGTCCGACAGGTCTAACGTTTCACCCATGGAACGTAACTCGATCCGTGTCGTTAATGGGCTGATTCGCCGCGTCATCGCGGATCGTGATCTCTATGGTCAGGCGGCACGTGGCGTGCGAGAGCCGGGCCTCAAGGCGATATTGCAGGAATCCGCGGACTCGCTGACGGCGATCGCGGCTGAGTTGCAGGGCGAAGTCACCGCAACGGGTGGGCGTGCTGCAACGGCGGGCGGCCCCATGAGCGGCGTCCGACGAAGCATGATGGAAGCTTCGGCGAAGCTGTCGAGCGATCCCGACGTCACCTATATCCGTACCCTCGAGCTGATGGAGCGTCGCCTTCTGGACGCGTTCCTGCGCCTTGAATCGTCGTCCGGCGATCGTGCCATCGTGGGACGGCACATAGCGCGATTGCGCCTGCTGCACCTCGACATGATCCACATGGGCGGCGCGACCGGCCGCTGAGCCCATGCCGCGCGTCGCCTGGGCTCAGGCGGCGCGCCTCAGTTCGATCAGCGTCCGGTGCATGTGGCGGTCGGCGGAGACACGTACAGCGTGCGCCGCCATGCGTGTTTCCCGATCCGCGAAGAAATTCGCGAAGGCGATCGCATCGGCAGGGTCTTTGCGTACGGCCATCTGTACGCCCTCCCGAAAGATGCCCCACGCATGGCCGATGTCGGCAATGTGGTAATCGATGACGTGTGGATGCATGGGCGACCTCTCTGTTTCAACGCGCCTTGCGGCGTACGTCGATAAGGGTCGCCGGTCGATCCCGCGTAAAGAATCAGACGAATCTGAAAAATCGCGCTTTTTTTTGAGAATAAACTCAGTCGCGCGGCAGGTCGGCGGCCGCCTGGACCAGGCGTTCGACATGCACCCGCAACGCTGCGATGACCCCGGGCAGCCCTTGTAGCGCCGTGCCGGCGTCGTCGCCACGCAGCTCGGTTTCGAAGCGCTCGAGCATCGTCGCCACCGCGGAGGGTCCGAAGACGCGCAGAGCCCCTCCGATCCGATGACTCCAGGCCGCCACCTCCCAGGGAAGGTGCAGCGCGGCCGCATCATCGAGATCGATGCGCATGGTCGTGGCGAAGCGCGTCACCATGGCAGGTAACGTCGCCAGGCTTCCGAAGTCCTCGCGCAGGGCCTCGATATCCCAGACCGCGTTGCCGGCTCCGACGGTTGCCAGCACATCGCGCAGCTCACTGAGCCGCACGGGCTTGGCCACGAATCCGTCCATGCCGCTGGCCAGGCAGCGCTCCTTTTCGCCGGGCATCGCATTCGCCGTCATGGCGATGATGGGTAGCGCGACCCGGCTCTCGCGAAGGGCGCGAGCCAGCGCATAGCCATCCCGTCGTGGCATCTGCAAGTCGGTCAGGAGCACATCGAAAGCCTCGGTCGTCGCCGCGTGCCAAGCCTGTTCACCGTCATCGACGATGGTGTATCGGTGCCCGAGCCGCGCGAGCTGCGCGGCGACCAGCTCGCGATTGGTCGCGTGGTCTTCGGCGACGAGCACGTTCAGGGGCGGCGCAGTGTGTGCAGGTCGGGGATCCTCCAACGGTTCGTCTCCGGTGTCGCCAGGCACGACGGCGACGACGGGCAGCGTCACTTCCACGGTGACCCGGGTGCCGACGCCGCGCTCACTGGTCATGCCAATCTGGCCGCCGAGCAGTGTCACCAACCGACGGCTGATGGCCAGGCCAAGGCCACTGCCGGATGGTCGGCCGGACGCGACCGAGTCGGCCTGGCTGAATGGCACGAAGAGCCGGGCCAACGCATCGGGGCCGATACCGATGCCGGTGTCGGCCACCACGATGCGTAATGACTGGTGAGCCGGCGTGTCCTCCGCTAGCTCGACACTCGCCGTGATCGTGCCGTGCGTTGTGAACTTGATCGCGTTGCTGACCAGGTTGAGCAGGATCTGTCGCAGGCGCGCGCCGTCGGTGAAAACATGCGGAGAGAGACGCGGATCGATGCGACTTTCGATGGAAAGGCCCTTGCTGCGCGCCTGCCAGGCGAACAGGTCGACGACGGCCGCGATGAGTTCGCGGAGATCGACCGGGCCGCACGCGACGGTGAGCTGTCCGGCTTCGATCCGGGAGAAATCGAGCACGTCGTCGAGGATCTGCAGCAAGGCCCCGGCCGAGCTCTCCGCCGTCCCGAGCAGACGTTGTTGCGTGACGTCGAGCGGGGTCAGGGCAAGCATCTCCAGCATGCCGATGACGCCATGCATCGGTGTGCGGATTTCATGGCTCATCATCGCCAGGAACTGACTTTTCGCGCGCGTCGCCGATTCGGCCGTTTCCTTGGCGGCGGCGAGCTGCACCGACTGGAGTCGTCGTTCGGACACGTCGATCCAGTAACCGGTGAACTCGACGGCATCGCCGACACGCCGCGGCACCGCATGCGATGCCACCCAGCGTTCCGGCAACACGTCGCGAATGCGCATCTCCGCATGGATCGGCGTCAGCGAGCCTGCGGCGCGCGCGACATCGGCCATGAGTCCCGCTTGGTCGCGCGCATCGATCCGCGCAAAGGCGCGCCGTTCGTCATGGAGAAACGTATCGGCCGATACACCGAAGATCGGCTCCGGATTGCCGCCTACGTAGATGAAGCCAATGCGTCCGTCCGCGTGATGGAGGAAACGGTAAACCACGGCCGGCATGTGCCGCGTCACATCGGCGAGCTGGGCTTCGGAGCGCTCACGACGCCGCGTCTCGCGTCGCAGGCGAAGATACGCGTGGCTGACGAGCAGCAGAAGCGTGAGCACGGCGACGCCCGCCGGCCCGACCTTGCGCATGATCTCCCGCCAGGACGCACCCCAGGTGTAATCCGAGCGAAGCCAGGTGTTCCGAATCGTCTGGCTGCGCCGTTCAGGCAGCTGCGTGAGCACGCGGTTCAGCAGGGGCAGCAAAGCTGCGAAACGTCGATCCACAGCCATCGCTATACCGGCCTGCTCGCCTGTCGGCGCAGCGATTCTGAGTTGCGCGGGGTAATCCCGACGGATAAGCAGCTCGGCCGTGGCGATATCGCCGACGTACGCGTCGACGTTGCCGGAAGCTACCGCGGCCAGGCCCTCGGCGGTGCTGGAAACCGGCATGACATCGACCGACAACATCGGCGCGACGGCTGACGCGACGGCCCCCTGGGCCAGATTGGCGGCGATACGGTGTCCACCGAGATCGTCGGGGCCTGTCACCAGAAAGCCTTGCGCGCGGGTGACGATCACCACGGGCAGCTCGAGATAGGACACGGTGAAGTCGAATCGTCGCGCCAGTGCGAGGTTGTTGGCCGAGGCCGCAGGTAACACGTCGATCTCGCCCGCGGAGGCGCGTTCAACGGTGTCGTGCCAGTCCGACGTCGCCACCGTCTCGGAACGCAGACCGAGCAAGCGTGTTGCTTCGCGCAGGTAGTCGATCGCCAGCCCGTCGGCCTGACCCTTCCGATCGATGAGCGAGAGGGGCGACGCAGACGGATCGACACCGATGCGAAGCACGGGGAGACGCTTCAACCACGCCCGCTCCGCTGCGCTGAGTGGCACGTTGAGGAGAGTGACAGCGGAACTTTCGTGCGAAACATCACGCGAGGTGGTCGAGGCTGCGAGCGAGCCCGCGTCTGCTTGAAAGTTTACGACCCGCTCATGCTGTCCTGTCTCCTCACGTGTCATGTCGGCGGCACTCGCTTGTGCGTGCCGTGTGCACAAAACGCCGCAAAAAATGGCCAATATTCTCAATAGCTTCATGGTGTTCCTTCAACCACGAGCGGACGATTACTGTAATCTCCACGATGGTAAGGATGAGTAGCACATCTCATGGAGAGCGGCTGCACACATCCGCTTGCGAGGGAAGTCATGGTTCTGCGAACGATCATTGCCGACGATCACCCGGTGGTCCTGATGGGGGCCCGCGCCGCCCTGGAGGCGGGCGGTGATATCGAAGTGGTCGGTGAAGCGGCCAACGGCGACCGGCTCGTCGAACTACTTGCGTCGCTGCCCTGCGATGTGGTCGTCACGGATTTCTCCATGCCTGGCGGACGCCATGGCGACGGACTGTCGCTGATCGACCTCATTCGCCGGCGCTATCCGCGTCTTCCCGTGGTCGTGCTGACCATGGTCAACAACCCGGCCGTGCTGCAGACCATGCGCAGCCGCGGTGCCCTGGGCCTCTGCGACAAGCGTGCGCCCCTGAGGGAGGTCGCCGTGGCGGTGCGTTATGCCGCTGCCGGTCGTGCCTACATGAGCGACACGATCCGCCGCCAGTTCGATACCGGCGGCGTGCAGACCACGGCCGATAGCGTGCGACTGTCGGCGCGGGAGATCGAGGTCGTCCGCCTGTATGTCGGCGGCATGTCGATCTCACAGATCGCCGAGCAGCTCAGCCGGAGCGTCAAGACGGTCAGCCGGCAGAAGCGCGACGCCATGCGCAAACTCGGCATCGATCACGACAGCCGACTCTCCGAGTACGCCCGCGAGCGCGGCATCGCCTCGTAACCCCCTGCCGGAAGTCAGGGGGGTGACCATCCGCCCATGCGTCCCCTCGCCGAACGGACTAAACCATAGGTGCGCCGGGCGCATCGTACCCGGTGAACATCCGTTCCCTGGGGAGAAGGGTCATGCGTCACTCGGTCATCGCTGGCACCGCCGCCATCGCCTTCGTGCTTGCCGCCTCGGCGGCGCAGGCCACGGGGATCAATTTCAGTACGGATACCTGCAAGCACGATTATTCGACGCCCTACGACGTCGATGTCACGCCGGCAGGTCTTTCCTTTCATCGCACCGACGGGGTGCCTGCCGAGGTATTCCTCCATGACGGTGCGCTTCGCGTCGATGGCAAGGCCGTCACGGTGGCGGCGAAGGATGCCGACGCCTTGCGGCGCTATGAAGCGGGCGTCCGTGCACTGATGCCACAGGTCGCGGCGATCGCACGGGAGGGCGTGGAACTGGGTTTCTCGGCGATGACGACGGTCACGCTGTCCTTCGCCGATGGCGATCAACGGGCAAGGATGCTGGAGAAGCTCAAGCGCAAGCAGGTCGATGCCTTGCGCGAGATCGACGAGGGCGTCGGCGCCGGTCACTGGTCGAGCGATCGCATGACCGAGACGGTCGCCGGATCGGTTTCCGATTCAGTCGGCGAACTGGTCGGCTCGGTCACCTCCAGCGCGGTGACGGCCGCTCTCTCGGGCGACGCGAGCAAGGTCGCCGCACTACAGGCGCGGGCCGAGTCGCTGGATAAGTCGATGGATCGCGAGATGAACAAGCGATCCAAGGCCCTCGAAACGAAGGCCAATGCAATCTGCCCGCAGCTCAACGATCTTGCCGGGCTCCAGCAAGGCTGGAGCGTGCGCCTGGGTAACGGCAAGCCGCTGGAACTCATGACGATCAAGCCGAAGAGCGAACATCACGATCACGACAGCGATCATCACGGCGACAGCGACGAAAAGGTGGTCAGCTTCTGACGCGCTGGTCGAGCCAGGCGACGACGTTACTCACGCTGTCGCCGTAGAACGTCCGGTACATCTCCTCGGTGACGTAACCGATGTGCGGCGTCGCCAGTACGTGGGGTAGCGTACGGAAGGGATGGTTGGCGGCGAGCGGCTCGACCTCGAAGACATCCACGGCGGCGCCTGCCAGCCGGCCCTGCGACAACGCGTCGATCAATGCCTGCTCATCGACGATGGGGCCGCGCGAGCTGTTGATCAGTCGTGCCGTCGGTTTCATCGTGGCTAGCTCCGCCGCCCCGATCAGGCCGAGTGTGCGGTCGCTCAGCCGGGTATGGATGCTGAGGAAGTCCGATTGCGCGAGCAGCGCGTCCTTCGATACCCGGCGGACACCGACGGCATTGGCCGCTTCGTCGGTCAGGTTCTGGCTCCAGGCGATCACCTGCATGCCGAACGCCTGTGCGATTCGTGCGACTTCGGCACCGATGCGGCCGAGGCCGAGAATGCCGAGTGTCTTCCCACGCAGCTCGGTCCCGAGACCGACCTGCCATTGCCCGGCACGTACCGATGCCGCTTCGACCGCGATGTTCCGTGCCAGGGCGAGGATGGCGGCCCAGGTGAACTCGATCGTCGGCGTCGACGAGTAGTTCGTGTGCATGACCTCGACACCGTGCTTCGCGGCGGCGTCGAGATCGATCGATGCGTTGCCCCGACCGGTGGAGGCAATCAACCTGAGCCTCGGCAGGGCGGCGATCAGGGCGGCCGTCATCGGCGTGCGTTCGCGCATGACGCAGACGGCGTCGAACGTCGCCAGTCTCTGGACGAGTTCGTCGTGCCCGGCCAGGTGATCGTGGAAGACGACGATCTCCACCCGGCCCGCCAGCGGCGACCAGTCCGCGCTCTGCATCGCCACGTGCTGGTAATCGTCCAGCACGGCCAGTCGAATCATTGGTTCAGTCATTGCAAGTTCCTGGGTCAGGTCGGCTGGATGAGGTCCCAGCCGTTCCCGTAAAGATCGTCGAAAACGACGACGCTGCCATAGGATTCGTGCCGCGGTTCTTCGCGAAAACGGACGCCGTGCTCGCGCATCCGCGCGTAGTCGCCGGCAAAATCATCGGTATTCAGAAACAGGAAGACGCGACCGCCGCCCTGGTGGCCCACCTGGGCACGCTGTTCGTCGGTGACCGCGCGTGCCAGGAGCAGGCGCGTGCCGTCCGAGCCGCGAGGTGCGACAGTCACCCAGCGCTTGCCGTCACCCATGTCGGTGTCTTCGATCAGGCGGAAATCGAGGGCGCGCGTGAAGAAGGCGATGGCCTCGTCGTAATCGTGGACGAGGAAGGCGATGGCACCGAGGGAAGGCATGGGAATCTCCGGAGTCGATTCCCAAGCATCCGCGCTCGGCGCTACGTAGGCAAGAGCATCATTCCGCGTCAGAGCGTCACGACGCCGATCTGCATGAGGAAGGTCAGGTTGTCCTCGAGGTGCCAGTTCTCGGCGATCTTGCCGTTGGCGATGCGATAGATGTCGGTGGCGATGAAGTCGACCGTTTGACCCTTGCCCTGGCTGCCTTTGAAGGTGCCGGTGAAATGGCCGCTGAAATGAAAATGGACCACGACCCGGTCACCGGCCACGATCATTTGCGGAATCTCGACCTTGAGGTCGGGCACGGCGCCGAGGAAGCCCTTCGAGGCCTGCAGCGGTCCCTCGATGCCTTGCATTCTTGCAAGGATCGAAACAATCCTCAGGGTGCGGCCGCGTGCATCCGACGGATCCGGACCGTGGAACCGCCGGCGAAGGTGATCACGAAGGTCGACCCCTCGTGCTCCTGCTTCGTCACCGGCAGGGGATCGGCACCGGCGACGGCATCCAGCTCGGTGCGGTGATAGCGGGCCTCTTCGCCTGTCGGCGTGATCGTCATCGGCGGCCCGAAACGCTCGAAGCTGGTGAATCGCGTGGAGCAGGTGTCGCAGTCTGGACGACTGATTTCCGGAAGTCGCTTGGCCCAGATCCAGTACTTGTTCTGATGCGGAATCTGGACGCGGCGATCGTTGCCGCCGCCAACGGGGTGACCCTCCACGGACGACCAGACGCGAACGATGCGCGAGGTGCTGCAGTCGTCGGAGGCGCACTCCTGCAGTACAACGTAGTCGTTGCCGTTGAGGTACTGCGGTTCGATGCTGAGCACGTCGCCCTCGACCAGCGCTGTGGCAGGAAAGACCACGCCGGGCATGCGCGGATCGGTCCTGAAGTCGCCCGATACCAGGTAGCCGCCGCGACTCTCGGTGTAGGCATCCGCGGTGACGGTGACTCGCGGGAGCTCGACACCGGAGGGTGGCGTCGCCTGTTGTGCCGAGGCGGATGGGGTCACGACGCCGAGGATCGACGAGAGGACGAGCAAGCGAAGAAGGGGCATGGACGAATCTCCCTGATGTGCCGTGCGCATTTCCGCATGAAACCATATGCGGTGATAGATAGTCTGTTCGCGGACTAATCAATTGTTTGACCGGACCGCATCGTATCAGCGTCGTCGATGAGCCACCGGCCTCCGAACCACGGAGATGCTAAAAGAACCGAGCTACCGCCGTTCTGGTGCTTTTACGCGAAAGGGCGTGCGGCGAGGGCGCTATGGACGAGGCCGCGACCAATCCGACGGGTCGTGCCTCATTGAAACATGCCGCACTCGTAGAGTATTGCTGCAAGGATTGCGATGCACGGGACGCCGATCGCGGCGGCGTGCAGGTGTCGCGCCTCACGGCTCTTCGGGTCATGTTTCAGTAGGGTAAAGATGAGCCCCGCCTCGAGCGCTGCGCATCCCAACATCAGGTTCTGGATGGTTGTGAAATGTGAGGACACTATATGCGGCAGGCCTAGAGGCCACCGCATCGATCGAAACCAATGGCGTCCCGAAAATCTTTCAACGAATCTGCATCGAGCTCCAGATAAAGCTTGTCATGGATAACACCGTCCGAGTTGATACCTCCACCGATGCGGTCGGGCCACACCCAAAGAACCATCGTGGGCTGACCCGGCCCCTGGTAGAAGGTCACTTCACCGTCCGCCGAGTCGAGCTCGTGGTAGATGCCATGCCAACCGGTGGGGTGTTCCATGAGGATTCCCATGGCTAAGTCCAGCGAATGACGATCATCGACCTTGCATTGGAAGACTCTGAGGGGCGCGGGCGTGCTGCGGATCACTTCAAGGAACCGGACCCGCGCAGGGTTGAGTAGCGGAAAAGTGGCCCCTGGATTAGGTGGCGCGGGCGGAGCGGGAGGCTTGCCGCAACCAGAGACGGCACACACGATAGCCAGGCCAGCAAGCAGCCGCCAATGCATTCGTTTCATCCTTGCCCATTCCTCTTAGGCTCATGCCTTGAGAATGAAGCCTAGCAGCGGCGCGGATCTTTACAAGGCACCCGGGGGCGACCCATGATGACGCTCGCACAAGGGAGTGCGCACCAGGGGGTTTTATGCCGGTTCGGAAAACGTTTGCTGCCGCGCTCGCGGCGAGCTTGGCTAAGGTATGCCTTGTCGCCATGTTATTAGCTGGCTCGCCTTCCGCCGAGGCCGGCATCTATAAGTGCAAGCTAGGCTCGTCCACTACCTACCAGGAAACGCCTTGCGAAAAGCACGCGGTTTCGGAACGCCTCGACAACGGCAATAGCCCGGTTGGGCTTGTTGGTTGTTTCGACATGGTAGGTATGCCGGATGACCAGCGCTTCAACATTCGCGTAGACGCTACCGGTCCAGGTAAGTACACCATGGTGCTGGGTGACAAGGAAAAATCACCCGTTCAGCTGACGGCGGCCACTCCGGAGGATATCCGGATGCTCAGCGATGGCCTGCATATGCATGCGATCAGCGGGCTAAAGTGGGTTGTCCCTGGCAGCACGGACAAGAAACCGATCGGTGTGTACACCATCAAAGACAAAACGGGCGACAACGCCGTTTACGGCTTCTTCTTCCTGGCTAACGGCATCATGAAACGCGAGCCTTGCCATTCGTAGCGAACGAAGTAGCAGGCATTACATTCTGGCTGGCTTACCCAGAGCGGCATCGATAGTGAGCAGCAGCGGAACATTACCCTCAACGCGGTAACCGCATGCACGACGCGCCCTTCCCAGCCGCCACACCACCGCACCCGCGAGCAAACAAGTCCGCAGAAACTTTCGAAGTCAAACTTGCAAGTTTGCCTTGTAAGTTGCTTTTCGCGACCCTACCGTAGGGGCATGGCCAAGCAAGCTTTCGTGTTTCCGGGCGTCGATGTCGCCGCCGCCGATCTCCTGACCGCATGCGGCCAGCTCGTGCGTCGGCTTCGCGCCGAAACCAACAACCAGGAACTCAGCTGGTCGCAGTTGGCCGTGCTCGCGCGCCTCGAGGAGACGGGCCCCACGTCCATCGCCGATATGGCGCGCGCCGAGTCGGTGAAGCCGCAATCGATGGGAGTGACGCTGTCGGTCATGGAAGACGAAGGTCTCGTCGAGCGGATGCCGCATCCCACGGATGGTCGCCAGTTTCTTTTTGCCCTGACCACCGCGGGCATCGAGGCCCGCCGTCGCGTCCGCGTTGCGAAGCAGTCATGGCTGGCTGGCGCCGTCGCCACCCTGACACCCCACGAGCAGCGCGATCTGCTCGTCGCCGCGGCCGTGATCCGTCGCCTCGCCGATTCGAGCACCCGCGATCCTGCGTGACCTCCATCGTCTTATCCCCACCTCCCTAAGGAACACACCATGCCGCTCAGCCAACTCGACGCCAATGCCGCGTTGATCGTCGTTGACCTTCAGAAGGGAATCGTCGCGCTTCCGACCGTGCATGACTCGGCCGATATCGTCGCGCGTTCCGCTTCGCTCGCGCGTGCGTTCCGCGCGTCGGGTCGTCCGGTCGTGCTGGTGCATGTCACCGGTGGCGCGCCGGGTCGCACCGACGCGGGCGCGCGTCCGTTTCCGTCGGATCCGTCGTTCATCGAATTCGTTCCCGAAATCGAGCGCGCGCCGTCCGATCACATCGTCGAGAAAAAGCGCTGGGGCGCCTTCCACGGTACCGACCTCGACAGCTGGTTGCTCGGCAAGGGTGTGGAGCAGGTAGTCATCGTCGGTGTCGCCACCAGCATCGGCGTCGAGTCCACGGCGCGTTTCGCCAGCGAGCACGGCTACCACGTCGTCATCGTGCCCGATGCGATGACCGACCTGGTCGCCAGCGCGCACGAGAACAGCGTCAACACGATCTTCCCGCGGATCGCTGAAACGACGACGACCGCGGAACTGCTCAAGGCGATCGGCTGAGACCAGCCCTCGTCATGCGCTAAATGTGGTGATCGTGCTCGTCGTCGGCCGTAAGGCCGGCGCCCGCACCCGCGGCGGCACCGCCGGCGATGCCGGCACCCATGCCGCCGCTCATACCGCCGCTCATACCGCCACCGCCCATCCCGCCGCCGCCGCCCTTGCCTCCGGCAGCCTCGCGGCCGTCGCCTTGCCGCCTTCGGCACGCGATTTACCACCTGATCCGCTCGACGGGCGTGTCGGGCCCTGCTTGGGAATCACCACGCTCGACGGAATGGCATCCAGGTCGAGCACCTCGCGGATGAAGTCGCGCAGCGAGACCACGAGCTCGGCGGTATGCGTGGGCCGGCCTTCGGCCAGTTCGGTCGCGGCACGCGCCGCCAGCTCCACTTGCTGCTCGGTGCCGAGCAGGATGATGTCCGAGAGAGCGGCTTCCACGGCATCGCGAACGCGGCGCGCACGTTCGTTCCCCTGCGCTGCCGCCGCATCGACGGCGGTCTGTGCCGCATCCAGGCGCTTAAGGTCACGCAGGTGCGTGGGGTCGACGGCGAGATTGCCGGTGAACGAACCGCCCAGCGTCTTGTAGGCCGCGATCAGTGTGCGCAGGCGCTCGTTGATCTGACGATTCTCCCGCTCGCGTCGCTGCTGGATCGTCTGCATGGCGAGCAGCCGTATGCCCACGCCGATGAGCGTGATCACCGCCAATCCGAAGAGGGTGGAGAGGAGGCCTTGCCAGGAACTGAAGTCGAGGTTTCGCATGGGGGAATCCTCGGCAAGCTCCAGCGAGCGTGGCGTGAACCTGCGAGCCGACGTGAAGGTACAATGGTCAGCCACGTAGGGTCCTGCCAGGTCCAATAGCAGGATGCCCGGCTTTTATCCGTAAAATCATAATGTTAGGCAGATTATGCTGCTGATGATCGACAACTACGACAGCTTCACCTTCAATCTCGTCCAGTACCTCGGCGAGTTGGGTCAGGAGGTCAAGGTGGTGCGCAACGACGCCCTCACCGTCGCGGATATCCGCGCCATGGCGCCGTCCCGCATCATGATTTCGCCGGGACCGGGCACGCCGGACGATTCGGGCGTGTCGATCGACATCCTCCGCGAGATGGCCGGCGAGCTGCCCATTTTCGGCGTCTGTCTCGGGCACCAGGCCATCGGCCAGGTGTTCGGCGGCAAGGTGATCCGGGCGCGCGAGATCATGCACGGCAAGACCTCGCCCGTGAAGCATCGCGGCCAGGGCGTGTTTGCCGGTCTGCCGAATCCGTTCGAGGCGACCCGCTACC
>Ga0247742_10002123_pt1 | contig 13195 bp, 17 predicted proteins | sample UWRJL208509C2_FD_180944 | JGI IMG/M metagenome (GOLD analysis project Ga0247742, IMG submission 180944) | Plant litter microbial communities from Arlington Agricultural Research Station in Wisconsin, United States - UWRJ-L208-509C-2 | ecosystem: Environmental > Terrestrial > Plant litter >...
ATTGCCACTTGGGAAATTTCCCATGGGCACCCAGCAGCCTTTTCCGGGGTGCCAGAAACCAGCCGTGATGGGCGGGATGTGTAAACATATGTAAACAATGCAGCATTTGGTGCTCGGGATGGTTTGCTCACTGTTGCGGGCGCAGGGGGCGCTTTTTTGGGTGGCAGGGGCAGCCAATAGGGTCAGATTAATATCCCAGATTTTTTGCGCCCTTCAGCGCGGCCAGCGGGGGGCGGGATAGGATGGATTAGGCGGGGGTGATCTGGATAATGTTGCATTGAAAAGCTGGCACATACTAAAAATAGCTTTGGCAGGTTCTGTCAATCATGAACCCGCATTCGGGCTACGAATAGCCCCGAAAGTTATGACATCATGCCTGTCAAGCCCAGCGCCCATTCGTTTGGGCGCTTCAGCGCTTCAGGAACACTCAGATATGCGTGCGCTCATCCGTATTTGGTTGGTTTTGGGGTTGCTGGTGCATACGGCGGGAAACAGTACTCAGGAAACGATTGCAGGATAATTAGAGTATATTCAACCAGTAGATAATATGTACATGCATGGATACTTCGGCACATTGGGGAAACTCGGAGGTTACATATGCTCATTCATGTTTGGTTGGTTTCATGGGTTGCTGGATAGAGTGGGCTATAGATGTTTTCCTATCGTCATGGGATACAAATAGACTTACTCAGTATACTTTAACTACCCAATTGTAGGGAATACAAGCAGCATGAGGCGGATGCGAGCCTTCAGCGCTCAGCATTGGATGACACTGCGGCTGTGCTGGTTGTCTGTGTTGACACAAGTCCATATAGGTAGTCGTTTCGCTGCTCAATTTTCCCTAGCAACAGACACAATAAAGTATATATTTGAAGCAGCTTACGGCTGGAGTAATTTCGACTACAAAGAGCAGGCCCTATACACTAAGGGAGTTAATTACGATGAGGCAGTCAGACACTGCCCTATTCCATCCCTTACGCGCATTGCTACTGTCTCGAAGAGCCACCCCCCAGAAGAGGAGCCCAGCCATAACACTAAGCATTCCATTAAGTCCTGGCCGCTGAAGAACCCCCCAATCTCCGTCTACCTTGGAAAATATGAGGCTCCCATCACTACCCTTGCGCCACAAAGGTTGGATTGCTGTCCACCACAACATGTACTCTGATTCGTACGCGGAAGTATCTGGGATAATGGGTCTCCAAGTAGGAGAACGGGCGCGCCCTATCCAAGCCTTAATCACATCCGGTCGATGTGTTGTCAAAAGCTTCTTGGTGCCCTCATACCCAGCCCCATCCTCAAATGCAGCCCACGCCTTGACCAGCTTTGCCCAAGTCGTGCCTAACCCTTTCTCTCCTTCAAGCATGGAGATGGCAGCTGTGAACCAATCAGGTTTGCTTGCGGCGGACTGTGATGCTGAAGGAGGTGAAGGCGACAACGGCAGTGAGGCTGGTGATTGTACCAAAATGGGGGTGGAAATCGTAGTTGTTGCTAGCGTATGCGTGCGGCCTGACTTGCGTGTCATTGAAGCAACATGAATTGGACACGAGGGGACAGGTGCTGATGAAGACGTGGCAACACCCTCCTTTTTGCCTCGCTTTGCCCTCTTGCGTTGGCGACCGCTATTGGTGCTGTTCTCTTCATTTCCGCCACCAACTATCTCGATGTTCTCTTCCCCAACTCGCCTTTTCTTCGACGCGTTCAACTTTTTTGCTGCAGGTGAAGTTAAAGTGGCCCCGTTGACGATTGGTATTGCGGTTAGAGCAGAACTTGCAAGCGGTGGCTGCATGGGAGCAATGGAGGGTCTCTCGTTCAGCATCTCAACTGGAGCAGGGGACGCGGGTGGTAGGGATAGACGGATGAGAGTTGGCGATAACGGTAAGTCAAACATAGGATGCGCTGGTGGACTGGGAGGTGGACTATCAAGGTCCATCGAACCCAGGGTAGTTGGTAACAAAGTGTTGGAAAGTGGCTTCGAGGTAGGGGCCACAGGGGCCACAGGGGCCACCGTAACCACAGCAGTGGTTGTAGTCGATTTCAAAGGCTCTGGTGCCTTGAGATGAGGTTTGGCATGTTTTCGTGCACCATGAGTCCGAACAGTTGCGCGAGTTGAAGCTGCAACGTTGGCAGTGGCAGGCTGCAAGGTTTGGGGGGGTAACGGAGCTAGATGTTCGTGTATGGAGTCCAGTTGCATGCCCTCTAATTCCATGACCGAAAGCGGCACGAAACCGTCCTGCTTTTTGAGTGCTTGAGCTTGACATTCGTCGACACCTGTTATACCCTTAGTACACGCCGAACCCAACAACAGAGAGACGTACTATAGCATTTCTTCAAGAAATCACCGAAAATGGGAACTATCATCTCTTTGAAGCGTACTCTTTCCGCTGCGCCAAAGTTCATGGGTACATCACCCTTGGTGGTGCCAGAGTGAATGCTGAAAATGAACGTAAGCACTCAAATATGCTCCCGAAAGGCCAACCATTCGCACCTGATTATGTTGAGGCGACCATCAGCCGCAGGCTCTGGGCCGCCTATAAGCAATGAGGCCTTCAAACCCGTAGCTTCACACAATAAATCAAGGAATGGAGCCACGAAACTAGGCAATGCTTCGATACACCTGCCAAAGCTATCAATATGATAAGATAGCACACATTAATCAATCTAACTTACTTTTGCTGGTCCACAGGGTCAGTAGAAGGAGGAGAGGTGGTCACAGTATTGAACTGTAGAACCTCCTCGTCATACTCCTCCTGAGCAAGGTCTTTCCATACAGCCTGCTCCTCCTCATCAAGGGCCTCGAACCATTTCTTCGCAATCGCGGATCGCACTGTTGCTGCAGATTTCTTCGTATAACCTGAATTTAAGATACTAAGTCAATGTACTCTGTTGAGACTAATCCTGAACTCACCTCGGGCCTTTGCCTCCTTCTCAATAGTGTCACGGTTGACTTTCATTTTGCGCCATGTGTTGACTGGGTACCGAGCACGTGGGCGCACAAGACCAACACCCGTGAGCTTGAATAGAAGAACTCGATAAGGGTTTCGAAGTCCGGAGTCCTTGGGGTCGATATCGGAATCCTTCAGATAATGATAAGCAAACCAGCGCTTGAGTTGCTGCCTCAACTGTGAGCGACGACCTTTGAAACAAACAAGTGACAACTTACAGCCTTGCGGATGTTGATTAGATTGGTACGCTCAAGCAAGCTCTCAACCTCTGCTTTATACTCAACATCCGTTAACTTCTCCTTGTCGGGTTCCTGCTGTTTGGTGTCTGGGGCTTCATCATCTACCGCTCTCAGGGACTCGGGCGATGGCTCGTCATCTAGAGAGAGCTCGATAGGGTACCGCCGAAAGTATCGACTCTGGATCTTGGCTAAAGCATCTGCTGCATATCCTCCGTCAACACCTGCTTTGTAGGCCGCTTTCTCTCCTAAGAGGAATATGAAGCGCGAACCACGAAAAATACCAGGATTGGGCATCTAAGGTGGTCACAAATGAGTATGCTGACCGACGAGGACAGCGGCTAGGTACTCGACTAACCACTGAAAAGCTTGAATGACGTGTACTTGGGGCTGGACGCTACGCTGGAGAGATGCACTTGCGCTGTTGGATAGAGGAAAGTAAGTTTTTAACGCTTTCACTTCTTGGGTTCAAAAGCAAACTCAGAAGCCAAACCGGTTCAAATGGCCTAGGGTTCCAAGAGGTATGTATCCATATTTTTTGTGATTCACTGGGAACTAAATCCAATTCGATTCATGTCAATTCGTCTCAGATTTCCACCAGCAGAGTAGATGCATCTGGCTCAACCACTCGAATGCGGGATGCAGGTTATTTTCTTTTTTATGTTTCTGTTCTAGGAGTTAAATCCGACTTGCATTCAGGTCCCTGGCTCACCTGAGGTTGTTGCTACCAGGGCCAGAACGGGGGCCAGAGAAACATCAAACTTTGAGCAAATCTCAGAGCGCTTGATCGTCGATAACCAAATGTCTTTCTAGAAAAGGTCTGTCAATTCTTTCCTGCAGCATTTGAAGACTTAAAATCAGAAGTATGTCGTTAGCACCCACAAAAAAAATTACCCCGTCATGGCCAACGATTATCCTCCTTCGCCAACACCTGCCCAGCGAACTCCTCGCACTAATCCCCCACACGACCCAGCAGTGCTCGCATCGAGAATTAATGCAAGGTATCGACGCAACCAGATTGGCTCCAACAGCCCCATCCCTCTCGAGCTGGCAGACTTCATGCTTGGGACCAACCGCAGTTCCACCCCCGTCCGACCCACCTCAGCCGTCATTGCTGCGCTGGATGGTAGTGATAACATCCCCTCGCCCCTCAAGAACGCTAGCGCTACGATGGATGGTAGGGACTCTACCACCCCTGACCGGAACACCAACTCGAACAACGCCACGGCCATGGATGTTTCTGCTGATTGCACTAACAGTCCTGCCAGTGGTGGTCGACTTTCCACCTTCTCCAAAATTGATCGTGAAGGTGATGAGACCATTGTCGATCATGCTGCTCTGCGCGTTGTATTAGCTGGCTTGGGTGAGTCTGTCAGTTGTCTAAACCGTTGATCACCAATTTATGTTGCGGAAAATATTCAGACGCGTCTCCTCCGAGATTTCTCCCTACCTGTAACTGGTCAATGGATTCAATTCCACACCCACTGTCGCTCGTCGAGCCGCCTCCTCTCGAGGGTTTTACCCCGACCTACCTTGTTGTCCTTGTTGGTATTGAGGTTGGAGTTTTTTCAGGCTGGTGCATCTCTGTTGCTGGATCTCCTCTTGTGCACTCATTGAGCCTACACCCACCATTAGCTCTGGTCTTCCGCCTTTCGAAAATGGCTTCCCAAGATGGAGGGATGCGGTTGGATACTATACCGATAACTTCAACGCCGGCAACATTTGTATCATAAAATCAACCTCAGGGACCAACCTCAACCCCATCGTTGTACCTTCAGCAGCCCCAACTCCAAGCAAAAAAAACACTAAGGACCGCGCCACTACCTCAAAGAGGAATATTAAGGCTTCTGCACAGCCTGTTCCCTCCGGCAGTCGTCAAGCAGGCGCTTCTGGTCTGGCAGTTACGAGAGTCAAGAAGGGGAAGAAGCGTGCCCGCGTCCGCAAAGACGATTCAGACTCAGAAGGGTACCCCCCTCTGTATGCGGACGATGGTGAAGTTGCGCCAGCCACAAAGAAGGAGGTCGTAGTTAACGTCTCCGATTTCGACACACCTTCTCCAATCTCAAAGCCCGGCACATCATAACTCGGGCGCAATTTTGAGCAGGCACCATGTACTGGTTCGTTTACACTGTTGTTCACTAAAATACCTACTACAAAAACCTGGTGTTGTTTATTTATAATTCTTCCTAAATACCTACAATAAAAAGCTGGTTTTGTGTCTCTTTGATAATTGTTGCATGATCCAAGAGCACTAACCTTATCCAGCCTGTCAAATTGCGTACACTCCCCATGGAACGGACGTATTGACTTCAGAACGCAGCCTCAGAGATATGCCGCTAACCCGGCAGTAACTCAAGTGTAGTGGGGCGTCAAAAGGGTCACATACTCTGTTAGATGCCCGAAGGCAGGTAACGGAAGAGTAGGTGGGCTAAGGGGTCATATGACCTTTTAGACACCCTCAGAGGAGTGATTGAAGTCAGAGATATCACCCAAACTCGGCCGGTAACCGAAGTGACAATGGGCGCTAAAGGGTTGTATGTCCATTAGAGCAGGTAACCACTGATCGTCCGCCACAATCAACGGAGTGTTATAATCCCAGCGAACGAAATGTAAAACATGTTGCCATCTGTCTCCAAAATACCCTGCTAACAGCGGACATCATGCTAATTATATTTAACTAGGCCACTGGTACAGAACCTTTGGTAAACGGTGGACACCTGGCCAATACATTTGACTGAGCCGCAGCACGGTGATCTCAGGCGCGTAAGGCATCAATACGCTGACGCTCTTCTGCGTCAAGTTCGAGTGCCATAAACTCCTGGAATTCCTTCTCATCGTGGCTTAGTCCCATTTCCCTTTTCTTGATGACGCTGCTCAGAAGATCATATCAGAAAAAGTTAAGCCGTACTATCAGACACATTATGCTCTCATTGGCTCACCGACTTTGCCAGCTCTCAACCCTAAGCTTCATTCGGTTCTTCTCGCGGTATCGCGCCTGCGCTTCACGATGGCGTGTCTTGGCCGAATCCTTGGGCGTAGAGTTGACAACTCTCCTAACAGATCATGTTAGGAGGTTGTAAAAAGTGAGCCCAGCACTTACCGTCTAGCACGCTCTTGTGCTTTTCTCCTCTCCTCGTCGATGTTGCTAAATACGAGTGAAATAAGTTTACAGTCATACTTACTGAGCCCACGATCTGCGTGCCTAAGGTACTTAGCTCTGCGTGACGCGTTTCTCTGTTCTGAGCTGGCCTTGAGATCGGGCGTGGATGGCTTATTTGTAGGCATGGTGGGCCGTTTGGGAGTAGGCGGCCTGATCACAGAATTTTAGCTCTTTTAAAAATCAGAGCTCAGGCACTCGTATACAAACCTGGTTGATAGGGAGAACCCTATCGTGAGCCAACTCAGCTCATCAGTTAGCCTGAAGTAAGACAGGGACCATCCCAAAGAGGGAATTGCCAATCCAAATTTGGTGTTTGGTGGAGAACTCACTGAGGGTTTAATGGGTCGGATTGGGGGTGTCGCTGGCACAACATGCGTTCTTATTCAAAGGAGACTTAGATTCATAACAGAAATATATGAGTGAGGCAATGGAAACATATTCTCAGTGATTTTGGGGGTACATGTTGAGACTCGACAGGTGACCAAAAAGTAAAGTCAATATATGCTCGAATTCACGCACTTTCGCATTGCAGGCTCAGTATGCGACAAATCCGTTCCATAAAAGCATTGATTTTACCCTACGTTAGCCTAGACAATAATCAACCACTTTGGTGACTCAAAACGCGTTGGAACTTGAGTTATTCGTCGAATACAGCTGTACCTACGACGTCGATCACCACGTCTCTACTACCGCGGCGTCAATTGGGGCCGAATATGCACTGATTTATTTGCTCAGAGGTTCACCAGTCGTATCGAGCTTTGGGACACCAGAACATTTATTATGTATTGTAGGTATGCATAGCTACTGATTCTTAGCGGGTAATATAATTGGTAGAAGAGAGAGTCCATAATCCCAATGAAGGCCATCTAGGTACTCTATCGTCTCCCTTGTCGATTCATCCATATTGCCGTAAAAATCTTGAGCCCTCTGAAATCCATTGTCCACCCACCGGAACAATGCACTGGCACTGTATTGGGCGACCAAGTATCTTCTTTCCTCTTTTCCGATGAGAACATTCGAATGGGAGATAATAGCGGAGGCGAGGAGGATGGTTGAGCCAGGCGGAAACTCAATGACAAGCCCTAGCTCCCAAAGAATGAGGTGTCCTCCCTTCGTTGGGTCGAAATTGCCCAGGGCCGTTATGGCACAAAGGCCAAACGCTAGGTTACCAAAATCCTTGTGCTTGAAGCAAACCGTTCTGGGCCCAAAGTTGTACGTAGTGGCTGAGAAGATACTGGATGAGAAGATGCGGTGGAGGGTGAAGTCTCTATCATACAGTGCCCCGAGTTTCTCGCCATAGTATTCGTACAGGGCCGGTGCCCATGTTGCCATCGCCCCTGCTCTGGGTGTTGAGATTATGGCGATAGTGGCGACAGGATGGCACGTACCGGATGCAAACCCTGCAATGCATTGAAAAACTGGCATGCTGTTGAGCTCATTGAGCACTTTCTCGTTCTCCGGGTGGTTCTCGAGGTTCTTTGGGCTTGGCTGACCCCCCCCATGGGAGACGCTGCACTGCAGAGCCACGAAGGCACCCCGGCGGTGAGGCTTTCATTTGCTCTTTGGTAAAAAACAGCAGGAGCGGAGGTGCTCAAGGGCCGCGGCACCTTGCCTATGGAGGTGTAGCCATTGTGGGTCGGCGGGTTGCCCAACGAGAATGGCGACAAGTCGCCCTGTTGAGTCTAGGATAGGAACAGACGTTCTTTGGATAATCAGTGCCCTAATCAATATAAGGACGGATGCGTTCTCACTTTCCGTTCCACTTTTGCAACTGGAACCCAAACTTTGACTCTTCGCCGATAAGTTCATCCAGGGTGTACAGCTTGCTTGAGCAACCGCCGTCGTCTCTCCCTGTGTAGCCAGTGCTGACCCTGCTCGCATTTTTTGTTTCGCTTTCGGTACTGATGGGGGTACTTGAGTTGACGAACTTTGCCGTACATTCTGGACGAACCTTGATATTCGCGTATGCCCCTTCACGGGCCATCTGGCGTGACTTCTTTCGATTGGCGTGGCTCTGGGCCTTCTTCTTCGCCTTTTGACGTTCTGCCCCAGTGGCGTCCGTTGGCGGGGCAGAGGAAGGTGCCCGAGTGGGGATCTCGGGGTTCAAGCTGTGTGTTTGATGCGTGTGCATTGGTTGACTAGAGGATGAGGCCTGGAATGGGGTTTCGATGTCCAGAGGCGGTGGATTATGTAGGTCATCCAAACACCTGCCACCGCCGCCATCGATGTCCATGGTAGCTCGTAGTATTGGAGAGGGTTGGGGGCTCATTCCAGGGGTAGAAAGTGGGGAGAGCTCAGACGATCCAAATAGAGACTCAGTGAGGGCGATGTAGTCCAAGGTATGCTTTAGTTCCTTGAAGGAGTCGAATGGGCTCTCAATCACACCATTCGGTGTGTAGATGACATCGCCCTCAATGGCGTTGAGCGGCGTCATGGAACCTATTGGTTGAGTGGGCGTCAGTAAATGGTCCAGAATTGCTGGAGAATGAACGAAAAGGGGCTACGGATGCAGAATCTGGCCAGTATATTCCCGAGCTTCGAGTATTCCAGGCCGTTCTTTGCATCGCGTATCCGGCCAAATGAAGAGTGGAAAGGGGGGGGTGGCAATAGACGGGCTTACCTTGAAGATGGGAACCTAGGCGAACCTAACTGAAGAGGGGTTGCAGTGTAGCCAGCGTGTTATGGCTGCACTGGGGGTGGTGGTTGTCCAAGTCAGCGCGGTTCCCACACAAAACTTTGTTTACACAACGGGCTGACCGGCGCGGAGGGTTGCCACAATCTTATCTCAGCATTTCACAAGTCATGTAAGCGATCTCAATGTCTCCCCGCTTGCGCAAGTCTGTCGATTTCTATATGACTACCTCCTGACTCTTTCTATTCGAATGGCTAGTCACAGGTACTTGTTATTTATACGTTGATGACTTGTTACTGACTCAGAGTCTCAGACGGTTAGACTAGTATGACTACTTGTAACGTTTGTATCAATGATTCGGTTCCACAAGTTTCTTATTTACCTATAAAAACTCAATCTATGTCTACGAAATATAACTTAACTTTCAAGTTTTGCCACTTAGCTCAGTGAATCAGTACGTTCTTACCGTAGAAAGCATCACACGTCACACTCTGTCACCAATGGCTAACAGAGCCAAGCGTGCGCGTGTTAGCTACCGTGACAGCATTCCCATCAGCGACTACGACGCTGTCTACGAGCGAGAGGGAACCCTACGACGTATCGGCGCATCAATTCTACCAACTTCCTCGACACATACTGCAACAGACAGTTGGAGTACCACAACCAGCTGGACCCCTCCGGACGATCTGCACTATGCTCTCGACCCCAATGGAGACTTGTACGATATGGCATTGGAGGCAGAAGTGATGGAAGAGGCCGAGGGTGTAGGGAAAAAAAAGAAGGGCAAGAAGAGTCTAGTTTCGGTGCGATAGACCCCCCTGCAGTTATTCGGCCTTCATACTGATTCTTGATCCAGCGTCGACCACATGTCACTTGGATGGAGGTACACCGGGACACTTACCTCAAGGAGATGATCAGATGGTCTGGGAGAGGTGACTTTCATACGGCACGAGAATGCCCAGACTGCATAGTTCGTCAGTCCGAGACTCCTGGATCACCTGAGTACCGGTGCATTGAGTGCTCGCACCCCAACTTAGTGTGCCTGTCATGTTGCCTGAAGCGTCACCGAGTGCATCTATTGCACTGGATCCAGGTAAGACCTATTCTTTAGATTATCGTTCTTCAAGATCTGCAAGGACTTACGCTATTTCTTTTTGTCCAGCATTGGAACAATGGCCACTTCGAGCGAAAGTCACTGAAATCTTTGGGCCTCAAGTATCAACTCGGCCACAGCAGCATGTACTGTTCGAATCCCGTACCCTGCCATGCCAACCTACTCGTTCTGCACACCAATGGGTTTCACAGCGTCGCAATACAGTTTTGCAACTGTTCAACCGCCGTACCCCACCATATCCAACTCCTCCGCCGGCAGCTATACCCTGCGTCTCAAATCATCGTCAAGACTTGCGCAACTTTTGCCCTTCTCCGACAACTTCACAAGCTAGCGTTAGCGACGAAGGCCTCAATGTATGACTTCTACCATGCGCTTGAACATCTTACCACCAATACTGGCATCAGCTGCCCAAAATCACGGTATAGGGCGCTCTTCCGGATGGTCCTTCAGTGGCGCCATTTGAAGATGTTGAAGTGGGGTGGAAGGGGCCACGATGAGACTGGCGCTGCAGGTACGAAGCCTGGGGAGTTGGCAGTCCTTTGTCTGTCGTGTCCTCGGCCTGGCGTCAATTTGCCTGAGGGCTGGGAGGATGCGCCGGAAGGCATGAGGTACGTGCATCCATTATAGTGCTTCAATCGATGATATCTGACGTATTATCTAGATTTCTTTACATGATGATTATTTGCATGGATGCAAATTTTCGTCTCAAGAACAACCTGGTTTCCAACTACTCACAGGATCCAGGGTTGGGTACGGGCTGGGCCTATATGCTAGAACGCAAGCCGTACAAAAATTATGTGTTGAGCAGGACGAATGACGAGGATGTACGTTTGCTCTTCCTCGCAAGGCGTTCATAAACTGACTTTTACATACAGATCAGTACATGCGTTGGGTTCCAGGCCTTATCAAAGGCGAACACGAAGAATTCGAAAGGCCAGCGATACACAGGAGTCGGTGCCACTGTCTGTGGGCGTTCTGAGATGATCATGCCACTTGGAGTGGGTAATCTTCACAAGGGAGAACGGTACTCAGCCCATTCTTCTATGTGAGATGGTAGTTAATGTCACCTGTTCTTAGTTACTCAAATATGGACTACATCTTTGGATCAACACTTCAACAAGTCCACGTACCCCTCATCGTTATCAGCTATGACATTGCCTGTCAATGGTTCACGAATCTCTTCAAACGGATTGACTCGCATTGGCCACCCGAGATTCTACTTCATCCTGGGACTCAGCTCATACCTGCGATACCTAAACTGCACGAACCCATGCACCAGACAGCCAATCACCAGGGCTACTCCTTGAACTACATTCCAGGCGTTGGCCTTTCCGACTGTGAATGTCCGGAACATGTTTGGGGGCCGCATAACATTCTAGGCAATGCGACGAAGGCTCAGGGCCCTGGGTCAAGGCAGGACGTGCTCGACGATCATTTTGGGTACTGGAACTGGTGTAAATACATCAGCCTAGGACCCACCCTCTTGCATCGCTACAAATCTGCAGTTGCTGATCGTAACATCCAGTGAGAAGGTCATCAGGGCCTCTCTGAGTCATTGGAGAAGGAACAGGTTGAGAAGTGGGAGAAGATGTGCACCGAATGGGAGAGGGAGATTTTTCCGAAGACAAAGAAGAACCCATACGAAACGGATGGTGTCAGTACGTCGATAGCCACTTGTTGCATAGAAACGGGCGCTGATTCTATTGTTGCAGCGATTACTGAATCACAAGTGAGAAAAGAGCTAGCAAAGGAGGAAGAAGGACAGTTGGCGGATGGAGGGGTGTCTTTGCACACGACGAGTGCATCAGGGTTTGTTGTCCTCGCCCTAGAGCTTGAGGAAGCACAGTGAGTTTGTTGGCTCCCACTGTCCATAAAGTTGCTAACGCCCTCACCTCAGGCGACGTCTTCATCGCCTGTCAAAGAAGACAACAGCATCAGCCACGGACCGCCAGGAATCGACTCTCACAGAGCAACGAAATGTCCTCCATAATCGCATCAAAGCATGGGAGCAACTGTCCCCAATCTACATGCCAGGATTGCTCCAATTCCAAACCACCTACGCGACTTCTACCCGCCAACTACCTGCTTTGTCAACCGACAAACCTGAGGAAACCATGATTTGGTTGCCATCTCGAATCCCTTCCGAGAAACGAGCTGCTGTCTGCCAAAAGGGCCTAGATGTGGTTGAAGACAAACTACGTGCAGCGCAGTGCCAGGATGCACTGGATGGAGTCAGGCATATCTTGAAGATCAAGACTCGGATGATTGCGTTTAAGAACAGGAATATTCGTGGTCAGCGCCAGGGTACACGCTCAAGGGCAGTCATTGACCGAGTTCATGAGCGTGCTAGGAACATGGCGCAGAAGTATAGGGCAGCCCATGCAGCAAAGATGGAGTTGGCGGGACCAGGGCCTTGGGAGAAAACATTCCGTGAGCTAAAGGACGAGGATGTTCGGGGCTACCAGGATGCCAATCGACTCAAACCCCAAGTGGGACAGCGTGGTGTATTGGAGGATGATGTGGTGGAGAAAAGTAGCGGCAGCAATGATCGAATGGATCTGGATGAGGATGAGGGGTCTGGCATTGCGCTCATGCCCCAGGAGCGAACACGTAGAGACGGAACAGGGGAAACACGGAGGGAACTGTCGTGGATATGGAAGGCGCCGCGTTCCACTGAGGAACAAGACGACGATCTGCTACGTGCAGAATGGGCGAAGAGTCGAGCAAGGGCCATGCGAACATCCGAGGAAGTACTTTGGTTGAAGGAGGAGATGAGACATGTCCTAGAGTCTCTCAAATGGAAGGCTCGGTGGTGGAAGGAACGGCAGGAGCAGCAGGGCGAAATTGGGAAGGATTTCCAAGAGGGTCTCAAGTCATATGCTCAAACCCAGAGCAGCATTCAACTTGCTCTTGCAAATGAGTTCCAGCACCTGTGGATGGCGCCATTGGATGACTTGGACGAAGACGACGATGTCAACAAAGGAGACCTAGCACCTGCAGCAATAGTTGAAGCTGCTGCTGAACGAGATGACAATGACGAAGGCAGTGAAGAAGATGAAAATGATGGCTGGGCTGAAGATGAAGATGACTAAAACACATAGTACATCTTTC
>Ga0247742_10002124_pt1 | contig 13192 bp, 13 predicted proteins | sample UWRJL208509C2_FD_180944 | JGI IMG/M metagenome (GOLD analysis project Ga0247742, IMG submission 180944) | Plant litter microbial communities from Arlington Agricultural Research Station in Wisconsin, United States - UWRJ-L208-509C-2 | ecosystem: Environmental > Terrestrial > Plant litter >...
AGGGTTCCGTCGGCGCCAGTGGCGATCTCGCACCGTTGTCACACCTCGCCATCGTGCTGCTTGGCGGCGGCGAAGCGTTCTACGAGGGCGTGCGCATGCCCGGCGCGCAGGCGCTGGCCAAGGCCGGTCTCACGCCGGTGCGCCTCTCCTTCAAGGAAGGCCTGGCCCTGAACAACGGCACCACGCAGATGCTCGCGACAGGCGTGCTCGCGCTGGACACGATGGACATGCTGATCCGTACGGCCGATCTGGCTGCCGCGATGACGCTGGACGCCTTCGCCGGCCGCAAGGGCGCCTACGCGGAGCAGGTGCACGCCCTGCGTCCGCATCCGGGCCAGGTCGAGACGGCGAAGCAGATCAGTAAGCTCCTTGAAGGTTCGACGCTGGCGGATATCGCCTACCACATGGTCCCGCGCTTCAAGCCGTGGCTGGCCGATTCCTGGTCCGAGCCCTCCGACCAGGCCTACCGTTTCGACATCAGCTGGGACTGGGTGCCGGCGACGCAGCGCCATGGCAAGGAAGCGTTCTACTCGCGCTTCCTCCCGTTCAAGGGTGGCAAGAAGCATCAGCCGCAGGATGCCTATTGCCTGCGTTGCGCGCCGCAGGTGCACGGTGCCGTGCGCGACGCCTGGGAACAAGCTTGCCGCGTGTTCGATATCGAGTTGAATGCGGTTACCGATAACCCGCTGGTGTTCCCGGACGCCGAGAACGCCCAGGTCATCGAAGACCAGGTGATCTCGGCCGGCCATTTCCACGGCATGCCGCTGGCGCTGGCGATGAGCTACGTGAAGGCCGCGATCCCGGTGCTCGCCTCGATCTCCGAGCGTCGCACCGCCAAGCTGGTCGACCCGGCCAATAACGACGGCCTGCCGGCTTTCCTCATTGGTAACGAAGACGCGACCGATTCCGGTTTCATGATCGTGCAGTACACCGCCGCGGCCCTGGTCAATGACCTCGCCACGCGTGCGCACCCGGCCTCGGTGTACTCCGTGCCCACCAGTGCCAACGCGGAGGACCACGTGTCCATGGGCGCCAATGAGGCACGCCACGTGCTCGAGATGACCGAAGACCTTGGTCACGTGCTCGCGATGGAGCTCTACACGGCGGCGCAGGCCCTGGAATACCGCCAGGACATGCTCAATGCCGCACGTACGCTGGCTCACCGTGGTGACTGGGAAGCGTTGGCCGCCAAGATCAACGGCGCACCGCGCAGCGATTCCCCGCATTACGCCCGCTTCGAGGCCGAAGTGCGTGCGCTCATGGAGGCACTGGCTCGCGCCGAGGATTTCCACGGCGGCATCGCCGTCCGTGCCGCGCTAGCCACGTTGCGCGAACATATCGCTTTCATGCAGCGCGACCGCGCGATGGACGGCGACGTGCGCCTGATGTGCGAGCTGGTGGCCTCCGGCCGCCTGGTCGCCTGAGCACGCGCTAGAGCGCGAAGAACCGCAGACTGGCCGCCGCCTCGATCGCCGGCGACCAGTCGTCGAGCATGCCGGCCCGGATACCGGCCAGGTATTGGTAAAGCTGGGCGTCGTTAATGAGACCCAGCTTGGCCATGGCCGAGCGTTTCTGCCGGCTGATCGTCTTCAGGCTGCGCCCCATCGAGGCGGCGATGTCCACCAGTCCGTAACCTTGCGCGTAGGCGCGCAAGACCTCCACTTCGCGAGGCGAAAGCCGCGTGGCGAGTTCGTCGGCGTTGTGGGCGCAGTCCGATTCGTGGAACAGGCGGCGAATGGCCGGGCTGAGATACGTGCGCCTGACTTCCGCGGCGTGCACGGCTACGGGGATATCGCGAAGGCTGGTCCTTTTGTCGAAGATCGCGGCCACACCCATGTCCAGCAGGGTGCGCAGGATGGCCGGGTTCGACAGCATGGTAAGCACGACGATGCCGGTATCCGGCCGGAGGGCGCGGATGCGGCGGATCATCGGCATGCCGTCAGGCTGGCTGCCCTCGGGCATGGAGAAGTCGGTGACGACGACGTCGCAGGCGTGGTCGGCGAGGGCGTCGAAGAGGGCGTCGGTATCGTGGGCGCGCGCGACCACCTGGTAGCGGTGCGACTTCAGGATGGTCTCGACGCCCGCGACTACGACCGGATGATCGTCGGCAATGATCACGGTGCTCGACATGGCAGGGCTCACGACGGTGGAAATGCCGCCATCTTGTCGACCGGCCCGGGCGGGGTATATGGAAGAAAAGCGCAATCGCGTGTCAGCGCTTGCCACGCCGAAGTTGTCGCGTTACGATGAACTATCGTATTAACGCATTAGTACACTATGAAGCGTCGCACACTCGATCCCGAAATGCCGGCCGACTCGGCCGAAACCAGTCTCTGCGAGGCCCTGCTGGGACTCTCAGGCGTGGATGAGATGCGGGCCTTCCTGCACGATCTCTGTACCCCGGCGGAAATCGAAGTGATGGTGGACCGTTGGCGGGTGGTTCCTTACCTGCTGGAAGGGCGGTCGTACCGTGAGATTCACGAGCGTACCTCGGTCAGCATCACCACCATCGGCCGCGTCGCCCGCTATCTCAACCAGGGCAGTGGCGGCTATATGGCCGCCGCGGCTCGCCGCACCCCGGCAGGTGCCGCATGAAGCCGCGCGATCGGCTGCGCATCGCCATGCAGAAGTCCGGTCGGCTGACGGAGCCGGCCCAGGAACTGCTCGCACGCTGCGGCCTGAAATTTCGCCAGAGCCGCGACAAGCTGTTCTGCTTCGGCGAAGGTGAGCCGGTGGATCTCCTGCTGGTACGCGACGACGACATCCCCGGACTGATCGCCGAAGGCGTCTGTGACCTCGGCATCGTCGGCCGCAACGTGCTGCGCGAGTTTCAGCTGTCCAACCCGGAGACGGGCGCCGGCATGGATGAGCTGCGTCCCCTCGGCTTCGGCCACTGCCGCCTGTCCATCGCCGTGCCTCAGGAAGACGCCTATGAAGGGCCGGCCCAGCTTCACGGTCAGCGCATCGCCACCTCATACCCGGGCCTGCTCGGCGAGTGGCTGCGGAGCAACGGTGTCGACGCGAAGGTGGTGATGCTCGCCGGGTCGGTCGAAATCGCGCCGCGTCTTGGCACGGCCGACGCGATCTGCGACCTGGTCTCCAGCGGCGCGACGCTCGTCGCCAACCAGTTGCGCGAAGCCGTGGTCGTGGTCGAGAGCGAAGCGGTGCTGGCTGGCCGCCGGGAACTGCCGCTGGACGAGCGTGGCGAGATCGCCGAACTGCTCCTGCGCCGCCTCGACGGTGTGATCCAGGTGCGCGACTCGCGATTGATCCTCATGCAGGCGCCGCGCGATGCCCTGGCGGCGATCACGCGTCTGCTGCCGGGACTGCCTGTTCCGACACTCACGCCTGTGGACGGGTCCCCCGACCAGGTCGTGCTGCAGGCCCTGTGTGCCGGCTCGGTGAGCTGGCGCCAACTCGAAGACATGAAACGCGCCGGTGCCCGCGACATGCTGGTGTTGCCGGTGGAGAAGATGCTGGCATGAAACGAATCGACTGGAAGAGCCTCGACGAGGCCGGGCGCGACACGGCGCTCGCACGACCGATGCAATCGCGGGCAAGCACGCTTCGCGAAGGCGTCGAAGCGATCATCGCGGACGTGCGCAAACGCGGCGACGTGGCGCTCATCGAACTCACGGCCCGTTATGACGGTAGCGCACTCGACGCGCTGGTCGTGACGGAGGCCGAGTTCACGGCCGCCGAAGCGCGCCTGCCGCTCGAGCTGAAAGCCGCTGTGCTCGAAGCGGCGGCACGTATCGAACGCTTTCATCGTGTCGCCGCACCGACGGCGGTGAGTGTCGAGACGGCGCCCGGCGTTACCGTCGAGCGCGTACTGCGGCCGATCGGTCGCGTCGGCCTCTATGTGCCCGCCGGCGGCGCGCCGTTGCCCTCGACCGCGATCATGCTCGGCGTGCCCGCGACCATCGCTGGCTGCCGCGAGGTGGTGCTTTGTACTCCCGTGCAGGCCAACGGCCGCTGTGACGATGCCGTCCTGTTCGCGGCCAAAGCCACCGGTGTGCACCGTGTCTTCAAGCTCGGTGGCGCGCAGGCGATCGCCGCGATGGCTTACGGCACCGCTTCCGTACCTCGCTGCGACAAGATTTTTGGCCCCGGCAACGCGTGGGTCACCGAAGCCAAGCTGCAGGTCGCCGGCGACCCGGCGGGTGCCGCGATCGACATGCCGGCGGGCCCTTCCGAGGTGCTCGTTATCGCCGATGCCGACGCGAACCCGCGGTTCATCGCCGCCGATCTGCTATCGCAGGCCGAGCACGGTCCGGATTCGCAGGTGCTCCTGGTCAGCCCTTCGGCGCAGCAGCTCGATGCCGTGGCCACGGAGGTCGAACGACAGCGCCGTGAACTTCCGCGTGCCGAGGTGGCAGCCAAAGCGTTGAGCGAAAGCCGCCTGGTCCTCGTCGCCGACCTGGACGAAGCAGTCGAAGTCAGTAACCGTTATGCCCCCGAACACCTCATCATCCAGACGGCCAATCCACGAAGCCTGCTCGATGCCGTGGAGTCGGCCGGTTCGGTTTTCCTTGGTGAATGGACGCCGGAATCGGTCGGCGACTACTGCAGCGGCAGCAACCACGTGCTGCCTACCTACGGCTATGCGCGCAGCTACAGCGGCGTTTCGGTAGCCAGTTTCCAGAAGCAGGTAACGGTGCAGGAGCTGTCGGCACAAGGCCTGCGCAATATTGGTCCCTGTGCGGCGATTCTTGCCGACGCCGAACAGCTCGAAGCCCACCGCCGCGCCGTCACCTTGCGACTCGCCGCCATGGACGCCGCCGCATGAGCATCCTCGATCTTGCACGTCCCGATATCCGCGCGCTTGCGCCGTACTCCAGTGCTCGTATGGAAGCGCAGGGGGGCACCGTGCTGCTCAACGCGAACGAGTCGTCGCGACCGCCGAACATTCCGGGCGGGGAGGGACTCAATCGCTATCCCGATCCGCAGCCGCGTGCGCTGGTGGAAACGCTCGCCGAGCTCTATGGCAGCACGGCCGACCGCGTCCTCGTAACGCGCGGCAGCGACGAGTCGATCGACCTTCTCGTGCGAGCTTTCTGCCGCGCCGGTGAAGACGCTGTTCTCCTATCGCCGCCGACGTTCGGCATGTATGCGGTCTGTGCGCGCATCCAGGGCGCAGCGGTGCTCGAAGCGCCGCTCAGCCGCCAGGGGGTGCTCGATATCGATGCCTTGCTCGCTGCGGTGACACCCGCCACGCGGATCGTTTTCGTCTGTACGCCGAACAATCCCACCGGCAATCTGGTCGATCGCAGTGACCTCGAGCGCATCGCGAAGGCGCTCGAAGGGCGCGCTCTGCTGGTCATCGACGAGGCTTACGCGGAATTCAGTGGCCTTCACAGCGCCGCTTCACTGATCGACACCTATGACAACGTCGCCGTCTTGCGCACCCTGTCCAAGGCCTGGTCGCTGGCCGGAGCCCGCGTCGGTGCCTGTATCGCGCGTGCCGAGGTCATCGGCTTGCTTCGTCGGATCATTCCGCCGTATCCGTTGCCGTCGCCGTGCGTGGATGCCGCCATGGGAGCGCTTTCGTACGAAGGTCGCCGCCTGCAGCGTCACCATCTGCACGAGATCCTCAACGAGCGCGCTCGCATGGTCGTCGCCCTGCGTACCCTGCCCGGCGTGAGGGAGGTGATGCCCTCGCATGCCAACTTCCTCGCCGTGCGTTTCGACGACGCGGCAGGCACCTACCGTCGTCTGCTTGCTGCCGGCGTGGTGGTGCGCGACGTGTCGAAATATGCGGGGCTGGAAGACGCGCTGCGCATCACCATCGGTACCGGCAACGAGAACGATCGTGTGCTGTCCGTGCTGCGCGCCGGAGCGCCGGCATGAGCCGCAAGATCCTCTTCGTCGATCGCGACGGCTGTCTCATCGAAGAACCGGCCGACCAGCAGATCGACAGCTACGAGAAGCTGGCGCTGATGCCGGGGGTGATCGCCGCATTGCAGCGCTGCGTGGCGGCGGGTTACGAGCTGGTAATGGTCTCCAACCAGGATGGCCTCGGTACGCCGTCGTTTCCGCAGGCATCGTTCGACGGTCCGCATGCCTTGCTGTTGAACATCCTCGCCTCGCAGGGCATCACGTTCCGAGAACAGCTGATCGACCGCAGTTTCGCGCACGAGAACCGCGACACACGCAAGCCGGCGACGGGTCTCGCACGGCACTGGCTGGCTGACGACGGCTGGAGCCGTGCGCAGTCCGCCATGATCGGCGATCGCGACACCGACCTCGTTTTTGCTGCGAACCTCGGCGTACGCGGATTTCGCGTGGGAGCTGAAGGCGCGAGCTGGACCGAGGTGGCGCATGCGCTGCTCGACGCGCCGCGCACCGCCGAGGTGCTGCGCAAGACGAAAGAAACCTCCATTCGTGTTTCCGTGGATCTCGACCGCGTGGTCGAGCCGAACGTGCATACGGGTCTGGGCTTTTTCGACCATATGCTGGAGCAGATCGGCAAGCACGGTGGCTTCGCGCTGAGCCTCACCTGCGATGGCGACACTCATATCGACGAACACCACACGATCGAGGACTCCGCGCTCGCCCTCGGCCAGGCCCTGCGCCAGGCGCTAGGCGACAAGCGCGGCATCGGCCGCTACGGCTTCGCTCTGCCGATGGACGAGAGCGCGGCACGCGCCGAGCTGGACCTGTCGGGCCGGCCGTACTTCGTCTTCGAGGGGCAATTTCCCCGCGAGCGCGTGGGTGACGTGCCGACCGAACTCGTGCCTCACTTCTTCCGCTCGCTTTGCGAAACCCTGGGCGCCAACCTGCACCTCACCGTGCACGGGGAAAACGCTCACCACATGGTCGAAGGTTGCTTCAAGGTCGTCGCCCGTACGTTGCGACAGGCGATCCGTCGCGAAGGCGAGGAACTGCCGAGCACCAAGGGAAGCCTCTGATGAAGGTGGTTCTCGTCGATGCGGGCGGCACCAACATCGGATCGGTGCGTTACGCGCTCCAGCGCCTGGGCACCGATGCCGAACTCACGTCGGACGCGGCGCGCATTCGCGCGGCTAGTCACGTGATCCTTCCCGGCGTCGGGGCGGCCGCGCCCGGCATGCGCATGCTGCGCGAGGCGGGGCTGGTCGACGTGCTGCGTGAGCTGAAGCAGCCCGTGCTCGGCGTGTGCCTGGGCATGCAGCTGTTATGCAATCGCTCGGAAGAAAGCGACACGGAGTGCCTGGGCGTCATCCCGGCGACGGTACGACGCTTCGCGCACACACCCGGCCTGCGCGTGCCGCACATGGGCTGGAACACGCTGCAGGTGACCACCGGGCACCGTCTTACCGCGGGGCTACGCGAGGGCGACTCCGCGTACTTCGTCCACAGCTTCGCCGTCCCTACGGGCGAATACACGTTGGCCGCGAGCGAGCACGGTGAACCGTTCTCGGCCGTGGTCGCCTCCGGCAACTTCATGGGCATGCAGTTCCACCCCGAGCGTTCGGCCGGCGTGGGTGCCCAGCTCCTGCGGAATTTCCTCTCCCTATGACTCTGCCGATCCCCGCCATCGACTTGCGCGAAGGCAAGGTCGTCCGCCTGTTCAAGGGCGATTACGCGCAACAGACGACCTTCGCTTTCGAACCCGAAGTGCTGGCGGCGCGCTATGCCGACGAGGGCGCGACGTGGCTGCACGTCGTCGATCTCGACGGCGCGCGCTCCGGTCACTTTGAAAACCTTTCCACCATCGCCGGCATTGCATCGAGCGGTCGCCTTCGCGTGCAGGCGGGCGGGGGTATTCGCGACGAGGAGGGTGTACGCCGGCTTCTCGATGCAGGCGTTGAACGCGTCGTCGTCGGCAGCGTGGCCATCCGTGACCCGGAAGCCGTGGCCGCGTGGATCGGCCGCTACGGCTGCGACCGCGTCGTACTGGCCCTCGACACACGCTTTCGCGACGGCTTGTGGAAACTGCCCAGTGCCGGTTGGACCGCCGATGAACTTCACACGCTCGACGACCTCGTGCCCTGGTACGAGGCCGCCGGTGCGCGCCACCTGCTTTGCACCGACATCGACCGCGACGGCACCATGAGTGGACCCAACCTTGCGCTTTACCGCCACCTGGCGACCCTGGCGCCTGGCCTGGACGTCCAGGCTTCGGGCGGGGTGAAGTCCCTCAACGACGTCACCGATCTTTCCCTGCAAGGCGTGGCCGGCATCATCCTCGGCCGCTCGCTGCTCGAAGGTGCTTTTGCCTTGCCCGAAGCGATCGCCACCGCCGAGAGGGCCAACGCCACATGCTGAGCCGCCGCATCGTTCCCTGCCTCGACGTCCGCGACGGGCAGGTCGTCAAAGGCGTTCGCTTTCGCGACCACGTCGTCGTCGGTGAGATCGTCGAACTCGCCCTGCGTTATCGCGACGAGGGCGCCGACGAGCTGGTGTTCTACGACATCACGGCCAGTCCGGAAGGGCGGCGCGTGGATCGCGACTGGGTGGAGCGCGTCGCGCGTGAGATCGATATTCCGTTTTGCGTGGCCGGCGGCATCCGTAGCGTGGACGACGCACGCGAGGTGTTGCATGCGGGTGCCGACAAGATATCGATCAACTCGCCCGCCCTCGAGCGTCCGGCGCTCATCAGTGAGATCGCCGATGCCTTCGGCGTACAGTGCGTCGTCGTCGGCGTCGACAGCTTGCGCGACGACGACGGCGAGTGGCGCGTGCGTCAGTACACCGGCGATCCTTCGCGCACGAAAGCCCTGCGCAAAGGCACGCTCGAATGGATCAAGCAAGTGCAGGAACTCGGTGCGGGTGAAATCGTCCTGAACTGCATGGGTACCGATGGCGTGCGCCGCGGCTACGACATCGAGCAACTGAAGGCGGCGCGCGCGATCAGCCATGTGCCGCTGGTGGCTTCCGGCGGCGCGGGCACACCGATGCACTTCGCCGACGTGTTTCGCGAAGCCGACGTAGACGCCGCCCTCGCCGCGAGTGTCTTCCACACTGGTGACATCGGCATTCCAGCGCTCAAGCGCGAACTTCGCATGCAGGGTATCGAGGTAAGGCTATGAACGACGCGATACCGGATTTCGCCAAGGGCGACGGCCTGTTGCCGGCGATCGTGCAGCATGCCCGGTCAGGCGAAGTACTGATGCTTGGCTACATGGACGAAGCGGCGCTGGCGAAGACGCACGCGAGCGGTCTGGTGACGTTCTTCAGTCGCAGCAAGCAGCGCTTGTGGACGAAGGGCGAATCGTCAGGCGACTCGCTTTCCCTCGTTGACATTCGCCTGGATTGCGACGCCGACACGTTCCTCGTACGTGCGATTCCAGCCGGGCCGACCTGTCATACCGGCACGTCGAGTTGCTTCGGCAATGACGTCAAGCCGTCGCTCGGTTTTCTCGCCGAACTCGATGCGCTGGTCGCATCCCGCCATGCCGAACGCCCGGATGGCAGCTACACGACGAAGCTGTTTGAAGGCGGCATTCGCCGCATGGCACAGAAAGTAGGAGAGGAGGGTGTCGAGGCGGCACTTGCCGCGGTCGCCGAAGACGACGACGCCCTGATCGGCGAGGCCGCCGATCTGGTCTTTCATCTGATGGTGGTGCTGCGCGCGCGCGGCATCGGATTCGATGCCGTTGCGGCAAAACTAGCTGTCCGCCACACAAGCGGCTGACTGTAGGAGCCGATTCATCGGCGAACGGGTGCTCGCCGCACCCCGGCCCGCTCGCCCGCTGCCGCAGGATCGCCGATGAATCGGCTCCTACATTTCCTGATTAACGGTTGCCGCCGCGGTTTCCACCGCCGCCACCACCGCCGCTGCGATTGCCGCCACCGCCGCCGGCGGGACGACCACCGGGACGACCGCCCGGACGCGCGCCGCCGCCTGGGGCGCGATTGCCACCGCCGCCGCTACGGTTGCCGTTGGCACCGCCGCCGCTGGCGCGGTTGCCACCGCCACCGCCACCGCCACCACCAGCCGCGCGGTTGCCGCTGAAGCCGCCGCCGCCCGGAGCGCGATTGCCGCCACCGCCGGGTGCGCCACCGGTGCGAGGACCGCGATTACCACCGCCACCGCCGTCGAAGCGTGCTCCGCCACCGGTGCGATTGCCTTCGGCACGGCCCGGACCACCCTGGCCCGGCGCGCGATTGCCGCCGCCTGCACCCGGGCCGCCACTACGGCCGGCCGGACGCGGACCACGGTTGCCCGGTGCGCCGCCCGCTGCATTTCCGCCACCGGTGCGGCTGTCGCCGGCAAACCAGGTGCGGGGCGACGGCAGTTCCTGGCCCGGCGCGACGCGACGCGAACGCTGGCCACCGGCCGCGCCACCACCGCCCCGCTCGGGACGGGCAACATTGCCGTTCACTTCACGACGCGGAGCGCCCTGGCCACCACCGCCACCGGCGCGACCGCGGCCACCGCCAGCGCCACCACGGCCGCCACGCGGGTTGTCGTCGCGCAGGCGATCGAAGGCGGTGAGCTCACGGGCTTCGTCGTGACGACCCGAGCTCCAGGCACCGGCCGGACGACCGTCCGGCTTGTACTCGGTCACATGACGCGGAGCGCGACGCTGATGCACGACGGCGCTCAGGGTGAGCACCGCGCCCGGGGCGCCGAGACCGGCGCGCGTGCGCAGTTCCTTGATCGCGGTTTCGTCGAGGTTGTCGCTGTCACCGCGGCGCAGGGCGCGCGGCAGTTCCACGCTGCCATAGCGAATGCGCTTGAGGCGGCTCACCAGGAAGCCCTGCGAGTCCCACAGGCGACGGACTTCGCGATTGCGGCCCTCGCGAATGGTGACGCGGAACCAGCTATGACTGCCGCCGCGGCTGATGGTGGCGATCTCGTCGAAGCGGGCGGGGCCGTCTTCGAGTTCGACACCGGCCTTCAGGCGCTCGATGGTCTCATCGGGCACTTCGCCGTGGACACGGCAGAGGTATTCGCGCTCGAGGCCGCTCTTCGGGTGCATCAGCGCGTTGGCGAGTTCGCCATCGGTGGTGAGCAGGAGCAGGCCGGTAGTGTTGATGTCCAGGCGACCCACGGCGACCCAGCGCGCACCCTTCAGGCGCGGCAGCTGTTCAAACACGGTGGGACGGCCTTCGGTGTCTTCGCGGGTGGTCACCACGCCTTCCGGCTTGTGGTAGACGATCACCTCCGCGTCGTTGCGGTTGTCCGTGGCGACGACGAACTGCTTGCCGTCGAGCACCACGCGGTCGCCGGCATGCACGCTGGCGCCGATCGTGGCGACGGTGCCGTTGACTTCGACCTCGCCTGCCTGGATGCGCTGCTCGAGCATGCGGCGCGAGCCGAGGCCGGCATTGGCCAGGACCTTGTGCAGGCGCTCTTCGAGCACGGTGCCATCGTCGGGACGGCTTTCGCCGCGCTTAAGGGATAGAACGGAACGTTGCGGCGCACTCATGCGCGTGACTCCTCAGTATCTTCTTCGGCGTCGTCTTTGGTGACGTCGCTTTCGGGGTTCTCTGCCTCTTCGGCAGTGGCGGAAGCCGCGGCGACGTCGTCGCCGGCAGGCAGCTGGTTCGCGACCTCGACCGTGTCGTCCTCTGCGGACGGGGTCTCGGTGGCGGGTGTCTCTTCGATCGTCATGGCCTCGGCCACGACATCATCGGTGTCTTCGGTATTCGCGGGGCTTTCGTTGTCCGGATCGGTCGAGAGGGTGAGGCCGACGCGGGCGTGCGCGGGGATGCCGTCGCCATCGAACCGCATCTGCGGGTTGATTTCCTCGAGGTCGCGGATCTCGGAAAGCGGGGGCAGGGCGTCCAGCGACTTCAGGCTGAAGTAGTCGAGGAACCCCCTCGTCGTGCCGAACAGGGCCGGCTTACCCGGTACATCGCGATGGCCGACGACGCGGATCCATTCGCGTTCCTCGAGCGTCTTGATGATGTTCGAGGAAACCACCACGCCGCGGATCTGTTCGATTTCCGGGCGGGTAATCGGCTGGCGGTATGCAATCAGTGCCAGCGTTTCGAGCAGGGCGCGGGAGTAGCGGCTGGGCTTCTCGGCCCACATCCGCGACACCCAACCATGCACGTCCCGACGGACCTGGTAACGCCAGCCCGAGGCGACTTCAATCAGTTCGACGCCGCGACCGTCGCAGTCGTGCGTCAGGGAGGCAAGCGCGACCACGATGTCGTCCGTGGTGACCTCGTCCTCGTCGCCGAAGATCGCCTTCAACTGCGCGATCGTCATCGGCTGGGTCGACGCCAGCAGCGCCGCTTCCACGATGGGTTTCAGTTGTTCGGGTTGCATAGGCCTTCGGGTGTACCGCGCACCTGGCGCGGATCGGTTCGATGTTCGTGGCCCTCAAGGGCCGTCAGGCGAGCGCCTCTTCGGGCTCGGCATCACTACTCAGTACCTTCGTCTTCAGATAGATCGGCCCGAGGGCTTCTTCCTGGACGATCTCGACGAGCATTTCCTTGGCCAGTTCGAGCATGGCAAGGAAGGTGACAACGACCCCGAGTCGACCTTCCGTCACGTCGAACAGTGTTTCAAAACGGTGGAACCCGCCGCGACCCAGTGACTCGAGCAGGTCGCCCATGCGCTGGCGCACGCTGAGCGGTTCGCGCTGGATCGCATGGTGCGTGAACAGGTCGGCACGACCGAGCACGTCCTTGAGCGCGAGCAGCATCTCCTTCAGATCCAGTGGCGGCGGCACGCGCACCACGTTGTGTTCGCCGACGAAGGCATGCACCACGGTGGTATCGCGTTCCAGGCGCGGCATCTCTTCGATATCCGCCGCGGCCCGCTTGAACCGTTCGTATTCCTGCAGGCGGCGAACCAGCTCCGCGCGCGGGTCGTCCTCCAATCCTTCCTCGGTCGGTGGCCGGGGCAGCAGCAACCTGGACTTGATCTCCGCAAGGATCGCGGCCATCAGCAGGTATTCCGCCGCCAGCTCCAGTCGCATCACCTCGCGCATCATGTCGATGTAGTCCATGTACTGCCGGGTGATTTCGGCCACAGGGATGTCGAGGATGTCCAGGTTCTGCCGACGAATCAGGTAGAGCAGCAGGTCGAGCGGCCCTTCGAACGATTCGAGGATGACCTCGAGCGCGTCCGGCGGGATGTACAGATCCTGCGGCATTTGCAGCACAGGCTGCCCGCGCACGAGCGCGAGGGGCATTTCCTGCTGCTGCGGGACACCTGCGAAGGCACCCTGGGCTTTTTCGACCACCTGAACTTCGGTTGTCTCGTTAGTCATCGGCACACGTCAGAAGGGTCGCGAGTGCGACCAGG
>Ga0247742_10002125_pt1 | contig 13192 bp, 14 predicted proteins | sample UWRJL208509C2_FD_180944 | JGI IMG/M metagenome (GOLD analysis project Ga0247742, IMG submission 180944) | Plant litter microbial communities from Arlington Agricultural Research Station in Wisconsin, United States - UWRJ-L208-509C-2 | ecosystem: Environmental > Terrestrial > Plant litter >...
TATTTCTTCCTCTTGCCGGTGAAATAGTGGAATTTAACGAGTCGCTGGAAAGTGATCCTGAAAAAGTAAATAAGGATCCTTACGGAGACGGCTGGATGATTAAAATAAAAGTTTCTAATGTTGATGACTTTAACGAATTACTCTCCAGTGAAGCTTATAAAGAACTTATCGGAGCATAAAACTCTTTTCCTTTGGCTGGCTCTTTTATGGACAGCCATTGTGACTTTCTTTTGTCTTGTGGATTTTAATAATTTGCCAAAGGTTGGAATTATCCGATATGACAAATTAGGACATTTTACTTTTCATTTTGGAATTACTTCTTTATGGTTTTTGTATTTCAGATTTCAAAAATTGTATACAAATCACAAAGCATTATTAACTGGATTTCTGGTTTCATTGTTTTATGGGATAACCATTGAAATTTGCCAGGGATTATTTACGGATACCCGGAAAGCAGATATATTTGATGTTTTTGCAAATATGACAGGAGGAACTTTAGCAGTTGTAATGATATTGCTTATAGTAAGATTTAACAGGTCAAACGAGAATAAATAAAATAAATAGTCCCGCTTAGGTGGGATTTTTTTATTTTTATAACCTCAATTATTCCATAACTCTTTTTTAAATATATATTAAGTGAATATAAGGCAATATCTGGACTCAACTTATCTCAAAACGGCTGAGCAGGCTGGACTTTCTGAAACAGAAAACCGTACAATCGCCCAGGCTTTTATTAAGGAAGCTATAGACGAGAAGTTTAAATTGATCATGATACGTCCAGATAGGGTAGTTATGGCAAAAAAAATGATAACTGAGGCCAAATCAAATTTACTGGTAGGAACAGTGATTGATTTTCCAGACGGGAAATCGGATATTAATATCAAGCTTTCAGAAGCTATGCAGGCTATAGATGATGGCGCGGATGAGCTTGATTTTGTATGTAATTATGAGGCTTTTAAAAAAGGGGATACAAAATTAGTCCGTGAAGAAATTCTCAAGGGTACTGAGCTTGGACTTACTAATCATAAAGCAGTAAAGTGGATTATTGAAGTGGCGGCGCTGAATAATCAACAGATTGTCCAATTGTCGGCTCTTATAAAAAATACGGTTATAGCTAATTTTAGTGAAGAATTGTACGCCTCGGTTTTTGTAAAATCTTCAACAGGATTTTTTGTAACACAGGATAATCTTCCGAATGGCGCTACAGTCCCTACTATTACGATGATGATTGAAAATGCATATCCATTGCCTGTTAAGGCTGCCGGTGGGGTAAAAACGTATGAAGAGGCGCAGGAGATGATCAATCTGGGCGTAAAAAGAATCGGAACATCTTCCGCGAAAGCAATTGTTGACGGGAAAGTTTCGGATGCCGATTATTAATAAAAAATAAGAAATCTTATCGATGAAAAACGCTTTAATTGCATTGTTTTTTTGCCTTAATACTGTCGCTGTATTTTCTCAGGCTTCAGTTTCGGAACGTTTTCCTGCTTTTCCTAACTGTGAAAATTTAAACGGGAAAGAACTGGAGAATTGTTTTTATACCCAACTTCAGGATTTTGTATTTAATAATTTCCAGGTACCGGATAATCTGAAACAAAATAATTATAAAGGAACAGTCAATGTATTGTTTGAAGTTGATACAGCCGGTGTTTTTAAGGTGCAGTATGTAGATGCTATTTATCCTGAACTGATAAAAGAAACAAAAAGAATCTTTACAATGCTTCCTAAAATAAAACCTTCAACTTATAATGGGAGTCCTGCTTATTCTAAATATACCTATAAGATTGCAATACCTTTGCAAAAAGATGTAGCTGTTGCTTCGCTTCAGCAGACGGCAGACGATCTGAAAAAAGAAAAAGATAAAGAGCTTACGGAGCTGGACAGTATAGCATATAAAAAGTTTGACAATCCTGTTTTAAAAAGTCATCTTAACATCCCCTTTTCACATAGCTTCTATTCACAATTTGATTCGGCAATAAATAAAGTAGGAAGTAATAACCATACGGGTTCAAAGCCATTTTCATATGCTGAAGTTTCAAAATATTATGATCTGGATGCGGCCAATAAAAAATTACAGAAGGATAAAACTGGCTGGTGGGGAAGAAAAATATGGAATGAAAACCTTGTTCAGATACAAGGGGAGAATTACTGGTTTACCCTAAATCCTATATTAGATATACAGGCAGGTAAAAGCAGTCCGTCAAAATCAAGTTATACATACCAGAACACACGTGGGATACAATTTCAGGGCGGATTGGGTGAGCAGTTGGTTTTTACTACCACAATATATGAAAGCCAGGGAAGATTTGCAGATTATTATAATGATTATGCGCGGTCAATAAAGCCTGATGGCGGTAACCCTGCAATTATTCCCGGAATAGGGATTGCTAAAGATTTTAAAACTGATGCATTTGACTTTCCATCTGCTGAAGCCAATTTAACTTATACTCCAAGTAAATTTATCAATGTTCAATTAGGATATGGAAGGAATTTTATAGGAGATGGTTATCGTTCGTTATTATTGGGCGATGCTGCGAGTCCGTACCCTTACTTTAAGGTAAATACTACTTTTTGGAAAATTAAATACACCAATACTTATATGTGGCTTAAGGATGTTCGTTCAGATGTCACTGAAGAACGGACGTATGCTACTAAGTTTATGGCGAATCACTACCTTAGTTTAAATGTAACCAATAGATGGAATATAGGATTATTTGAATCTGTAATATGGGGCAATGATAATAACAGGGGATTTGATATGAGTTTTGTAAACCCGATTATATTTTACCGTACTGTAGAATTTACTTCTTCTGCAAGAACAGGGAATGCGGTTTTAGGGCTGACGTCAAAATATAAATGGAATAACCATCTTAACTTCTACGGACAATTTATCCTTGATGAATTTTCTTTGAATGAAATCAAATCGCAGGACCAGAGCTGGAAAAATAAATATGGGTACCAAATTGGGGTAAAATACTTTGACGCGTTTAATATTGATAATCTGACGCTTCAGGTAGAATATAACCATGTGCGCCCGTATGTATATTCCCATAGTGATCCGTTGACCAATTATGGACATAATAACCAAAGTATGGGTCATCCATGGGGAGGTAATTTCAGGGAGCTGATTGGGATTGCCCGTTACCGTCAGGGAAGGTATTATGCGGATGCTAAACTAACTTATGGAATCCGCGGACTTGATTTTGATGATGCCGAAGACGGATTTAATTACGGTGGGAATATTTATAAAAATTATGATGAAAACAGGCCTTATGATACAGGTGTGAAAATAGGCCAGGGAAATAAGACTACTGTGGTTATAGCAGATTTGCAGGCTGGCTATCTGATTAACCCAACGACTAATTTAAAACTATTTGGCAGCCTGATTTACAGAAGTTTCAGTCCCGAAACGGAAACATTAACTACTATAAAAAGTAATACAACCTGGGTCTCGTTAGGTCTCAGAGCCGACTTGTTTAATATGTATTTTGATTATTAATTAGAAGCGGCGACTGGAAAGGCCTGTATTTGCGGTAAATTTAACTTTTAGACCCGTAAAAAATCCAAAATCCATGTTCTTAAATCAAGAATCTAATTTGTATCTTTGCGCCAGTTTTAAAAACAAATGAAAACAGTATTGAACGCTACTGAAAATACTTCTTCCCTTAGATCTGTAATAACAGATTTCAAAGAAATCACAAAAGCAGGATTGGCCGTAAGCGTGGTTTTTTCTTCGCTTGCCGGTTTTATGCTTGGGATACATGATTTTGCATCTATGGATTGGATGGTTTTAATTATGCTGGCCGTTGGAGGTTATTGCATGGTTGGCGCTTCCAATGCCTTTAACCAGATTATAGAGAAAGACCTGGATGCTTTAATGGACAGGACAAAAAACAGGCCGGTTCCTTCGGGCAGGATGTCTGTAACCAATGCCTTTATTATTGCATCGGTACTTACCGTTTTGGGTTTGGTGATACTTTATAATATCAATCCGAAAACAGCGATGTTTGGGGCGATTTCTATCTTCTTATATACCAGTATCTATACGCCTTTAAAGACGGTTACTCCTTTGTCAGTATTTGTTGGCGCATTTCCGGGAGCTATACCTTTCATGTTGGGGTGGGTTGCAGCTACAGGGGACTTTGGAATCGAAGCAGGTACATTGTTCCTGATACAATTCTTTTGGCAATTTCCACATTTTTGGTCTATAGGATGGTTTCTGTATGATGATTATGAAAAAGGAGGGTTTTTTATGCTTCCTTCAGGTAAAAAAGATAAGACTACTGCATTGCAGATTATATTATATACGGTTTGGTTAATCGGAGCTTCAATATTGCCAGTGTTTGGTTATACCGGCAGGCTGTATCTTACTCCTGTGGCAGGGGTCCTTGTCTTTTTATTAGGGCTTTGGATGTTATTATACGGAGTGAAGCTATACAGGCTCAGGACAGCAAAGGCTGCCAAAACACTTATGCTTGTCAGTGTTGCTTATATAACATTACTGCAATTAATTTATATTTTTGATAAAATTTTACGATAATTATGCAAATGACAATTGAAGAATACAAAGAAAGGACCGAACGCTCTAAGAAGATGCTGCTGTGGTTCGCTATAATAAGCATGATAATGGTATTCGCAGGCTTGTCCAGCGGATATATTGTAAGTAAATCGAGAGTTGACTGGAAAGGTTTTGATATGCCTTTCGCATTTTTTATAAGCACTGCTGCAATGATAATAAGTAGTATTACTTATCATTTTGCAAAAAAATCGATTCAAAACGGCAATAGGACTGCCACTTCAATATTTCTTTTTGCTACCTTGGTACTGGGAATTTTGTTTGTGTTTTTTCAGTTTGAAGGCTTTAATGAATTAGTGAAAACGGGATTATACCTCACAGGGCCAACGAGTACCATTGCTACGCAATTTTTGTATGTATTCGTTATTGTGCATTTGGCGCACCTTGGGGGAGGATTGATTTCGCTTTTAGTTGTAATTTATAATCATTTTAAACAAAAATACAGCAAGGGACAAACCCTTGGATTAGAGCTAGGTGCAATGTTTTGGCACTTTCTTGACTTTCTATGGCTGTATTTGTTTTTGTTTTTATATTTCTTTAAATAAGAAAAAAACGTAAATTTGGGAACTTTTTAACGAATAACTTTTATGGAAGCGACAGTTACTACTGCAAACAGCGAAGGTAAAACTTGGGGTGGAGGAAATGAGCCAATGGGGGCAAGCTACGGTAAATTGATGATGTGGTTCTTCATCGTATCGGATGCTTTGACTTTCTCGGGATTTCTTGCAGCTTATGGTTTTTCAAGATTTAAATTTATTGAGACATGGCCACTGGCCGATGAAGTTTTTACTCACTTCCCGTTCATGCACGGAGTACCGGCGCCAATGTACTATGTAGCGCTGATGACTTTCATTTTGATCTTCTCATCTGTAACAATGGTTTTGGCTGTTGATGCAGGTCATCATCTAAAGAAAAGTAAAGTAGCATTCTATATGTTCCTTACTATTATTGGTGGTTTGATATTCGTAGGCTCACAAGCCTGGGAATGGAAAAACTTTATTAAAGGGGAGTACGGTGCAGTAGAGACAAAAGGAGGTAGTATACTTCAGTTTGTTAATGATAAAGGAGAACGTGTAGCACTTGCTGATTTTGCAGCAAACTTACATGAAGACAGAACGCATCTGGAAAGAAGCAAAGGGAAATGGTTTATGGAAGAGAGTACTCTGCCTACCTATTCTGTTGCAGAAATACAGGCAGGTTTTGAAGCGCGTCCTGATTTAAGGGTGCGAACAGAGATTATCTATGAACAAGATGCAAAGGCGCTGAAAGATGCGACTATCGATCATACACTGACTAAGCATAAGCATAAAGAAATCCTGACCAGAGAAGCTTCTCTGTCGCGACTTTCAACTGCTCATTATGTTGTAGAAGGAGCGAACCTAAAAAGAAACGAATACGGAAGTAAATTATTTGCTGATTTCTTTTTCTTTATTACTGGTTTCCACGGTTTCCACGTATTTTCAGGAGTTATCATTAATATCATCATTTTCTTTAATGTTATTTCAGGAACTTACGAGAAAAGAAAAAGTTATGAAATGGTAGAAAAAGTAGGTCTGTACTGGCACTTTGTGGATTTAGTATGGGTATTTGTATTTACTGTTTTCTATCTGGTTTAATTTTCAAAAATTATTATTATGTCACACGAACACGTTTCTAATACAAAAAGAATTTGGTTTGTTTTCGGATTATTATCAGTAGTAACTACAGTAGAGGTAATCCTTGGTATTTTCAAACCTGAGATTTTTCATTTGCATCATTTCCTTGGGATGAATCTTCTGAACTGGATTTTCTATATCCTTACTATTTTTAAAGCATACTATATCGTATGGGCTTTTATGCACATGGAAGGCGAAAAATCAAGCCTTAGATGGGCTGTAGTTTTACCTGTAATATTTCTTGTATTGTATTTACTCTTCATACTTTTAGTAGAAGGAAATTATATATTCGAGGTTTTTAAAAATGCCACTATTAAATGGAATTTTTAACATCATATTAATTCACAAAAAAGGGTACGCATTGCGTACCTTTTTTTATTTTTGCAACAGATTAATTTAGAATCTCTGATGAAAAAAAATATAGTTCTTTTTATATTGTTCGTACTCCCAATAGTCGCTTATCTTTTCTTTGCTTCAGGGATTAATAGTTTTACAAAATTACCAATAGTTACCTCTAAAATTCCTGATTTAGGTCAATGGACTTCGTTGAAGGGGGAGCCGGTTTCATTAAATAAAAAAATCACCATACTTGGTTTTGGCGGTACTGATATCTTAAAGAATCGTGGAAACTATTTTAACCTGAATGAAAAAATTTACCAACGATACCATCTTTTTAAAGATTTACAGTTTGTTGTTATCTGTCCTGAAGGAACGCAGGAAGACGTCGCAAAGATAGTAGATGCACTGGATGATTTTACAGACGTATCCCAATGGCATTTTATATTTGCTAAGCCGGAAGAAATCACCGCTTACTATGCCCAGTTAAAACTTAAAGGAAAACTGGATGCTGATCACGGAACTGCCAATGTTTACATTGTTGATAAAGAGCGAAATCTTAGAGGCAGAAAAGATAAAAAGGAATATAAGGAAGGTTATAGTACGTTTTACCCTTCTGAGCTAAGTAATGAAATGCTGGATGACTTCAAAGTTATATTGTATGAATACCGCGCCGCACTCAAAAAAAATAATACTGACCGCAAAATATAATCTGTATGGCAACTAATAAATCATATATAGGAATTTCACTGGTAGTTTTGGTATTTGGTATTTGGGCAGTGCCTAAAATTGTCCAGAGATACCAGGCGAATGATATCGTGAGGGCAGACCGTCTGAATGTTGTTCACAAGGGTGGTAATACCTCTTCTTCTTCATTGTTTAAGATGGGAACTGCTCCTAAATTTGAGCTGACAGACCAGAATAATGCCAAGATTACAAATGAGGCCTATAAAGGTAAAGTGTATGTATTGGAATTCTTCTTTTCAACCTGTCCTACTATTTGTCCTAAGATGAATGCGAATCTGGTTAAGATACAGGATCAGTTTTTTGGGAACAAGAACTTTGGGATTGCCTCGATAACAATCAATCCTGAAAATGATACGCCGGAAGTCCTGAAAAAGCACGCTGCCTTATTGGGAGTGAAATCGGAGAACTGGCATTTAATGACTGGTGACAAGGATTATATTTATCAGTTGGCGAATAAAGGATTTAATTTATATGCCGGGCAAAGTGATAATAAGTTCCAGGGAGGTTTCGAGCACTCCGGTTTATTTGCCTTAATAGATAAAAATGGCAACATCAGGAGCCGTAAGGATGAATTTGGCAACCCAATCATGTATTATGATGGGCTTGAAGAAAAAGGAGTTAAAGCGTTAAAAGAAGATATTGCAATTTTACTGGAAGAATAATGGAGAAAACAGCCGCTGAAAAAAAATATAATATTTGGATCATAATTTTGTCAATAGGAATTCCTTTGGCAGTTGTAGCTCTTTTTAGCATACGCCTGAAAAGTTTTGGGATTAATGTTACGCCGTTAACGTTTTTACCGCCTATCTATGCTGCTATTAATGGTATTACGGCTTTACTGCTTTTATTTGCAGTCAGCGCCGTTAAAAGAGGTAATAGAGTACTGCATGAAAGGCTTATGAAAATTGCTATTGGATGTTCAGTAGCTTTCCTTGTTATGTATATCGCCTATCATATGACTACAGAAGAAACGAAATTTGGTGGCGAGGGAATAGCAAAATATATTTACTTCTTTATTTTACCGACGCATATTATTTTATCTATAGCAGTTGTTCCCTTGGTCCTGATTTCATATGTAAGAGCTTTGGGACAGAGTTTTGAAAGGCATAAAAAAATTGCAAGGATTACATATCCTATATGGCTATATGTTGCTGTAACAGGAGTAATAGTTTACTTTATGATATCTCCTTATTATGCTTAATAAATACAATCAAAAATTAAGTGGCAGTACCTTTACGCTAAGAGGGGCGCTCTTTGCTCTTTGCTCTTTGCTTCTTCCTTTGGCTTCTAACGCGCAATGCGCCATGTGCCGTGCTGTACTGGAGACGGAAGAAGGTGGGATTAAAGCTGAAGCAGTAAATGATGGAATTGTTTACCTAATGGCTTTCCCTTATTTACTGGTTGGTATTTTAGGATATATAATTTATAAGTCCAGACAAAAAAAGATGGTGAAACAGCAATAGCTATTTCAATCCATCTACTGTAATGTTTACCTGTCCGTTTATGGTAAGAAAAGCAATTATTGCTTTGTTGGTTAGCTGTACTTTTTTGAATTCAATATCATTTACATTTCCATTTACAAAGACACCCGGTACAGGAGAGTAGTTTTTCATGTATTTCAGAATGCTTTGTTTGCCTTCTTCAAGATTTGATTTGATAGAGTAACGGCAGCTTTCCTGCATTTTTTTTAGTATTAAACCAGAGGCAAGCCAGTTGGCTGTTCTCATCAGAGTACTTTTAGTATCCAGTACATAGTCAAGTTTGTCGAAGAAAATTTCCTTAGTAGCTTCATTATATTGAGGAAAACCGGCGAGATAAATAGTTCCGTTAAGACTTCCGAGTAAATCAAGTGCGATTACCATTTTTCCATCTTTATGCCAGATAGCAACATTCTGTACTGTTACTTTCTTTTTGCCGCTGCCAAATTCCTGTCCCTGGAAGTTTTTGGTCATGATAGCAGAAGCATCTTTATAGGTAGACACGGCAACTATATTTGCAGTAATCTTATCCGGCATTTTAGAAACAGGCTTCAGTACAATCTTATTCCTGTCAAACTTACTTTCAGGTTTTTGCCCGATCAATGTTTCAATGTTGCATTTTAAGCCCATTTCCATAGTAATCATATCTTTTTTGAGCAATGCTTCTGTGGTGTATAATTCAACAGGTACGATACGTAACCAGCTTTGATACTCCGGGCTCATTTCAGATGGGGTGCATACCTTTTCCAGTGCATCAAGTACATTAGGCTTGAAATCCATTGATTTGTTAATTGTCTCGTCAATGGTTTTTTCAATTTTGGATTTGAAAAGTCGTAGTGCAGGGTTGATGAGATAAGTAATTGCAATACTTTTTCCCGCGATTGTAATACTTGGGCTTTCTTTCCAGTCCAACGATTTGAATTCTGTATTTGTATTCAGCTTCCAGTTATTCAGGTTTATATCGCTGATCAGTGTAATTACTCCATTCAGGTTAATCTCCCGGGTGTCATAAAGGGAAATCCCCAGCCTTGAAGTACCGTATCTGTAGTTTACCAAAACTTTTAAGGGCAGTACTGTTTTGATCTTGCCATTTATATTCTCAAGACTTATAGGAGCCAGTTTCCACACTTTGACAGTGTAGTCATCATCTTCAATATTTTTATCTTCATATATAACACCATTAAGGTTTTTATTGACCTGATTTTCGATGTCCTTTAGTTTAATTGTGATAGGCAGATCTATAAACGAACTGACATTATCATAGACTAATGGCGAAGCATCGTCCGGCTCGGGCTTTAAGGCAGCAATTTTTTGGGTTGATGCACAACTTCCAAGAAGTATTGTCGTTATAAAAATGATTATAAAAGATCTGATATGATTCATTTGTTTGTTTTTGAGTGTAAAATTAACAAATCGCATAATATAATTTTATAAAAGTGTAACATTTTAGGCTTTAACACGTCTTATTTTATGACGAGTTGTAAGAATAATTAGCGTGTTTTAGCAGTCATGTAATTGAAAAATTCCCTACATCGCGTTAAACATAGGGAGTTATGAGGTTTTGTTTCTCGTTCAAAATTAACTAGTGATTAAATTTACCGATATGATTGAAATTACTGATTTGCATAAATCTTACAAAACAGGAAGCTCAGAACTACATGTTTTAAAAGGTATTAACTTCAATGTAAAAGAGGGAGAGCTGGTGGCCATCATGGGTTCTTCAGGTTCCGGAAAATCTACTTTACTGAATATATTGGGAATTCTTGATGAAGCCGATTCAGGAAGTTATGTGCTGGACAGTGTTCCTATAAAAAACCTTAATGAAACCATAGCTTCCCGCTACAGGAATAAATTCCTGGGTTTCGTTTTTCAATCTTTCAATCTGATCAATTATAAAACGGCTTTGGATAATGTCGCTTTACCGCTATACTATCAGGGAATAAAAAGCAAAGAACGCAATGAGATTGCGATGAGTTACCTGAAGAAAGTAGGTCTGGAAACGCATTCCCATCATTTGCCATCGGAAATGTCGGGTGGGCAGAAACAGCGTGTAGCTATTGCCCGTGCTTTGGCTTCACAGCCAAAAGTATTGCTTGCGGATGAGCCTACCGGAGCATTGGATACCAAGACCTCTTATGAAGTTATGGAGTTGATCCAGGGAATCAATGATGAAGGCAAGACTATACTTATTGTAACCCATGAGCCGGACATTGCTGCCATGTGCAAAAGAAATGTCATCCTGAAAGACGGATTGATTATAGACGATAAATATATAACCCAGCAAAGAGCCTCAGCTTATGTTTAATATAGAACGCTGGCAGGAAATTTTTGAAGCAATTGGTAAAAACAAATTGCGCACTTTCCTTACGGGTATATCTGTAGCTTCGGGAATTTTTATTCTCGTAATACTGTTGGGAGTAGGCAGGGGACTTCAAAACGGAATCGAAAAACAATTCGAAAGAGACGCTGACGGGATAATCGAAGTATGGTCAGGAACGACAACCATAGAATACAAAGGCCTTAATCCTGGAAGGAATATTCAATTTCATAACAGTGATTATGATATGACAGTTCAGAAATTCGGCAACCAGCTTGATAAAAAAGCATCTACTTTTAATAATTGGAATGGTATAATAGCCTATGGTAAAGAGACGGGAAGTTATCAATACAGGGGTGTTTATCCGGATTACCAGGCTATAGAAAACGCATCGATGAGTCTTGGCAGATTTATCAATGACAATGATGTTATTAATTATGAGAAGACTGCAGTAATTGGGCAGAAGATGAACCAGGACCTGTTCAAAGGGAAAAATCCTTTAGGAGAGCAGATAACGATCAATGGGATTCCTTTTAAGGTAGTTGGGGTTTTTGTTGACCCTTCCGGTGAAAGAGAAGAAGCCAGGGCTTATCTGCCTATTTCTACTACGCAAAAAGTCTATGGAGGAGCAGATAAAATCAGTAACCTTTTCTACACCCTTAAGAAAAGCCCTGATTATGAGACAGCACTAGCAAAATCCACAAAATTCACAGAAGAACTGGGTGCCTTACTGAGAAGCAAAAATACTGTTGCCCCAAAGGACGAAAGTGCTATCGGAATTTATAATTCGGTAAAAGAGACTAAACAGTTTTATGACCTTAATCTGTATATAAGGCTTTTCTTCTGGTGGGTTGGAATCTGTACAATTGTGGCCGGAGTTGTAGGAGTCAGTAATATTATGCTGATCATTGTTAAAGAAAGAACCAAGGAAATAGGAATACGAAAAGCTTTGGGGGCAACTCCGATGTCGATTATCGGGATGATCCTGCACGAATCCATTTTTATCACGACTATATCCGGATTTGTTGGTTTGCTAATGAGTTTGTTATTACTTGAAATTGTTGGCCCGATGGTGAAGAGCGAGTATTTCCTGAATCCGGAAGTTGATTTCAATGTAGCATTAACGACCTTGTTTTTACTGATATTCGCAGGAGCACTGGCGGGATTTTTCCCGGCATTCAGGGCCGCTAAAATTAAACCGATAATTGCTTTAAGAGACGAATAATATGTTTGATAAAGATAAATGGAATGAGATAATCCAGGCATTAAATGCCAACGTATTCAGAACTATACTGACTGCATTTGGTGTGTTCTGGGGAATATTTATTCTCGTGATTTTGCTTGCTGCAGGTAAAGGCCTTGAGAATGGGGTGAAAAGAGGTTTTGGTGGAATGGCTACCAATACAGTTTTTATGTGGACCCAAACGGTTTCGAAACCTTATAAAGGTTTGCCTCAGGGGCGTACCTACAATTTCAAAAACAGTGATGTAAATGCAATAAAAGGAAACTTCCCCGATTTATTGTATGTGTCTCCCAGGAACCAGCTGGGAGGTTATGAAGGCGCCAATAATGTGGTTCGGGGTACCAAAACCGCTGCCTATACCATTTATGGAGACTATCCTGAAATCGTATTTCAGGAATCTATGGATATTACGAAAGGAAGATTCATAAACTATGGAGACATTGAGCAAAAACGTAAAGTAGCAGTTATAGGAAGTGGAGTTATCAAGGAACTTTATACGCCTAAAGAAGAAGTTATAGGAAGTTATATTAAAGTCAACGGTGTTAATTTCATGGTGATAGGAGTTTATAAGTCAAAATCGAATAATGGTAATGGAGAAGAAGCGCAGAAAAATATATTTGTTCCTTTTACCGCGTTCCAGCAAGCTTTCAATTATGGCGATGTAGTAGGATGGATGTCGATTACGGCAAAAGAAGGTGCTTCTATTACGGATCTTAAAGAATCCATTTTTAGATTTGTAAAGGCACGCCATGATATCAATCCTGAAGATGAAAGGGCAATTGGTAATTTTGATTTATATCAGGAATACAGTAAGGTTAACGGTCTGTTTTTAATTCTAAA
>Ga0247742_10002127_pt1 | contig 13183 bp, 11 predicted proteins | sample UWRJL208509C2_FD_180944 | JGI IMG/M metagenome (GOLD analysis project Ga0247742, IMG submission 180944) | Plant litter microbial communities from Arlington Agricultural Research Station in Wisconsin, United States - UWRJ-L208-509C-2 | ecosystem: Environmental > Terrestrial > Plant litter >...
GCCGCTACCTGACGATGAGACAGTCCTTCCTTTTGCAGGCACTGGACGACAGAGCGCTTGAACGCTGCACTGAAATAGCGACCTTGCGGTCGAGGATTCGCAAGGCCACACGCCTGATGCGCTGCGACCCAACGCCGGAGCAGGCTGCAGTCAATGCAATAGCTGCGAGCTACCTTGCGATAGCCATCGTCGCCAGTGAGGTAGGAGTTGATGGCAGCGGTTTTGAATTGCGGGGAAAATTTGCCCATGGAAAACACCCAAAAGTCAGGATATGTGTCCAACTTTTTGGGGGCAGTTCATAATGTAGGAGCTGCCGAAGGCTGCGATACGGTTTGGAGGGCGGTAGCTACGGGGCTCAAGCCACCGCCGTCATCAATCAATCCTCATGCTTATCCAGTGTGCGCAGCTTCGCGGGCAGCGCCCACATCAGCAGCGCCGCGGCCAGCAAACTTGATACTCCGATGACGTATAACGCTGGCGTGGTGCTGCCGGTGAGGTCTTTGATGCTGCCGACCATCACCGGGCTGACGATGCCGCCGAACTGGCCCAGGGTGTTGATCAAGGCGATACCGCCAGCCGCCCCTGCCCCGGCACCGGCCAGCAACTTGGGCGGCAGGGTCCAGAACGCAGGGATCGAAGCCACAATGCCGGCGCCGAGCATGGCAAGGGCGACAATCAGGAACACCGTGTGCTGCGCGAAGATGCCGGCGCTGAAAAAACCGACCGCACCCAGCACCACCAGCCCGCACACGAACTTGCGCCGCTCACCCGTGGCATCCGACAAACGCCCCACCACGACCATGCTGATCGCCCCGAAGATGTACGGGATCGCTGTCAGCAGGCCTATGACCACCGGACTTTCCGTCCCGGCACTGCGAATCAGCTGTGGCGCCCAGAAATTCAGGCCGTAGGACGCCACCTGGATCAGGAAATAAATGAAGCCGAGCATCAGGAAGCCGGGCATTTTCAACGCAGTCAGCAGCGAGCCGCCGTGTTTGTTCGGCTCGTGATGAGCGATGCGACTGGAGAGGTAGGTTTTTTCCTCGGCGGTCAGCCAGTGGGCGTCGGTGACTTTGTCCTTGAGCACCTTGAGCACCACCAGGCCAAGCCCGATGCAAGGGATACCGCCCAGCAAGAACAGCCAGTGCCAGCCGCGCATCTGCATCACGCCGTCCATGTGCCCCAGCACCAGGCCGGACACTGGCGCGCCGATCAGGCCGGCAAAGGCCGATGCCAGGAACAGCGTCGAAGTGATGCGACCTCGGTAGGTCTGCGGGAACCACAGCGTCAGGTAATACAACACGCCCGGTGCGAAACCGGCCTCCATCGCGCCGATGATGAAGCGCAGCGTGTAGAACTGCCATTCACTGGTGACGAAGATCATCAGCGCCGTGGCGATGCCCCAGGACATCATGATCCGGGCAATCCAGCGCCGGGCGCCGACCTTGTACAGCATGATGTTGCTCGGCACCTCGAACAGCACGTAACCGACCACGAACAAGCCGGCGCCCAGGCCGTAAGCGGTGTCGCTCAGGCTCAAGTCGCTCTGCAGCTGGAACTTGGCGAAGCTGATGTTGATGCGGTCAAAAAACGCGAACAGGTAGCACACCATGATCAACGGCATGATGCGCCAAACGACCTTGCGAATCAGGGCTTTTTCCGCGCTGATTACCTCGGGGAGGCTGCGGTCGGGATTCAGAGCAGAGAGCGTCATTGCAGTTTCTCCAGGCGGGCTTCCCGGTGGGTGCCCGTTTGTTTTTGTTGTCTGGCCGGACGCTCAAGCGCCCGGGTTTACGGCGAGGTCAGGCTGGCAAATTGTCCGGCGCCGGGTGCAGGTCGCAGTTGCGCCCGGCCTTGGCCACCTGACCGGGCATTTCGTGGCCCAGCAGGTCGGGCAAACGGCGGGACAGCGTGAGCAGATGTGGCAGATCGATGCCGGTGTCGATGCCCATTTCCGCGCACAGATTGACCAAGTCTTCGGTGCAGATATTGCCCGAGGCCCCCGGCGCGAACGGACAGCCACCCAGTCCGCCCAGAGACGCATCGAAGCGTCGCGCCCCTGCTTCATAGGCGGCCAACACGTTGCTCAGTCCAAGCCCTCGGGTGTTATGAAAATGCAGGGTCAGTGCCGAGGCCGGCAGGCGTTGCAGCACCCGCTGAACCAGGCGATAAACCTGACGCGGATTGGCCATGCCAGTGGTGTCGGCCAGGGTCACACCGTGCATGCCCAATTCCAGATACGCATCGACGATCTGCATCACCACGTCTTCGTCGATCAAGCCCTCGAACGGGCAACCAAACGTTGTCGCGATCGAGCCGTTAAGGCTTAAGGCCGTGCCCTGGGTCAGCGCCACCACATCGCCAAACGCCGCCAGCGATTGCTCGCGTCGCATGCGCATGTTGGCCAGGTTGTGCGTCTGGCTGGCGGACATCACCAGATTGAGTTCATCCGCCCCGGCCTCCAGCGCTCGCTGAGCGCCCTTGAGGTTGGGGATAAGCGCGACGTAGGTAACGCCCGGCTGGCGACGAATACCGCGAAACACTTCATCACCATCGCGCAGGGCCGGGATGGCTTTGGGCGAGACGAACGATCCGGCTTCGATGCGAGAAAATCCTGCCAGCGACAGTTGATCGATCAGCGCGATTTTGTCGGCGGTCTCCACCCATTTTGGTTCGATCTGCAGGCCATCACGCGGCGACACTTCCTGGACGATCAGGCGCTCGGAAAAATCAGTGATCATTGCACCACCCCTTCAGTCTTCAGGCGTTCGATATCGGCCGCGCTCAAGCCCAGGCTGTCGAGCACGCTGTCGGTGTGCTGGCCCAGGCTTGGGCCCTGCCAGTTCACGCCGCCGGGGGTTTCGGACAGTTTGGGCACGATGCCCGGCATCTTGACGCTGGCGCCGCCCGGCAACTGCGCATCGAGGATCATGTCCCGCGCCTGGTAATGCGGATCGGCAACGATGTCGGCCACGTTGTAGATGCGCCCGGCCGGCACTTCAGCCTGCTCAAGGGCGTGCAACACATCATCGATGGGCAGGCTGGAAGACCATTGGCTGATGGCATCGTCGAGCATGTTGCTCTGCGCCGCGCGGCCATCGTTGTGGGCGAACTCGGGGTTCTCACCCAGGTCGTTGCGGCCGATGACGTTCATCAGGCGCTTGAAGATCGGGTCGCTGTTGCCAGCAATGACCACGTAGGCGCCATCGCCGGTGGGGTAGGTATTGGACGGCGCAATGCCAGGCAATGCCCCGCCGCTGCGCTCGCGCACGTGGCCCATCATGTCGTATTCCGGCACCAGGCTTTCCATGACGTTGAACACGCTTTCGGCCAGGGAGACGTCGACAATCTGCCCGTCGCCCTGCCCGGTTTTCACCCGCAGCAACGACATCAGAGCGCCCATCACTGCGTGCATCGAGGCCAGTGAATCACCCAGGCTGACACCCACCCGGGCCGGTGGAGAACCCGGTGTGCCGGTGGTGTAGCGGATGCCGCCCATGGCCTCGCCGATGGCGCCGAAGCCCGGGCGATCGCGGTAAGGGCCGGACTGGCCGTAGCCGGAAATCCGCACCAGCGTCAGTTTCGGGTTCAGTGCATGCAGCACGTCCCAGCCAAGGCCGAGTTTTTCCAGCGCACCGGGGCGCAGATTTTCGATCAGCACGTCAGTGCTCTCGGCCAACTGCTTGACGATGGCAATACCTTCGGGGGATTTGAGGTTCAGGGCGAGGGATTTTTTATTGCGTGACTGCAGATACCACCAGAGAGAGGTGCCTTCGTGGAGTTTTCGCCATTTACGAAGAGGATCACCCTGACCCATCGATTCGATCTTGATGACTTCGGCACCGAACTCAGCCATCAGGCGAGCGGCGAACGGGGCGGCGATCAGCGTACCGATTTCGATCACGCGAATGCCGGTGAGAGGGGCAGTCATGTTCGTACCTCAGTCTTTCTTGGAATTTGCGCCAAGACTAAGGGACAAGCTGTCGGACAATCCAACCGTCAGTTGGCAATGGGCGTTCGCGAAACGCGAAGGGAGGACGCGATAATCTTTGTAGGAGCTGACGAGCAACGCGAGGCTGCGATCACGGTGCGCCTGCGAAAAGTATTTCAACTGACACACCGCTTCGCAGCCTCCCTTAGGGTCGTCAGCTCCTACAGGGAATCGTATTGATCAACAAAGGCTGGCCTAAGGCATCCGCAAATGCTCGAACAGCAACCGGCTCACCGGTGACAGCGATTCATGTTCGCGCGTGACCAGGATCAACGTGCGTTCGGACCAGTCATCGTCCAGCGGCACAGCGGTCAGGCCCAGCGCTCGCCCGAACAGTTCGTATGCCTGCTGCGGCAGCACGCCGATGCCCATGTCGGCCTGAACCATGCGGCACACGGCATCGAACCCCGGAACGTGAATGCGCAGGCGCAACATTCGCCCCGCCGCCCTGGCCGCGGCATGGATGCGCATGTTGATCGAGCTTGCGGCGTGCAACCCGACCTGATCGAAATCCAGCGTCTCGGCAAACCCCACTTGCCCGAGCCCGGCCAGCGGGTGGTCGCTACGCATCACCACCACCAGCTTGTCCCGGCGATAGGGCACGCTGACCAGTTCCTGCACATTGGTGTCTTCGGAGCAGATGCCAATGTCAGCCACGCCATCGAGGATGCCCTGCACCACCCCGCCGCTGGGGCGCTCTTCGAGATCGACCTTGACCTGCGCATGACTGGCGACGAACCCGTGCAGATCCTCAGGCAGAAACTGAATGATCGCCGACAGGTTCGCCAGCATCCGCACGTAGCCGCGCAGCCCTTGAATATGCTCGCCCAGTTCCAGCCCCATTTTCTCGACATCGAACAGCATGCGCCGGGCGTGGTGCAGCAAGGTTTCGCCCGCTGCGGTCAGGGTCATGCCCTTGGCGTTGCGCACGAACAGCCCGATGCCCAGTGCTTCCTCAAGCTCCATCAGGCGCTTGCTGGCCGCCGACACCGCAATCGCCTCACGGGCAGCGGCGCGGGTCAGCGTGCCTTCTTCATGGACAGCCACAAACACCTGCAGCGTGATCAGATCAAGGCGACGAATGAGGCTTTTGTGCAGCATGGCAAACTCTCGGCGGCGAAGTGGACGAGAGGATAGTGCCATTTGCCCGGACCGCGCAGACTTATGCCGCCGGGTTCAGCGTCGTGGTGCGTCAAAGCGCTGAACCCCCATGATCGATCCGGCTCTCAAAGAGGCGCCTGATCCGGAGTCACTCGCGTTATGCTCAGCCGCACCCTAGTGAATCAATCGCCAATGAACAGGAGATCACCATGACCCATCCATCCACTCTGCCCAGCGCTGGAAAAATGATTACCTATCGTCGCCCCGACGGCAAAGAGGTCAGCGGTTACCTGGCCAGCCCGGACAAAACTGAAGGCGCGCCAGCGGTAGTGGTGATTCAGGAATGGTGGGGCCTGAACGATCAGATCCGAGGCGTGGCCGACCGATTGGCAGCGTCGGGCTATCTGGCGCTGGTACCGGATCTGTTTCGCGGCAAATCCACGGTTGAGGAAGAAGAGGCCCATCACTTGATGGACGGCCTTGATTTCAGCGACGCCGCCACTCAAGACATCAAAGGCGCCGTGCAGTACCTCAAGGGCTTCACGCCCAACGTCGCAGTGACTGGATTCTGCATGGGCGGCGCGTTGACCCTGCTGGCGCTCAATGCCATCCCGGAAATCTCCGCAGGGGTGGTCTGGTATGGCTGCCCGCCGCTGGAATATCTGGACGCCAGCGCTATCAAGGCGCCGGTACTGGCGCACTGGGCGACGCAGGATTTGTTCTTCCCGGCTGAAACGGTCGATGCGCTAGAAACCAAATTGAGCGAAGGCGGCGTCGAGGCAGAGTTCCATCGCTACCTGGCCCATCATGGGTTTGCCAACGAAACCGCAGTGGGCTTCGGACGCATCCCGGGCACTCAATATGACCCGGTATGGGCGCAACTGGCGTGGGACCGGACCCTGACGTTCTTCGGCAAAACGTTGTGGAAAGCCTGATCGGTTATTCGCTTTTTGTAGGAGCTGACGAGCCCAAGCGAGGCCGCGATGCGGTATACCTGACACACCGCGATCGCAGCCTCGCTCCGCTCGTCAGCTCCTACAGAATCGTTATCGGCGGCAATATTACCGCACCGGATCAATCGTCCCGTCCACCGGGTCTGGCGGCACGTCGCCATCCTGGCTGGTGTCGATACTGACCACCACCGACATCCCTGGACGCAGGCGGTCAACGTCGGCCTGATCGCCATCAACCGTGATTCGCACCGGAATGCGCTGGGCGATTTTCACGAAGTTGCCGGTCGCGTTATCGGCCGGCAGCAAACTGAATTCAGAGCCCGCTGCCGGGGAGATCCGCTGCACTCGGCCATGCATCTTGCGGTGCTCCAGCGCGTCCACGGTAAAACTCACTGGCTGCCCGAGCCGCACGTTAGCCATTTGCGTTTCTTTCATATTGGCGATGATCCAGCGCGGGCGCGGTACCAGCGCCATCAGCTGCGCGCCGGAATTGACGTACGCCCCCAAGCGCACGCCGATCTGCCCCAACTGGCCGTCCCGGGGCGCTGTGATGCGGGTGTTGCTCAAATCGATGCGCGCCAGTTCGATGGTCGCCTTGGCGTTCTCTACCGATGCCTCAAGGGAGCCGCGATTGACGATCACGGTCTGCAGGTCCTGGCGGGCGATTTCCAGGGTTGCTTTGGCTTCAGCCACTGCTGCTTTGGCCTGGGCGTCGGCGGCGCGGGTGACGTCCAGCTCGCTCTTGGATACCGAACCATCGCTGACCAAAGCACTGTTGCGCTTCAGATCCGCCGCTGCTTTGAGGCCCTGAGCGATAGCACTTTCAACCGCCGCCTGACGCTGCAGAATGGTCGCCTCGGCGCTGCGTCGTTGTTGCAGGTTGTTGGCCAGCGCCGCCTGCTGAACGCCCAATTGCGCCAAGCCCTGATCCAGATGCTGCTTGTAGATGCGGTCGTCGATACGCACCAGCAAATCGCCCTGCTTGACCCACTGAAAATCCTGCACCGGCACTTCGTACACATAACCGCTCAGCTGCGGGCCAATCAGCGTGGTTTGCCCGCGCACCAAGGCGTTTTCAGTGCTCTCTATAGGGCTGCTGAACGGCGGCAGTTGCCAGGCATACAGCACGATAAGCACCCCGGCCAGCGCGATGCTGCCAAACAGGATCGACGACACCAGCCGCACCCGGGCCGAGCGTGGCTTGTTGGTGGAAGGCATCGCGGCCGGAGCCGGTGCCGGACCTTGGGAAGCCTGCGGGGTGGACGTGTCATCGTTGCCGGACGGCGGCGTGGTCGGTTCGGTCATGAAGGGTTAGCGCCAATGGATTGAGCAGAAGGTGTTGGTGCACTTGGGGTAAACGGTGCCACGGGTTCGGTGGTCATCCACAGCCAGACCGCTCGGGTGCTGATCCAGATCATGGTCAGGATCGCGATCACGGCAATCAGCATGAACACATCGTTGTAGGCCAGCACATTGGCCTCACGGGTGGCGATGGCCGCCAGCGAGCGGATGCCCTGGTTGGTCTGCGCGGAGGGGTCGGCCAGCGCCGAGGCATAGCCGCCGCTGGCGCTCTGCAAACGAGACTGCATCAGCGGGTTGATCAGTGACAGGTGTTCATTGAGATGGCTGGAGTGAAACTTCTCGCGCACCACCTGAAACGTCCCCAGCAGCGAAGAGCCGATCAGACCGCCGACGTTCTGAGTGATCCCGAACAGCACCGAAAAACTGACCATATTGCGCGGATTGCTGATCACCCCGCTGATGCCGAGGATCAGCGTCGGCCCAAGGAAAAATGTCCCGCCGAAGGCCAGCAGGAACTGGCTGAGGTACATGTTGGACTCGCGCGTCAGGCTGGTGGAGAAGCTGTCCATCAGCGAGCCGGTGGCCATGAAGGCCAACGCAATGATCAACGGCAACAACAGATGCTGCGGGTTGATCGTGAGCGCACTGACCAACAGCCCGGCCAGACTGCCGAGCAACATGAAAAAGTACAGCGTGTGCAGTTGCTCGCTGCCCATATTGAGATTTTGCAGAAAGCCTACCGCGCCGGTGGCCTGTTCCGACAAGACCACCCGCGACAGGATCACTCCCAGCGCCAGCCGCAGTATCCGCCCACTGCCCAGCCAGCGCGTGATCAACAGCGGGCGTTGGCGATTGTGCTCAATGGCCAGCCCCGCGAGGATCAACACGATCGAGCCTGCCAACGCCATGCCGATCCAGGGCTCTTCGAACCACCACTCGATACGCCCAAGCGATAAGGCCGCGCACAGCAGCGCAAACCCGGTGGCCAGCAAGGCGAAGGTCAGGAAATCCAGCGGTTCAAAGGCTTTGAATCGGTCACCGGGTGGCAATTTGAGCGTCAGCACGCAACCCAGCGACAACAGGCACATGCCCAGTTCAAACAGGTATAACCCGCGCCATTCGGCGATTTGCAGCAGGTCCTCGGACACCAGCCTGGCAAGGGGTATCGCCAGCTGCGCAGTGCCCAGCCCCAGCACCAATGCCTTCATCCGCCATTTCTGCGGGAACGCCTGGATCATGTAGTACAACCCAAGGGAACTCAGCGCGGCGCCGACCATACCGTGAGCCGCGCGCACGGCGATGGCCGAATCAAGATCATTGACGAACAGATGCGCGAACGTGACCAGCGCATACAGCACCAGGAACACTTCAGTGAATGCACGCAGCCCGAACTGCTGACGAAACTTCACCAGCAACAGGTTCATGGACACGTTGGTCATGACATACGCCGCCGGGAGCCAGGCGATCTCGGCCTGCGTTGCCCCCAGCGGGCCTTGCAGATAAGGCAGATTGGCGACCACCAGAGCATTGCCCAGGCCACCGGTCAGGGCAACGATGATCCCCACCAGCGCAAAGGCCAGGCGCTTGGGCGTTGAGTGCAGCGGCGTCGAAGGAGACCCCGGCATCGTCGGTCGCTCGTGGGGCGCCCAGTCATGGGGCTTGTACTTGTCGTTCATTGAGCAGACCTGATGAATTCGTTCCTGAGACCTTTGGCGGGACGATAATACTCACATGCCGGGATGTCGGGTGACGATTGAACTGTAGGCCCTAGAGGAAACTGGCTATTGGCTTTTAAGATATGGATTCACAAATCGTAGGACATTCCTGACGCCATCAGTAATATGAAACCCCACATCTGACCTCAACGTCTCACACCACACTCCGTCGGCAGCCCCGAACAGGCCGGGCCTGATGGTCTTTACTTGTCGGTTCGCCATTTCTTGTCACGAGGATTCATGTTCATGAAAAACCCAGGTCCCGATCATCCCATTACCATTGCTCCGCTGGCGGGCACCGTCAGCGTGCATTTCAAGGATGTATTGGTCGCCAGGAGCAGTCAGGCCAAGCAACTGAAGGAGGCTAAATACCCGGCGGTTATATACATCCCCCTTTCGGATATTTCGATTGAACATTACGAAAAGACCGCGCATCAAAGCCATTGCCCCTACAAAGGCGACGCCAGCTATTACAGCCTGAAGGCTGGCGGCCAAACCGCTGAAAACGCAGTCTGGACTTACGAACACGCCTACCCCGCCGTGAAGGACATCGAAGGCCATGTGGCCTTTTACCCCGACAAGGTGGCGATCTCCGTCGATTGAATACGGACTGGCAGTAAGTGCAGATTGGGGATCACACACAAAAGCAGGCCCGGAGAAAGACCGATGACGCGCCATTCACGCGAGCTACGCGATGCACCCGCCAGTCACGAACTTTGCGCACGCTATCAAGCCGTGCGAAGTCGCACTGAGCGGCTGGTCGCGCCACTCAGCCCCGAGGACATGGTCGTCCAGTCGATGCCCGATGCAAGCCCTGCCAAATGGCACATCGCGCACACCACCTGGTTTTTCGAAACCTTCTTGCTGATCCCGAACCTGGCCGGTTACACGCCGTTCGATCCGGCATTCAATTACCTGTTCAACTCCTACTACGAAGCTGTCGGCCCTCGTCACCCTCGCCCCCAGCGCGGGTTGATGACGCGTCCCGGTGTGGACCAGGTCCTGGCCTATCGCAAGCACGTCGATGAGCACATGGCCAGCCTGCTGATGGCCGGCGTGTCCAGCGATCTGGCAAGCCTGATCGAACTGGGCCTGGCCCATGAAGAGCAGCATCAGGAATTGCTGTTGATGGACATTCTCCATCTGCTCAGCCTGTCGTCGCTCAAACCCGCTTATGACGTGCAATGGCCAGCAGATGCGCCGGGGCGTCGTGGTCAGTTCAAGCCCTTGGCTGGCGGTCTGACGCAGATCGGTCATGGCAGCCAGAAATTCGCTTTCGACAATGAAGGCCCACGCCACACCACGTATTTGCAGCCGTTTGAAATCAGCGATCGGCTGGTCACCAATGGCGAATGGATGAGCTTTATCGCTGATGGCGGCTATCACACGGCGTCGTTGTGGCTGTCCGAAGGCTGGACGCTGATTCAGGAGAACGGCTGGAATTCGCCGCTGTACTGGCAGCACGACGACAACGGTTTCAAGCGCATGAGCCTGCGCGGGCTGGAAGCCATCGACCCCGCCGCTCCGGTCACCCACATCAGTTATTACGAAGCCTGCGCGTTCGCCAATTGGGCCGACGCTCGCCTGCCCACGGAGGCTGAGTGGGAAGCGGCCGCTCGTGCCGGTTTGCTGGAGCAAGTAGACGACGTGGCCTGGCAATGGACACAAAGCGCTTATAGCGCCTATCCCGGCTTCAAGCCGTCCATGGGCGCAGTGGGCGAGTACAACGGCAAGTTCATGGTCAATCAAATGGTGCTGCGTGGCGGGGCCAGCGTGACGTCGCCGGATCATTGCCGCGTGACCTATCGCAACTTCTTTCACGCGGACAAGCGCTGGATGGTGTCCGGCTTGCGTCTGGCCCGGGACAGTCGTCAACCTGGGGTGGTCAATCCCAATGACAGCGAATTTGCCCGTGACGTCGTGGCCGGTCTGTCAGCGCCGAGCAAGAATCTGTCGCCCAAGTATTTTTATGATGCGAACGGGTCGGACCTGTTTGAAGCCATCTGTGAAACCGCCGAGTACTACCCGACTCTTGCCGAAACCGGGCTGTTGACGAACACGGCTGCACAGATCGCTGCCTCGATTCCACAAGGTGCCGCACTGGTGGAGTTCGGCAGTGGCGCCAGCGAGAAAACCCGTCTGGTGCTCGATGCGGCGCCGCACATCGCGGTGTATGTGCCCATCGACATTAGCGCCACGGCGCTGAACAAGGCCGCGCAATCGCTGCGTCAGCGCTATCCCGAGTTGATCGTGGCGCCTCAGGTCGGTGATTTCACCCGGGTGCTGACACTGCCTCAGGAAGCCGACGGCCATACCCGGGTGGGCTTTTTCCCGGGATCGACCATCGGCAACTTCACTCATGAGCAGGCCGTGGACTTCCTGCATGGCGTGCATGACGTCCTGGGCGCCAAGGCGCATTTCATCGTCGGTGTGGATCTGGTCAAGGACGCCGCCACGCTGGTGGCCGCTTATGACGACGCAGAGGGCGTGACGGCGCGCTTCAACAAAAACCTGCTGACGCGGATCAATCGCGAGCTGACGGGGAATTTCAACATCGATGCTTTCGAGCATCTGGCGGTCTGGAATGCAGAGCAGGCGTGCATGGAAATGCACCTGGTCAGCAAGGTCGAGCAGGTGGTGAAAGTTGCAGGCCACAGCTTTCACTTCGCACCCGGTGAAAAGCTGCACACCGAGAACTCGCACAAATTCACTGTCGAGTCCTTCACTGCCCTCGCCGCCCGTGCTGGCTGGACCGTGAGTGAACACTGGATCAGTGAAGCGCCGGAGGTGGCGCTGTTCAGTTTGCAGGCATAGCGCTAAAGCAACCCTGTAGGAGCGAACTTGTTCGCGAGGTGGCAATTGGGTTATCCCTCAAGTTCGCCTCGCCAACAAGTTGGCTCCTACAGGGTTCGGCTCCCCGCTCCCGATCGCACCAACCTCGGCTACTCCCGCAAGTAGCGTGGTCAGCTTGCAGACGTGACCGGGGTAGGATCTGTAGGAGCGAACTTGTTCGCGAGGTGGCAATCGGGGTCATTCCTCATGTCTGCCTCGCCAACAAGTTGGCTCCTACAGGGTCCGGCTCCCTGCTCCCGATCGCACCAAATCGCTGCTTCTGCGCCTCTGCCCGCAGGGCGTAGGAGCCGTGCTTGCAGGCGATCGGCCGGGCACCGGTCGTGGAACTGACACCGCCATCATTCAGATCGACCGCCTTGGCCTGCTGCATTTATGCCCGGCCCCTTTGCAGGATTGTTCGTTGTCATTTGCAAATCTGCGCTGTTAGCATCCAGCACAGCTCTGCGAATGCACTACCCTCTTTGCGAGCAAGCCTCGCTTCAAGACCCGGCGATTTCTCAAGACATTACTGAACGTTGCAGTGTTCGATCAGAACAGAAACACAATAACAACAGGGAGTTCCTGATGACGGCACAGGTAGTATCGGCCCCGCCGGCCACTGCGCTATCCCCCAGCGATTACATTCTGGCCGACGTTCGCAATCATATTGGCCATCTCACCCTCCACCGCCCGAACGCCTTGAATGTCATCGACCTGGAAATGGTCCGTTGCCTGCAAGCGCAGCTGAATGCCTGGGCGGTAGACGACGAGATTTATGCGGTCGTCCTGCGCGGCTCGGGGGACAAGGCCTTCTGCGCGGGCGGCGATATCCGCGCGCTCTACGACAGTTTCAACCACCACGGCACGCTGCATCACGACTTCTTCGCCCAAGAGTACGCCCTGGACCTGACCCTGCATCACTATCGCAAACCGGTGCTGGCCTTGATGGACGGCCTGGTGCTGGGCGGTGGCATGGGCCTGGCGCAGGCAGTGGATTTGCGGGTCGTCACGGAACGCTCTCGCCTGGGGATGCCCGAAGTTGCCATTGGCTATTTTCCAGACGTCGGCGCCAGCTATTTCCTGTCCCGCCTGCCGGGGGAGCTCGGAGTGTACCTGGGGGTGACCGGAATTCAGATTCAGGCCGCAGACGCGCTGTACTGTGGTCTGGCCGACTGGTATGTGCACAGCCAGCAGCTGACCCGGCTGGACCGGCAGCTGGACACCCTGATCTGGCAAACCAACCGGCTCAAGGACCTGCAAGGGGTGCTGGCGAACGTTGGCAGTCAGCA
>Ga0247742_10002129_pt1 | contig 13173 bp, 7 predicted proteins | sample UWRJL208509C2_FD_180944 | JGI IMG/M metagenome (GOLD analysis project Ga0247742, IMG submission 180944) | Plant litter microbial communities from Arlington Agricultural Research Station in Wisconsin, United States - UWRJ-L208-509C-2 | ecosystem: Environmental > Terrestrial > Plant litter >...
CAGGATGTGTCAGGGACACTCTAGGAGAGTCCAGGAACATCTAGAGACACCTAATATGTCCCCTTATATCCTGAAATGATGCCATCACTGTTGGGACGTCATGGGACAAAAGTCTTTTTCCTGATGTTCCAAAGCAGGATGATATACTTCAGGCACTCACCGGCGCTCAATGGTTAAGTACGCTTGATGCACTTGCAGGATTTACTCAACTAACTTTGTCAGATAGCGCTGCTCAGAAATTAGCCTTTCGCACTCATCGAGGACTATGGCAATTCAAACGAATGCCATTCGGATATAGGAATGGGCCAAGCGTCTTTCAGAGAGTAATGCAGAAGGTTTTAGCACCATTTCTCTGGATTTTTGCGTTGGTCTATATTGATGACATTGTGGTATTTTCCTTGACCTTCAAAGAGCATTTGCGACACTTGGACCAGGTATTTCAAGGTATTTCAAAGGCTAATATTACGTTGTCACCCGGTAAGTGTCATTTTGCATATCAGTCACTCTTGCTACTAGGACAAAAAGTATCGAGGCTTGGCTTATCTACCCATCGAGAAAAGGTTGACGCTATTACTTCACTCATTGAACCAAAGAATGTTAGCGAACTACAAACATTTCTAGGAATGATGGTATATTTTTCTAATTATGTACCATTTTACGCGTGGATTGCTCATCCATTCTTTGAATTGCTAAAAAAGGAATCGACTTGGAGATGGGAACAGATTCATCAAGAGGCATTTGAATTATGCAAGGAAGTTTTGACGAATGCACCAATCCGGGGCTACGCAAAGCCAGGTTTACCTTACCGAGTTTATACTGATGCATGTGATTACGGACTTGCCGGAATTCTCCAACAGGTTCAGCCCATAGCAATTAAGGATTTACATGGAACGAAAGCTTACGAGAAGCTGGAAAAGGCATATCGACAAAAAGAGCAAGTGCCTAATCTAGTAATTACGATAGACAAGGCTGAAACTGACGTACCGACACCGGGTGATTGGTCTGAAAACTTTGAAGATACAATTGTTTACGTAGAACGAGTTATTAGCTACTGGTCAAGAGTTCTTAAATCCGCAGAAAGAAACTATTCGCCAACCGAGAGAGAAGCTTTGGCACTTAAAGAAGCGCTCATCAAGTTTCAGCCTTTTCTCGAGGGGGAGAAAGTGTATGCTATAACAGATCATGCAGCTCTCACCTGGAGTAGAACCTTCCAGAATGTGAATCGCCGACTACTGACTTGGGGAACGGTATTTGCAGCATACCCAAATCTAAAAATAGTTCACCGAGCAGGAAAGGTTCATTCAAATGTTGACCCGATATCACGACTCCGCCATCGCGTACCAGAGGCAAGCGGACCAGTTACAGATGATAATGCTATCATAAAGCTTTCACCGGACTCAGAGGACGTCATGAGAAATATGTATCAGGAATTGGGAAATAGATTCGAAGAGAAGCTTCTTACAGTGGCAGCCAGATTTGTGGAATCAGAAGACGAGGAACCATTAAATGTTCATGTTTCAAAGGTTGAGACAAAGGGAAATGAATCAGGAACTGACTACCATACCGCCAAGAACTATTCCATTGTCATTGGTATTGGACAGAAGGAAATTAATCAATGGATCGAAGCATATGAAGATGACATTCATTTTAAAGATGTTATTAAATCCAAGCGCCAAGACAAGGAGATATTACAACCAACTTACCCACAGTATTTCTACGCTGATTCGGGATTGATCTACTTTGAAGACGCTCTGGGGAATAATTGTCTCTGTGTACCGTACAAGTTAAGGAAACTCATTATGGAGGAAGTACATGAAACGTGTACAGAAGCGGCTCATTCTGGATATTACAAAACTTACAACCGCATCGCCTCAACTTACTACTGGCCACGCATGTCAAGGGATATCAAATTGTTCACTAAGTCCTGTGATATATGTCAAAAGTCGAAACCACGAAGGCATGCACCAGTAGGTCTACTTCAGCCAATTCCAATACCATCTTACCCATTTGAAGTAGTGACCATGGATTTTATACCAGAATTACCAAATTCAGAGGGGTTTGACAACATTTTGGTTGTTGTTGATAAATTGACCAAGTACGGACTCTTTATTCCGTGCTCGACCAAAATCGGAGAAGTCGAGACTGCCCAATTGTTTTTCAAGCATGTGATAGCTCATTATGGAATTCCACGTCAAGTCATTACTGATCGCGATTCACGTTGGCGAAATGATTTCTGGGGAGAAATATGCCGCTTAATGGGAATGAAACGAGCACTTACAACTTCTTACCACCCTCAAGCTGACGGTCAAACAGAGATTTTAAATCAAACACTGGAAATAGCGCTAAGAGCATATGTGGGACCAAGTCGAACAGACTGGGTGGAACACATCAACGGCCTCATGCTTGCCTATAATTCAACGCCACATACAGCGACACAATTTGCCCCAGCACACCTTCTTAGGGGATACACCCCTGTGACGCGTTCCACATTACTTCATCATGCCAATCCTATTGATCGGACTGGGATAATCGCGGACAATGAAACGGATCAGCGCGTTGAGGAAATGATGGATGCGTTCCTCGCTGATCGAACACGCGCACAAGAAGCTCTGAAACTAGGACAGGTTTTTCAGCAAAAAGCTTATAACAAAGGTCGACTAATTCAAGAATTTGAAGAGGGAGATTTAGTAGTACTCAATCCTCATTCTTTGGAATTACTCAAGAATGAGAAAGGTAGAGGGAAAAAGTTATTGATGAGATACGACAGACCTTTCGAGATCTTGCGAAAGCTTAGTCCGGTGACATATCAATTAAGATTGCCAGCTTCTTACCACATGCATCCTATATTGAATATAGCGCACCTCGAGGCTTATACGCGTTCACCACCAGAATTTGGTGAAAGAATAACTAAGCGCTTGAATAGGAAATCTTTTGAAGATCTCCCTGAGGAGGAAGTAGAATTTATTGTAGGAGAAAGGATGCGTAAAGTCAAGAATCGAAGGGTAAGGGAGTACAAGGCTAGATTCAAAGATTCTGATCCAGCCACTGATACCTGGTTAACTCGTCAAGGACTCAAGAATGTGCCGGATATACTAGCCAAATGGGAGAGAACAAAGCAACGAATAAACACCGGTTCTCTGTCTGTTGATGAGGCTCGCGGAGTAGAACTGATATCTGAGAACGAGTCAGGTTAGAACACGATGCAGCGAGAGAAATCTTCGACAGTCTCTCGAAAGTTCCGCTCTAATCTAATTTATGACTTGGTAAGGACGTGAAGAGGTGTATAAAAGCTAAATTATCTTCGACTTTAATCTCCAGAATCTACTCAGACTCTATCCTATCAATTCTACCAAAAACACCATGTCTATCAAACTCGCCGACCCCGTCAACGCTCTGACTTTCCAGTCCGACAACTCTATGCGCGCCATTGAAGCCTCCATCCATGACCCTTTTATCCGAGCACTCTTTCAAGGCGCATTGAACACTCGAGTTCTTAATCACCAGCTTTGCGCCCTCGACATCGAACAGACGACCGAAGGAACGTTCAGTGTCAAGAAGGAAATCGCCATCGCTATTTGGCAAGACGTGATCAAAATCGCCCAAATCATTCATTGTGCAGCCAACGACTTCTCACCATTCGATCAAGCCTCCTTCTCTGGTGCTAGACTTCTTCCATTAACAATCCCCGAGCATGCTCTCGAATCTATCAGCCTTCCGGCTCCCATTATTTCCATTTCACTCGTTCGACCCAAGGCCAATCCATTACTTGTTACTTTCGATAACCTCGAAAGTGTCAAACAACGAGTGGAGTTTGTTCAATCGATGGCAAATACTTATCTGGCCTGGCTAGGTGTTGCTCTCGGTCGTTCTTTACAGCAAGGCTTGCGTTCCCAATGGAATTTTGGTTCCTATTGGGGTATTTCTCATGGCGAATTCCTATATCGTGTTGGAGGAGATGCGGAAAGGGTTCAAGCCGTATCCGAGACAATTTTCAATTCTTACGATTTTACGAGCATCGAAGCGAGTATGTCTCTTCTTATTTTGGACAGTGACAAGGAACTAAAACGTTCAATCCTTAGACAACTGCGTCGTTCTACATCCCACGGTTTCCAAATTCGCCTTTCAAATTCGCAAAGTCGTCGCCGACGTTCTCAAGGGCGAAATTCCAACCGAGTTGCCTAATGCTCGTGATGTCTTCTATTTTAACGCCGTTTTCTCACTTTAAGCGCTCGCGCTGTCATTTACCTAATATGGAGTTATCACACCCGACGGGTAATTGCCATGGTCACTTCATTATATGCCTCACCTTTCTTCGTCATCTTCCCAGATAAATTTTGTTCATTTAAAACTTTCAAACATACAGACAGGACATTCAGCTAGCTACGTCTTATATCCGATTATCACATTCAGTAACGACTTGAATGATCTCTACTACCTATACTTGTCAAGCAGTAACGACCTCACGATGTAATCATTTCACGTACCACCATTTTTAACTACTACGAAATACGATTTCAAATGTTCTATTGTTCGTAATTCGAGACTAGGGGGGCTATGTTATGATACTAGTAAGATCGTCCAATTAAGAGTCTCGCATCACGACGACCGGGAATTACCGCGTGGCGCGTGAAGGGCTTAGCGCCTATGCAAATGACTCGGATATCAACTCATTTAGAGATTCTCCATAGTCGTAGAGAGTTCTGTAATGTTCTAGTAGGCTCTGCTGTAGTTAGTATATAAGGATGTAGGCTAGGAATCAAATATATCTCTTTTCACACCAAAACATCATACGAACGTAAGTTCTCATAGTAAGTCATTACTAGGTATTAAGCGTGCTGAGGAGCCCTCATCGCGGATCGTCTTAAAGTACTACAGGAGTCCTGTACTACGCGTCATTGCCAGTGCGGTATATAGCGGCGATTATATCTTTGTGACATTGGATTGAATAAGATTATTTCATTTTATCGACGGACACGTCTTTACTCGATTTACGCCTTATACAACTGATCTATTTTACGCTCAACGTTAACAGTGTAGATAATGAATAGAGACAAGACTAAAACCAGAAGTCGGCAGCTAGCATAACAGCCAGGGCACGTAGAATTACATGCATAGGCTTATTGGAAGCGCATAATTAATGCGAAGAAATTATAAAAAACCCGAAGAGGATTGGTGTAGCTGTTCCAAAGATATGAGAGTGCGAGTACTGCCCTCCTGTGCAAAAACAAAGATTCATATCTTGAACAACAAATAATGCACGCTTTCACACGCGCATAGATTCGTTAGAAGCGCATTAAAAATGCGAAGAGGTTGTAAAAAACCTCAAGAGAAAATACTCAGCCATTCAAGAGATATGAAGGTACGAGTATATTCTCTCCAAGTCTCCATCCAGTCACACATACAACAAGTCTAGGTTTTAGTATATAAAATACAGGTATATATTACTTAGGGCCCTATATTAAAGTAAATTAATTTTAGAATAGTCATTATATATATTCTGAGGTGTACTCAGGTCTACCCAGGTCACCACAGAGCTACTGGGATCGACTTAGGTAAATTGATCACAGATCAAATTACCTAAGTTCAGTTGATGGCCAAAGTGATTTTCCTGATGAAACTACCGTGTTGTATCTTTTCCATTGTTCTGGATAGTGCTCCAAGTCGAAGGTTGCTCGGTAGATTGGTCCTAGATATGGTGCAAGGAGGTCAGCACAATGTGTTAGCACTGCGTTTGCTATTCCTGATAAGCCTGGTGCCTTGTAGGGACTCAAGGTCTCTGCTGTTCGTTTTACCTGTTCATCCGATATCTCCTCGAACTCGAAGGCTGGCTCTGGGTACACATGGTTGGGGTCTATCCCCATGTCTGCTGGAGGGTCAAAGAAGAATGCCTTATGAAAGAGCTTACTCTTTTCGTCATTGTCCTGTATTGTTACCTGTGTCCCATTTTCGTCTTCTACCTTTAACGCTGGTATTCGTGTCTTTCCTCTGTCTGATGGTGCCTGCGTCATGAATTTGTGCGCGTTCCACATTGAGCTGGCCATAATATTTTCTAACCAGCTCTCCCAGTGATCTTGCTTGGTCTTCTTCACCAGGTTAGTGTATTGATTTCGGAGTGTCCTATATTCTTTGTGAGCTGAGTGGTATGGGTGTTCCCGGTATGTGTATGCTTTCTCTCCCGCATTTCTCATACTTATCCTTGCATCCTTCAGTTCTCTTGTCCACCAGCGCCTTGCATATGGTGACGGTTTCTTCTTTGGCACCACCTTTTCTATTGTGTCCATTACCGCCTTCTCCAGCCTCTCCAGCGCCTCATTCATCTCCTGCTTTGACTCTAGTCTCCTTGGTTCCTCCATCTTCCCCAGAAAACCCTCAAGCTCTTTCCGGAATTCTTTCCAGTCAGTAGCCCAATAGTCTGAGCGTGGTTCCTCTCTGGCTTTCCGTACTGGAAGGTCAATCTCGGTGGCTATGGGGAAGTGATCGGCGGTTGGTGGTCTGTCGCCTGGCGAGGTGTTGCATCTGGTTATCCATTCGCTGATTGTGTCCGTGCAGAAGACATTATCGGGTCGTGTATGTCCCGCTCTGCTGTTTCGGATAGTTGGGATACCCTTCGGTAGGCACATGTCCATGTTGTATTGCGCAAGGAGGTCGATTAACAGTTCCGCCTCATCTAGTGCCCTTCTGGTGAATAGCCTGTTGTTTGATTCGTCATCCCACATCGGGTGGTGCCGATTGAAGTCTCCCAACCAAATGTCCCCCTCGATTCTATCCGCTGTGGCTTCCCATCCTAACTCAGTCTCTCTCTCCTCTAGGTGTCTTCTCCATGTTTCTATGTTCCGTGAGTGCGTGCAGTCGTTGTAGACATTGTATATGTTGATGACCCCTGTCTCTCCCCTCAGCCTGATCGCCACAATGTCCAGCGAATCCACCTCCACCTGCGTCCAACTGCTCGTTGCTATCCTTTCGTGGATAAGGATAATGGCTCTTGGTCTTCTACTCTCCCTTTCCTCTTCTGTCGCTCCTTCCATTACCTCTCTACGGTGTTTACTTGGTGTTACCACATGCCATACCCTTGTCGCCCTTGTCGTTTCTTGGAAGTCGAAGTTGGGTTCTTGAAGGCATATGATGTCGTACTTGTTCTCTAGCCCATGAATGGTTGTTAACTGTGCGTCTCTTGATTTCCTCGTGTTTTGCTGCCATATCTTAATACTTTTTAGCCTGTGTTCATTCATATGTTAGTTGACTCGAGTGTTGTTCTGCCCTACCACTTTCTCCATTGCTGCTGAACCAGTCTCGTATGGATGACTGTGACCTTCCTGATTGGATGCTCCTGCTGCCACCTCTGCTTCCGTTACGTCTGCCACTTCTGCTACTTGGTCTTCCTCGTCTCGTTTCGCTTTGTGTGCCTTTGGAGTTGTTTCCGTTTGAGCTGCTTGGTGCGTTGTTGTTACTGCCTTGACTTGTTAATTTCTTACCCACGTCACCCTTTGAATAGGTGCCCAGCTTTTCCCCATATCCCCCGTCTGGTATCCGTTCTTCTCTTCTTGCCATATTCTCCTCCTCCCGTCTTCTTCCCCCTGCGTTCCCCATCCATCTCCTACTGCTGCTATTGCTCTCGTCCTCCGCCTTTGCCCATGTCCACTCCTTCCCCTCTACTGGCCAGTATTTGTATTGGTTCTCCAAGATCTTTTTCCTCAGAGCTACCCTTTCGTCCACCATTGTTGGGCAGGCTTTGTCCCATGCCGCATGGGCATGTTTCAGACCCATCGCTTTGCAGCTGGCACATGAGAATTCTCCCCTCGTTGCCTTGCATTGGATTCCTGTGTGCTCTTTTGCGCAGTTAGGGCATACCTGAGCTGGGCTCGGGCATTGCGCCGCAATGTGTCCTGGATTTACCCTCTGGCACTTGAAGCAACGCTTTGGGTCTTCTTCTAGCTTCCTCGCGCGCATTCTCGATCCCATGATTATAATGCCGTCCCTCAAGATTGAGTTTGCATCCGTTCTGTGGTGGAGCATGAGAACTGCGTGCGCAGTGTTTTGGTCTCGGCGCCAATGCTGGGGCGATCGCATCCATCTCGCCCTTGCGATGGTTCCTCTTTCCATGCTGTTTTCCTTCTCGATTGACGGTATTGCCTCCTCCAAGGTGTCCTTCAGCTCCACCGGTACAAAACCCACCACCACGCAGTATGTCCTCTCCTTAACCGCCGCTGACGCCCCAAAGCCTGCCTCGAATTCTTTCCTCCCTTTCTCGCTTCGTATCCACTCTGCCGTTTCCTCTGTTGCCATCTCCAAAATCACCCCCCCGTTTCTCAGTATTTTGGCTGAAATGCATTTAACCTCTTCTGGGTATAGGAACTCATGCTCGTCCCCCGCAGCCTCTTCCTCCTTTCTCATCTTCTCAATAGCGATGTTCGCCTTTGCGACTATCTCTTTCGGCTTCAACCCCGCAGTTGTATTCTCCATACCCTCCACTCCGTCGATAAGGATCTGTCGTCTGCGTATACTATTTGCTGCGCGGTAGTCATAGTTTCGTTGGGTATCCTCCTTTGTTGTTTGGACTCCGCCTTGGGTTGCAGTTATCTGTGCATACGTTGGATGCAGGATATTCTCGAACGTTGTTGCCAGGTTCCTCTCTCCTTCACCTCCCTTTGCCTCCTTCAGCTTCTCCTCTGCTTCCTTCAGCCTTCCCTCCGCTGCATTCAGCATCCTTTTTGCCTCCTCCTTCACCTCCTCCAGCACGCCCTTCGCATCTTTCACTACCTCCTCTACTGCCATCCTGACCTCTTCTTTTGCTATGCTACTCTTTTCTGTGTTTATTTCACGTAGGCATAGTGATACAGCCTTAACTCCATTATTGAGCTGCTCTCGTGTTAATTCTTCGTCGCTACTCATTTCGTAGAGTGTTTGTGCGAGCATTGTAGCGTCTGTCTCTTCCCCTTTCTCAATATAGTTGTTTTCTACTAACCAGCTTATGGCCTCTTCTCTATCTTTTACTTGAGAATCCTTTATGGCAGCTACATGTGCTCGCGTTTGTCGTGTTCCATTTCCTTGCTGCGTCGATGCGGGTTTTGCTTTGTTGTTGGTGTTGGTGGTAGATTTGCGGTTCATGGTGCTCAGAATGATGTATTCCTTTCTGTATGTGACTCGCAGTGCTGTCTCTCGTCGTCGTGCTCTATGACGAGGCGTTATGCCCCGTGGGAACTTGACGAGATGTTGGCAGTAGCGGATCAAGAAAGGTCGACTTACCGCTTGATACGTTCCAAGCAGCAATTCCTCGTACTGACGGAGGACACATTCGTGTCGGTGTCGTGGGCCTTTTAATGCTGGTTGAACGCAAAAGAGTGTTCACGAAAATTCCCTCAAGATTCCCTTCGGTGCAGGAGTTGGTTCATCCAACGCGGGTTCAAGTAGTGGTTGAGGTCGAGATGCAGGCTGAGGAACTGTTATACGGGACTCGGGCTGATTCTGCTTGTTCCGTGGTGCCTGCCTGCCGTAGCAGAAATCCTAGCGATGTTCATATGTCCCTCCTGCTCCTCTGACGTCAAAGCTGGGGCTTGCCTGGCTGGAGTTGCTAGTTTGGAGTAAGCGTAGGTAAGGAAGACTGTCCAGATGTCCGTTTTAGGGGGTAGGAGGAGGAGCCGGTGACTTAACAGAGAACGTTCCTCAATGGAAGGTTGCTTCGAAGCTTCCGATGACTCTTGCATGCAGAATGGCATTAGACACGAATCTGCATATGGCACCATTGACATCGATGGGGTTTAGGTCTCGTGGCTGTATATCTTTGAATGACATGGTGCTTGAAGCTTAACTGAATCGCAAAAACTCAAACTTCGTTGCTACGCGCAATTGACAAGGCGTTAGCGATGCAGAGGAGCCAAAGTATCCGTCGATCGTGGTTATGTGCTTCGTTTAGAAGATGGGAGTGGTAAATGAGCGCCTGCAGTGGGTAGAATAGGATCGCAGCTGATGGCATTCGCGAACGGGGGGTGGATACGGATCCGTGTGCATGATATCTAAATAATTTGGCTTCTCAGTACATTAAAAAGACCAGACATATAGGTCAAAGAACATACCGTTCGAGTTATACAGCAATGCAGACCCAGACTCTTGGTACTCGATTCTCGATTGTCGGACCACCAACTGGCAACTGGCGCCTCATAACCTGACTGAAGTGATCATATGCATCGTTGAATAAGACTGGGCCAGCATGCGGTCCGGAAGTTTTGAAATTGTTCGTCAAAGGGCATGCACAGTGCTAAGTCGCTGAAGGACTGACTGGTCACTGGTGAGACGAGTTGTCATCAACGACGAAAGAGCAGAAACCGATACCAAGGTAGTGAGAAGAAGGTTGAGTCGCAAATGGGGGCTGGATCCGGATTTGTGTGCAGGAAGGTCTGATAGGCCCGCATGTCAATACTTAGAAAAGATCAGCAACAGAGGTTGAAGAACATACCGTTTGAGCTGCACAAAGAACACGCAATTCTGTGCTGAATGCTTGATACTCGGACCAGCGATAACCTCTTCTTGGGCAGGCCCTGACAGGGATATACTCATCGACTCATATACCGCCTTCCGAAGGTAGTCTGCAGTGTCACATTGCTGGAGGGATGGAGTTGAATCAGCAGCTTCGAGGAAGGAAAAGGGAGCCACCTTGGATGGACGACCAGGATCGGTGGTTTGGAGGGTTTCTGAGTATGCCACTCGTGAGAATTCGAGGATAGACATGTACAGATGCTGAAGATGGTGACAAAGGAGATTCATATGGCGAGAGATGAGGATTTTCAAATTGGCTCAGAAAAGAGGAAGAGGGGGGAATGTGATCGACCGTAGCTTATATGCTTCGAGATATCTAGCATCGTCAAGTATCTCAGAGGAGAACACATAAATTTGATAGTATTTGAAGGAGGTCAAGTTCATATTATGAACTTGAACGTTCGAAATTTTGAACGCGTCGCCGTTGACGCCGTCACGTGTGGGCTCAATAGGGGCCGCGTCGCGTCGCGTGCACTAATATCTCCTGCTCAATTATTTATGTTGTATGTGATTTTGTCTAATCACTCCTCACGGAAAATCTGAATCTCTAACTAATTTTTTCATATACTGCTTTAGTTCGAACTCTTGCATTGCGAGTCTTCACTTAGTCGTGGCCACCACGATCTTCACCGCTGTGCAGAATCGTAGGACAATGAAGGGAGACTTCCTAGGCGAGGTCGAACGTTTGGTCCAAAACATCGAACGTAGTCGGTCTTGGGTTTTGACCACAGACTGACGTTACTTTTTACTGGGTCACCAGGTACCTGCAGCGGTGCCGTTATTGCTGTCACCTAGTTGTTGAACTTGTTTACGCAAGGCTTGCGCTTCCTTAGAACCACGACTACACCCACACCGCTTCGTCTACCATGCCAATGACCATCAAACAGGCTCTGGGTGAGATTCCTTCGTACCAGAGGAGAATCATTGCCCTCTTGGAGGACCCGGAGAACTTTGTACTTCGCTTGCGCAAAGAAATCATAAAGCCCTTGGTGCGTAACGAAAATTTCTTCATTGCTGTGATAAATTGACAACACGTCCACCTCTAGGGCGAAATAGCGGAAGTGTTGAACACAGATGACGATATCACCACTCCGTTGGACTCGCTAATCAAGTACTTTGACCGCCATTTTGACAACAAGTCCGTCGACGTCAAACGCATCCAGGAAATTGCCAGTAAATGGACTGGCCTGGAACCTGAGGAGGACGACATGTCGCTATCTTGGAGGAGGAAGAAGGTGGAGCCCATTAGGAACAACAAAAACGGCATCAACGGGGAGGAAGGCAAGCCAGGGAAAGGACCAAAGAAACCGTCTACGAAAGCAAAGGTGATAGAGGTAGAGCAGGAGGAAGATGACGAGCTGATGATGAAACCGTCATTGAAGGCGGGCAAGAAGGCAGGCTCCTCGGCGGCTGCAAAGAGGAAAGCTGCAAAGGAGAAGGCAGCGAACGAGAGCACCAGCGGCGGTGGAAGTAAGGCCCTTGCGGGGAAGGCGAACATGTGGAAGAATGTGACTGTGGACCAGGGAGGGAACGGGATTGCTACTGCGGCAGGAGGACCTCGTATTCGGTCTGGAAACAACCGAGTGAAGATCGCTGAGAAGATCGCGAGCGAGGACGACATGTATGATAGCGAGATGGCGATGGATGGAGAAGTGGCTAATATTCCGAGGAGGAAGGCGGATGAAAATGAGGAGGACGAAAGTGAGGAGACACTAGATGAGGAGGACGAAAGTGAAGGGGATGAAAGTGAGGAGGATCGAAGGGAGGTGGCAATAGATGAGGACGAGGAATATGAGGATCGAAGCGGCGATGAGGGTGGAGAAGAGGACGCGGACGAGGAAGAAGGTGCTGGTGAAGTGAGCGAGGAAGATGTTGAGCCAAACAAGAAGGTCGTTCCTCTGGTGCGTACACGGCGTAGAAGGGCTGCCAAGCCCGTTCCACTCATAAAGGCGGAGAAGCCATGCAGTCAATGTGTTGTGAAGGGGAAGGTCTGTCTTGTACCGTTGGATAGCAAGCATCGCGCATGTTCCAAGTGCAAGAAGGACAAGAAAAAGTGTAACGCTCGTCCAAAGATATCTACTTCCGATGAGATTTCCGACGGCGGTGCCGCTGCCCGCCTTCACAAGGAAGCAACTACCGCATTGCTCGAGTCCTTCATGGGCTTCAAGCATCCTGCGGAGCAGCCGGAGAACGATATGGACGTGGAAATGGGCAGCGATGGAGAGGTGGTGGCAGCAGGTTTGTTCTGATATTCCAGTCATACCTTTATTGACCATGCGAAATCGCAGAGGATACCGCAAAATACAGTAGCCTAGTTGAGGCACTGCCAGCGGGCATTCCGCTGATTCTCTACGAACTCCGGGCCCTTCGCCAATCCAATGCCAAGTTGACCCTCAGGCTGGATGTGGTGGAAGGTCTTCTCAGCAATGACCTCCTGGAGAAACGGCAGGTTGCACAGACTCGTCAGGATACACAAGGCACATCTAAGGTCGCGGTGGAGAGACGTGGAGGCGTCAAGGCCAATGCGTACCAGTCTGCCGAAGGAGATTCCGTTTTGACTTCACGCCTTGATTCTACTTCAACTATCACCAGGGGCAACGTCTCTCCTTTCCGAAAAACAAAGAAGGCTACCCCCGCCGTATC
>Ga0247742_10002130_pt1 | contig 13172 bp, 11 predicted proteins | sample UWRJL208509C2_FD_180944 | JGI IMG/M metagenome (GOLD analysis project Ga0247742, IMG submission 180944) | Plant litter microbial communities from Arlington Agricultural Research Station in Wisconsin, United States - UWRJ-L208-509C-2 | ecosystem: Environmental > Terrestrial > Plant litter >...
TCTCCACCGCACCACCGGGTGTCCAGCGCGAGCCGAGCACGACATCCGCACCTCCTGAAGCACCGTCATCGAGCGCATCGAGCAGCCGGGACAGTTCCTCCGGGCGGTGCGAGCCGTCGGCATCCAACTCGACGAAGCGCTCGTACCCCCGGTCGAGTCCCCAGCTGAAGCCGGCCCGGTAGGCGGCACCGAGCCCCTGCTTGCCGTCGCGGTGCAGCACGTGCACCCGCTCGTGACCGGACGCGAGCGCCGAGGCGACCGCGCCGGTGCCATCGGGGGAGTCGTCGTCGACCACCAGGATGTGCACACCGGGCACGCTCTGCAGCACCCGCGCGGCGACGAGGGGCAGGTTCTCCCGCTCGTTGTAGGTCGGGATGACGACGAGGGTGGTGGCATAGGTCATGAGATCTCCAGGGTGAGTTCGTAGACAGTGGTGCGATGGACGGGGAAAGCACGGGTGACGGCATACCCGAAACCCTGCAGATGACGGATGTCGGCGGGCGCAGGCTCCGCGGACCGCTCGACCGCCCATACCGTGTGCACGCCCGCGAGGGAGGACGCCCGGGCTGCGCCCACGACATCCCACAGTCCGGCGGTGTGCTGATACGGCGTGATCAGCCCGGGGTCGAGCAGCCCACGGAAGTCCTGCGGGTAGAGGTGCAGGGCGAGCCGCGGCTTACGCGAGTTGCGGGCGGTCTGGTCGAAGACGATCGCATCGCCGGGATGCGCGTGCGCCGCGACGACGGCCGCGGTCTGGCGCAGATCGCTCCCGCCGTCCTTCGCGTATGGTCCGCGTTGGGCAGCCCAGGTGGGCGCGGCGAGCACCACGATGAGCAGTACCGCCCCGAGTCGCGCCCAGCTCCACGGGAGGGCGGCGACGGCCAGGGCGACGAGGATCGCTACAGCGGGGGTGCAGAACGACAGGTACCGGATGCTGTACATCGGGGCGATCAGGCTGTTGCCGACGAACAGCACGACGGGCGGGAGCAGCATCCAGGTGGCGATCAGCGCCGTCTGCCGTCGGCGGGCGACGGTGCGCAGCCCCAGCACGATGCCGGCGATCACCAGCACCCAGCCGACGAGTGCGAGCGGACGGTTGCCGAACCACTGCAGCACGGCCAGTCGCTCGAAGGTCATGTAGTGCCGATGCGAGAGGAAGGAGATCTGACCGTGCTCCGACAGCGCGAACACGAGCAGCGGCGCCGAGAGCGTGATGCCGAGCACGATGGCGATGGCCCAGCGCGTCAGCATCCGTCGGCTCGGTCGGTTCAGAACCAGGTAGACCAGGTGGGCTCCGGCGAGGAGGATCAGGTAGAGGAAGACGTAGACGGCCAGGGCGAATCCCACCCCGTAGACGATCCAGGGCAGCACGCGGGTGCTGCGCGCGGCCACCAGGCGCACCAGCAGCACGGTCAGCCAGACAGCGACGGCGGTGCCGATCGCGTACGACCTGCCCTCGTCGCCCATCGCGGTGGTGCGCGGGAGCACGGCCATGACGATTCCCGCGACGACCGCCACCCGGAGGGAGAACAGTCGCGTCGCGAGCACGACGACGCCGGCAACCGCGAACCCGACCGCCAGAGCGCTCGGCAGCCGCACCGACAGCTCGGAGGCGCCGAAGACGTCGATCCAGAGGTGGAGGAACACGTAGTAGGTGCCGTGCACGGCGTCGACGCGACCGAGTTCGGGCCAGAGCGTGGCTAGCGGGCGTTCGGCCGACATGATGCTCGCTGCTTCGTCGCCCCAGAAGGACGGGGTCCACGAGCCCAGGAACGACACGACAGCCGCGGCCAGGCCGAGCACCGCCGCGAGCGCCGGGAGCGAGAGGCGGCGACGGGTTCGGCGCGCGGTGGCGGCGGTCAGTTCGCTGGTGGTGCTGGTCACATCTCGATGCTCGTCAGCGCAGCCGCACGTTCGCTCGGCACCCGGCCTCTCGCGCGTGAGAGTTCACACAGGTTGGATGCCGCAGCGGTCATTCAGGGGTGATTCACACCGCCGTCGGTCCCACCTTGGGCAGGGTCACGGTGACGCTCAGCCCGTCGGCGTTGGCGAGGCTGATGGTCCCGCCGGCGCTTGTCACGATCGCGTGCACGATGGCGAGCCCGAGACCGGCTCCGCCGCGCGCTGTCGTGCGGGAGCCGCCGGGTCGCGAGAAACGGTCGAAGGCGATCGGGATGAAGTCATCCGGCATCCCCGGGCCCGAATCCACCACGGTCAGCACCAGCCCGACCGACGAGTGCCGCAGGGCGATGCGCACGCTGCCGGATTCGCCGAGCGCCGCGATGGCGTTGTTCGCCAGGTTGTCCACCAGGCGGCCGATGTTGGCGGGGTCGATGCGATAGCGGTCGGTGGTGGGCGAACCGGCGATGTCGTAGTCGATCGTCACGCCGGTCGCCGCTGCGAGCATCCGTGCCCGGTCGACGGATGCCGCGAGCTCGACCCCGAGAGCGGTCCAGTCGCTCGTCGGGCGCTCCGTGCGAACCGTCGGTTGCTCGAGCTGGCTGAGTTCGAGCAGCCCGGTGGCCAGCGCGGAGAGTCGTGCCACCGACGTCTGCGCCGCGCTGATCTCGGCCTCGAGCGCCGTCGCATCGCCCCGGGAGAGATGGGCGAGTTCGAGCTGACCGGAGAGGATGGCGATGGGCGTGCGCAGCTCGTGGCTGGCATCCCAGACCAGCTGCCGCTCCCGATCGACGGACGCGCGGAGGTCCGCGATGAACTCGTTGAGCGTGCTGGCGAGTGCGGCGAGCTCGTCCTGTGCCGGCCCCACGGGGAGGGGCTCGGTCGATCCCTCGGCGGCGAGCGCCTGCGCCTGCCGTCGCATCCGCGTGACGGGCCGGAGGGCAGCGGCGGTGAGCAACCAGGAGGCGACGCCGAACCCGAGGAGGAGGGCGATCGCACCGACGATGATCGCCGTGGTCACGCGGCCGAGCAGCAGCATCGACGAGTCTTCGTTGCGCACCGTGACGACGTGCCAGTCCCCGCCGACCGCGTCGACGCTCTGCACACGCACCCGGTACACGTCGTCGCCACCGCTGATCGAGCGGACGACCTCGCCCGCCGCGTCGGGCGGGGTCGCGACGATCCTCGGCAACTGGGCGGCGATGCTGCGCGGCACACTGGAGACGACCGTTGCGCCGCCGGCGTCGACGACCGCGACGAGCTGTCCCTTGCCGGGGCGGTCGATCGCGGTGGGATCGTTCTGGATCTGACTGACGAACGGCGCCGCGTCGTGCGACAGCACCGTGGTGGTCGTGCTGGAGAGGATCGACCTCAGCTGCGCGTGGAAGCCGAACCCGGCGCCCGCGAAGATGAGGGCGGCGATGAGAGAACTCCCGAGGGTGATACGCCAGCGGATCGAGAGACGACGGAGCGGCATCATCCGCTTTCCGCCAACCGGTAGCCCGCGCCCCGAACCGTGGCGATCTGCACTCCGGCGGCGGTCGGGTCGAGCTTGCGCCGCAGGTAGCTCACGTACTGGTCGACGATGTTGGGGTCGATGTTCTGCGTGGTGCCCCAGACCTCCTCGAGGATCGTGGGCCGCGCGACCGTGTCTCCGGCCCGGGTCGCGAGCAGGCGGAGCAGCGCGAACTCCTTGGGACTGAGCGAGAGCGGATGTCCGGCTACGGTGGCCGCCTGAGCCAGGGAGTCGAGACGGAGGGCCCCGACCGTGACGGTGAGCTTCTCCACGGCGGCATCGCGTCGCAGCAGAGCCCGGACCCTGGCGCTGAGTTCCGCGAAAGCGAAGGGCTTGGTGAGATAGTCGTCCGCGCCGGAGTCGAGGCCGAACACCCGGTCTTCGACGGCATCCCGCGCGGTGATGAGCAGGATCGGCAGGGTGCTTCCGCTCTGACGGATACGCCGCGCCACCTCGAAGCCCGACATCTGCGGCAGCATCACATCGACGGCGGCGAGGGAATAGTCGCCGGCACTCAGGGCGATCAGTGCATCGACGCCGGTGGCCACGACGGTCGTCGTGTGCCCCTCGGCCGTCAGCCCGCGGTCGATGAGCCGGCCCATCTCGGGGTCGTCTTCGACGATCAGGATCTTGGGCATAGCCGATGGTCGCACGCCGGCCACCGCTACACGCTGTGACCGCGCTGACAAGGGGGTGGTGCATCTTTCGAGCGGTCGTACGTTTCGAGACGACGGAACCACCAACCGGAAGAGGTATGAACAATGTCCCAGATCATCGAGACCATCGACGTGGATGTCCCCGTCAGCACCGCATACAACCAGTGGACCCAGTTCGAATCGTTCCCGCACTTCCTGAGCTTCGTCGAGTCGATCACCCAGCAGGACGACACCCACACGCACTGGAAGGTGAAGATCGGTGGCGTCGAGCGCGAGTTCGATGCCGAGATCACCGAGCAGCACCCCGACGAGCGGGTCGCCTGGAAGAGCGTCGGCGGCGAGGTCACCCAGGCGGGTGTGGTCACCTTCCACAAGCTCAGCGACACGACCAGCAAGGTGACCGTGCAGCTGGACTGGGAGCCGGAAGGGTTCGTCGAGAAGGTCGGCGCGGCTTTCGGCGTCGACAACGCGAGCGTCAAGCGCGACCTCACCCACTTCAAGGAGTTCATCGAAGACGAAGGCAACGCGAACGGCGGGTGGCGTGGCGAGGTGAACAACTGACATGCGCGCGCTGACATATCAGGGCAAGCGGTCGCTCTCGGTCGAGACCGTGCCGGACCCGGTCATCCTGGAACCGACCGATGCGATCGTGCGGATCACGTCCACCGCGATCTGCGGATCGGACCTGCACCTCTACGAGCTGTTCGGTCCCTTCCTCGACCGGGGCGACATCCTCGGCCACGAACCGATGGGGATCGTCGAGGAGGTCGGCAGCGCGGTCACGACGCTGGCGCCCGGCGACCGCGTCGTCGTCACCTTCAACATCGCCTGCGGACATTGCTACATGTGTTCTCGTGGGCTGCAGTCGCAGTGCGAGACGACTCAGGTGCGCGAGCAGGGATCTGGTGCATCGCTGTTCGGGTACACCAAGCTCTACGGTCAGGTGCCGGGCGGCCAGGCGGAGCTGCTCCGGGTTCCCCTGGCCGAATACAACGCCGTCAAGGTCGGGCAGGAGCTGCCGGACGAGCGCTATCTCTTCCTCAGCGACATCCTGCCGACCGCCTGGCAGGGCGTGAAGTACGCGAACGTGCCGGACGGCGGCACCCTCGCAGTCTTCGGTCTCGGGCCGGTGGGGCAATTCGTCACCCGTGTCGGCAGACATCTCGGCTACGAGGTGATTGCTGTCGATCCGGTCGCGGAGCGACGCGCAATGGCCGAGCGGCACGGCATCGAGGTGCACGACTACAGCGACGACATCGTCGAGAAGCTGCGTGATCGCACCGACGGGCGCGGCCCGGATTCGGTCGTCGACGCCGTCGGGATGGAGGCGCATGGCGGCCACGTCGCCGCCGCCGCGCAAGCTGCCGTCGGTCTTCTGCCGAAGCCTCTGGCGCGCAAGGCGATGGACACGGCCGGCGTCGACCGGCTCACCGCGCTGCACGACGCTCTCGACCTGGTGCGCCGCGGCGGCACGGTCTCGCTGAGCGGCGTGTACGGCGGTGAGGCCGACCCGATGCCGATGAAGTCGATGTTCGACAAGCAGGTGGCGCTGCACATGGGCCAGTGCAACGTGCGCAACTGGATCGACGACATCCTTCCGCTGGTCGAGGATTCCGCTGATCCATTGGGGGTGATGGACCTGGTGACGCACTCTGTACCGCTCGACGAGGCTCCGCACATGTACGAGGTCTTCCAGAAGAAGGAGGACGGCTGCATCAAGGTGGTGCTCAAGCCGTGAGCCTGGCGGGTGGCGGAGCAAAACGAATGACGGATGTCGGGGGTAGACAGGGCGCATGACTCCCCGCGACGACGACTCCTCGCCCCTCCACCTCACGCCGCTGCCGGGCAGCGACCGGCCGTCGGCCGACGTCGTGCGCCCGGCAGCACGCAGCCTGGCCTCCGACGCGCAGATCGAAGCGACCGTCGTGCTCCGGCGCCGTGACGGCGCAGAACCGACCATCGGCGCCCGGGTCGACCGGGCGGAGTTCGCCGCGAAATACGGGGCCGATCCCGCCGACATCGCGCTGGTGGAGAAGACCCTGGGCGGGCTCGGGTTGACTGTGATGTCGTCCGACCCCGCCTCCCGACGCCTCCGGGTCTCGGGCACCGTCGGCACCATGGAGCGGGTCTTCGGCGCGCGGCTGCAGGTGGTGACGAGCCGAACCGCCGAGGGCGGCGAGGTGGAGCACCGCAATCGCACCGGAGAGTTGATGGTGCCCGCGGTGCTCGACGGCGTGGTGACGGCGGTACTCGGTCTCGACGACCGCCCCCAGGCCCGAGCGGAGTTCCGGGTCGCCGAGGCACGGGCCGTCACGACGAGCTACACACCGCTCGAGCTGGGCGAGATCTATCGTTTTCCCCCGGGCACCGACGGCAGCGGCCAGACGATCGCGATCATCGAGCTCGGCGGCGGATTCGCTCAGACCGAGCTCGACACCTACTTCTCCGGCCTCGGGATCACCGGTCCGCCGGTCACCGCGATCGGCGTCGACGGCGCGGAGAACCGACCAGGGGGCGACCCCGACGGGGCGGACGGCGAGGTGCTGCTCGATATCGAGGTCGCCGGCGCACTGAGCCCCGGCGCCCACCTCGTCGTCTACTTCGCACCCAATACCGACGACGGCTTCGTCGACGCGGTCAGCGAGGCAGCGCACGCTGAGGTCACCCCCGCTTCGATCAGCATCAGCTGGGGTCTGTACGAGGACGCCTGGACCGAGCAGGCCCGCCGCACCCTCGACGATGCGTTCATCGACGCCGCGGCTCTCGGAATCACCGTCACCGCGGCGGCCGGCGACAACGGCAGCTCCGATGGGGTCGGTGACGGCCGTGACCACGCCGACTTCCCGGCATCCAGCCCGCACGTGCTCGCGTGCGGCGGCACGTCGCTGCGGGCGACACCGCAGGCCATCACCTCCGAAACGGTGTGGAACAACGGACCGGGCGGGGGAGCGACCGGGGGCGGCGTGAGTGCCGTCTTCGCTCGACCGAGCTGGCAGACGGATGCCGGCGTTCCGGCGGCACCGACCGCGTCCGGGGGACGCGGCGTGCCCGACGTCTCCGCGGTCGCCGACCCGAGCACCGGCTACGAGATCCTCGTCGATGGCGAACGGCGGATCATCGGGGGCACCAGCGCGGTCGCACCTCTCTGGGCTGCGCTGATCGCCAGGATCGTGCAGTCCACCGGGCAACCACTGGGCCTCGTGCATCCTCAGCTGTACGACCTGACAAGCGGCTTTCGCGATGTGGTGATCGGCGACAATGGCAGCTTCGAGGCCCGGATCGGCTGGGACGCGTGCACCGGACTCGGTGTTCCCGACGGGACGGCATTGCTCACGGCTCTCGACGCTGGTACGAAGTAGACCTAGCACTCGCACCGTTCGTCTCACTCGAAGGGATCACATCATGGCGGAGAAACTGAACCAGTCGGCCTTGCGTCACGCGCGCAGCCTCGTGAGCGACGGCACCGTGGTGCTCGGCGAACGCGACGGCTGGGCGAAGGAGGAACCCACCGCCGAGCAGGAGAACGCCTTTATCGAGAAACATGGCTGGGCTGCCTATGCTGACTGGCATCTCGGTGTGGACGAGACCAAGTCGGAGGAGACAAAGGGACGGTTCAGCTTTCCCTACGGCGATTTCACGAAGGTGTATCGCGGCGCGGTGATCACGATCGAGAGCCGGGCAGCGCAGTACGACCACGATGACATCGCCGCGGCCGCGAAGAAGCTGCTGGAGCTCATCGACAAGGACTGATTCGGCTGCGCTGAGACTCGGGATCTGCGGCAGTCTCCAGCGCTGCCCTAGCGCCCGGCCGCGTAACCCTGCATACCGCGGGCGTTGGCCGCGGCGAACAGCAGCCCGTCGGCATCGCGCCCCACGGCGGAGACCCGTCCGTTGCGCCACTCGCCGTCCACGGTCACGTCATGACCCCGCACGATCAGTTCGGCGATGGCCGGCCCACCGAGCCGCGATTCGACCACGGCACCCGCCGGAGTCCAAGTGCGCGGCCAGAACGATTCGGGAAACGCAGTGCTGTGGATGCTTGGGGCATCGATCGCCTGCTGCGGGCTGTAGCCGCCCACGATGGTGCGCAACAGGTAGAGCAGCTGCCACTGGTCCTGCTGGTCGCCGCCGGGCGTTCCGAGCGCGGTGACCGCGTCATCCGGCCCGAACACGAGGGTCGGGGAGAGCGTCGTGCGCGGGCGCTTTCCGGGAGTGAGCGTGGTGGGTGTTCCCTCCTCCAGCCAGGTCATCTGCAGTCGGGTACCGAGGCAGAAACCGAGCTCGGGAATCGTCGGATTCGACTGCAACCAGCCACCCGACGGCGTCGCCGAGACGACGTTGCCCCACCGGTCGATGATGTCGAGGTGACAGGTGTCGCCGCGGGTCTGCCCGTCGGCATCGGTCGGGAGATCAGCGTCATACTCCCGCTCGGTCTCACGGTCGTCGGCCAGTTCATCGTCCGTGAGGTTCTCCTCGACCGGGATGGCGTTGCGCTCGAAGTTCTCCTGCACGCCCTCATCGGCCCGCTCGGTGTCGAGATCCGACTCGTTGCGCGGCGCCTCTGTGGGCTCGTCCTCGGCGACGACTGCGGTGTCGCCGGACTGCGCGGTCGGCTCGCCGCCGCCGGTGAGGTCGGCGGAAAGATCCGCTGCCACGCGCAACGGCGGGTGGTAGGCCTCCACCCCGGGAACGGTGCCCGGACGCAGATCGGGGGAGGCGGCATCCGTGATCAGGGTGCGTCGCTCGGCGGCGTAATCGGCCGACAGCAGGTGGTCGAGCGGCACGTCGACGTCATCGCCGTAGTACGACTCTCGGTCGGCGAAGGCGAGCTTCTGTGCCTCCAGGATCGTGTGCGCTCCGACGCCCGAGGCGGGGTCGAGGCGTTCGTCGCCGAAACCCTCGAGGATGGCGAGCGTCTGCAGCACGACCGGCCCCTGGCTCCAGGGTCCGGGCTTGGCGATCGTGCGGTCGCGGAACTCCGCACTGACCGGCTGCTCGTAGGAAGACTGGAAGCCGGAGAGGTCATCGAGGGTGATCACCCCGGCGTGGTCGTCGCCGGTCGAGTGGCGGTGTGGGGTCTGGATGAAATCGACGATCGCCTGAGCCACGAAACCCTCGCGCCACTCCCGGCGGGCAGCGTCGATGCGCTCCTCGCGACTGTCGCCGGTCGCTGACTCGATCAACCGCTCGAAGGTACGGGCTAGCGCCGGGTTGGTGACCAGCGAACCGCCTTCGGGCACGACCCCATCGGGCAACCACTGCTCGGCCGACGAGGTCCAATGGTCGCGGAACAGAGGAGCCACACGGGAGATCGTCGCGGCGACGGACGGGAGCAGCGGATGCCCGTCCCGGGCGTACCCCACGGCGAAGGCGAGCACGTCGGCGAGCTCCCAGCTGCCGTGATCACGCAGAAGCAGGAACCACGCGTCGACCGCCCCGGGGATCGCGGCGGCGAGTGCTCCCGTGCCCGGTACCAGCTCGAGCCCCTCGGCACGGTAGTGCTCGACCGTCGCTCCGGCGGGCGCGGGGCCCTGACCCATCAAGACGATCGGCTCGCGAGGCGAATGCGCCGTGACGAAGAGTCCCACGACGTCTCCGCCGGGACCGTTGAGGTGCGGCTCGACCACCTGGAGCACGAACGCTGCGGCGACCGCGGCGTCGAAGGCGTTTCCGCCGCGCTCGAGCACGGCCTGGGCGGAGCCTGTGGCCAGCCAGTGGGTGGAGGCCGCCATCCCGAATGTCCCCGTCAGCGTCGGACGGGTCGTGAAAGCGGGCGGCGGAGAGTACGTCATCGTCGACCCAGCGTACCTCGTCGTCCAGCGAATGATCAGGATTGCGCGCCGCACTCCCGCTCGCCCCCGTGCGGGGCTTGAATGACGGCATGGCCACTCGAACCGTTGCAGATCAGATCATCTCTCAACTCATGACCGCCGGCGTGCGTCATATCTACGGGATCGTGGGCGACAGCCTCAACCCGATCGTCGACGCCGTTCGCCGCACCGGCGGTAGCGCAAAGGGTGGCATCGACTGGATCCACGTGCGGAACGAAGAGGCCGCCGCGTTCGCGGCCGGCGCCGAGGCACAGCTGACGGGGGAGCTCGCGGTCTGCGCCGGGAGCTGCGGGCCGGGCAACCTGCACCTGATCAACGGTCTGTTCGACGCCCACCGTTCCGGCGCGCCGGTGCTCGCCATCGCCAGCCACGTGCCGAGCGTCGAGATCGGATCGAGCTACTTCCAGGAGACCCACCCCGACCGGCTGTTCGTCGAGTGCTCCAACTACCGGGAGCTGATCTCGACCGCAGCGCAGTCGCCACGCGTCATCAACTCCGCACTGCGACACGCGGTGGGGCTCCGGGGCGTCGCCGTGGTGACCATCCCGGGCGACATCCCGCTGCTCGATGCGGTGGGGGAGGAGCCGGCGTTCGTGCGGCCGGGTCGGCCGTCCGTGGTGCCGGCGGAGGACGACATCCGGTCGCTCGCCGCCGCCATCGATGCCGCGAAGACGGTGGCGATCTTCGCCGGTGCCGGGGTGGAGGGTGCGCACGACGAGGTCGTGGCGTTCGCCGACCATCTGGCCGCGCCGGTGGGCCACTCGCTGCGCGGTAAGGAGTGGATCCAGTACGAGAACCCGTTCGATGTGGGTATGACCGGACTGCTCGGCTACGGTGCGGCACACGCGGGAATTCACGACGCCGATTTGGTGATCCTGCTCGGCACCGACTTCCCCTACGAGCAGTTCCTGCCCGACGCCGCGAAGGTCGTCATCGCGCAGATCGACTCCGACGCATCCCATCTCGGTCGGCGGGCGAGCGTCTCCCACCCGGTGCACGGGGACGTGCTGCCGAGCATCGCCGCCCTCACCGCGCTGACCGCGCGCAAGAGCGACCGTGGTTTTCTCGAGAAGACGCTCAAGCGGCACGAGAAGCTGCTCGGTGGCGCGGTCGGTAAATACACGGATGCCGCCCACACCACCCCGATCCACCCCGAGTTCGCCATCTCCACGATCGACGATCTGATCGCCGACGACGCGATCGTGACCGCAGACACCGGCATGGGCAACGTCTGGCAGGCCCGGTACATCACCCCGAACGGCCGACGCCGCATCATCGGCTCGTATCTCCACGGCTCGATGGCCAACGCCCTCCCGCAGGCGATCGGCGCGCAACTCGCCTACCCCGGCCGTCAGGTTGTCACAATCTCCGGTGACGGCGGGCTGTCGATGCTCATGGGGGAGCTGGTGACGGTCGCGGCATATCGCCTCCCGGTGAAGCTGATGGTGTTCAACAACTCCACCCTCGGGCTGGTGAAACTGGAGATGTTCGTCGACGGCTATCCCGACTTCGGTGTGGACGTGCCGGCCGTCGACTACGCGGCCGTGGCGAACGCGCTCGGAATCTTTGGCCGACGGGTCGAAGACCCGCAGGATCTCGACTCGGCCGTCACCGCGGCCCTCGAACACGATGGGCCGGCGCTCGTCGACATCGTGACGGACCCGTTGGCGCTCTCCCTCCCGTCGGCGATCACCGGGGATCAGGTCAAGGGGTTCTCGCTGGCGCTGTCGAAGGTGGTGCTGAACGGCGGGATCGGTGAGGCCGTCTCGCTCGTGAAATCCAACATCAGGCATGTGCCGGGGCTCTAATCTCGTGTCATGACGTTTCAGGCATACCTCGACACGATCAAGGCGAAGACCGGCCTCGGGCCCGACGACTTCCGCCGGCTGGCGAAGGAGAAGGGCTACCTCTCCGACACGACACGTCCGGCGGACATCATCGCCTGGGTGCAGGAAGACTTCGGCCTGGGCAAGGGGCATGCGATGGCGATCGTCGCGGTGCTCGGCAAGCACGAGGGCGCCGGGAAGTCGGCGGACGAGAAGCTCGAAACCCAGTTCGCCGGGGGCAAGGCGAAATGGCGCTCGACCTTCGATGAACTGGTGGCCACGGTCATCCAGGTCGGGGGACCGGTCGACCTCGCCCCGACGAACACCTACATCAGCCTGACCAAGCCGACGGAGAAGGGCCCGGTGAAGTTCGCCATCGTAGCGGTCACCGCCGATCGACTGGATGTCGGGATCAAGCTGAAGGATGCCGACCCCACCGACCGATTCGCGGCATCCGGGAGCTGGAACAGCATGGTGACGCACCGCGTGGGGCTCACCGAACCCGACCTCATCGACGACGAACTTGTCGACTGGCTCCGCAGAGCCTACGCAGCCGCGTAACGTGGGGTGTGGCGTCGAGACGTTCCGCCGCCATACATCCCCACTTTCAAGCAAGGACACCAGTGCCCGACGAATGCATCCACGGTCTCGAGGCGGGTCTGTGCGACCTCTGCTTCCCCAAGGCCAAACCGGAGGTCGCCCCGGTGGCGCCCACCACCCGTACGACCACTCGTCGGCGCTCTCCCGCCGTCCCGCGCACCGCGGGCGTCGGCACTCCCGATCACAAGGTCGGTGAGCAGCGGCTGTACCACGTGACCCATATCTCGAATCTCGCCGGCATCATCGAGGCCGGTGCGATCGTCGCCCCCGCGACTCCAGAGGTCGACGCGTCGTCGGCCGAGAACCGGGAAGCCCGGCGCAACATCACCCTCGAGGGTGCCACCATCGCCGACTACGTGCCGTTCTTCCTCTCGCCGAACTCGACCATCTGGTCGCAGATCCGCGCCGGCGCCGACGATCCGCGACTGTCTCGCGATGTACGCGATCTGCCGCCCGCCGAGTTCGTCATCCTGGTGAGCACCGTCAAGGTCGCCACCGCCCTAGAGAACGCGATCTCGGTGTCCGACGGTGACCCGTCCAGCATCTACACCCGCTTCGGCACCACGTCGGAGACGAACGACCGAACCCTGCGCAAGCTGCGCGCCGACGACGCGCTACTGCTCGAGGGAGAGCTGCTGGTGCGCGACGCCTTCCCGTTCGATCAGATCGCTCTTGTGGGCGTTGCCAACGACCGGGCTCGGGATGCCGTGCGCGAGATTCTGCAGACCGCCGTCCATGAGCCCAAGGTCGCGGTCTACCCGCCCTGGTTCGCGCGGGCGTAGCCTGCCCCTCGGCGCCGGCTCAGCCTCTGCTAGAACCAGATGCTGAGCCAGGGCGTCGTCGT
>Ga0247742_10002131_pt1 | contig 13166 bp, 13 predicted proteins | sample UWRJL208509C2_FD_180944 | JGI IMG/M metagenome (GOLD analysis project Ga0247742, IMG submission 180944) | Plant litter microbial communities from Arlington Agricultural Research Station in Wisconsin, United States - UWRJ-L208-509C-2 | ecosystem: Environmental > Terrestrial > Plant litter >...
TCGTATCCAGCTGCATCATCTGGGTAACGACATAAGGAGTCTTCAGTTAAAGCTCGAGACGGAGAGGGCGGAGCGAGAAGCAGAACGGCAGGCGTGGTGTATGGAGAAGAAAGAACTGGAGGATGCGAGGATGTACGCTGAGGGGGAAACGAAGGAGGTGGAGATGATGTTGGAAGCCGTTCAGGATGAGAGGAAAGTCGACGAAAAAGAGTGGGATGCCGAAAGGAGTGGATTGAAGAAGCAGATTTTGGATATAGGGCTTGCACAAGAGGCCGACGAGGCAAAGTTCATACAAGAGAAGGACGCCTTGAAGGCCCAATGCACGAATCTCCAGCGGCTCTTGGACGAGGTACTGCAAAGAACCGCTGGAACGACGGAAGAGGAGAAGGCGGAGTGGCTTGCCCTTAAGAAGCATGCGGTCTATGAAGCTCTTGCAGAAGAAAGAAAGCGGGTGGCGAGCGAGGAGAAGGCACAGCTACGGCAGTTCAAAGCTGCACAAGATAAACTACGTTCAGAGATCAAGGACCTCAAGACGTCCCTTGAAACATCCGAGAAAACACAAGATCTCGAACGTTGTCTTTTGGAAGCTGAGATGAAGTTCGTCGGGCTTGCCACTACCGGGGCTAATGGAGCGCATGTGCAGCAAGCTCACAAACCCGATTATTGTCCGTCCATCTTGGAAGTGGCAACGATGAAGAAGAGGATCGAAGCCCTCGAGGCGGAGCGGACGACGGCTGCTGCAGCAGCGACCGGTTGGGCAGCGGAGAGGATGACGCTGGTACAGATGCTGGAGGGCCTTCAGCGGAAGTCTTGCCAGCAGCTAGAGACAACTACCAACAAAGCCGATCGTGATTCGTCGAACGTGGAGAATCCAGGCTCGAGGGCTTGCACTGGTACTAGTGATGGTGGACGACCCACCGTCGCTGACCTTGAATCAAGACTCGCACACGAACAGTCCAAGCAGGCAGTATTAGAAGACCAAGCGCTTCAGCTCCTTGGATTACTCAAAACTGTAGACTCAGCCGCTCAACAACGGATCCTCGGCCTCGAAGTTAACCTGCAGAGGTTGAGGAAGACGCACCAAAACACGCTCATTTCAGTTTTCAAGATGTTTAAAGCCCAAGTCGCTTCGGACAACACGAAGTTTGAAGACGAAAAGACGCGGCTCATCGCATCTGAACACGCAAAGTATGTTGGAGAGAGGGCTGCTATGGAGGCTGAACACCAGTTGGCTGTGGAGAGATTGCAGAAATCGCTCGAGGACGAAAAGGCGACGGCTAAGAATCTGTTGGATTGTGCGTGGGAGACGGAGCTTGGGTTGAGGAAGAAGATCGCAGAGTCCACGCAGGCTTTTGTGGAGGCTGAACACCAGGCGGCTGTTGAGAGGTTGCAGAAATCGCTCGAGGATTGTGCGTGGAAGACGGAGCTTGGGTTGAGGAAGAGGATTGCGGAGATCACGCAAGCCAATACGGACTGAGAATGCGTCCATGAATTCATACGGCTTCGTATATGACTAACATTACCATGCTATATTTCAAGTAGAGCTTTGTAATATTATGACTACTTATCAAACATAAATAAGCCTAACAATAATATCGTTTCAGTGAGCAGGAAGAAGACGACGAATCATACGAGAATACCTTGCTAAGGCTATGCATTCAACGATCAGACCAGTCGGCGCCGTATAAGTTATGGGCGAGGGTAGTATCTGGGAAGGAGAGGCAGGCTTGGGAATCGTGTGTCGGGCACTGCGGGTCACAATATCAATATGCCGATCCGCATCTTGAGCCCACCGTTCACAATCCTCAGTGACAAGAATTCAGAAGACTCGGTGTGGAATTCGATGTCGGTGTCGATGAACACGCGTTCGCGGCGGGGTACATTGTGCACTCTAGCGCCGTTTGGAGTCTGCAGTCTGACGCGCAATTCTGCAGTGCCCGTGACGCTACTGCACGTGATCCGTGACCTGTCGCGTTTATGTTTTTGGACGAGGGGAAGACACCTGGGCAATTCGGGCTTTGGGTTGTTCAAGGTTCAAGACCCAATGCTTCAAGGTCCAAGGATGCACCCCGAGGGTACATTTCGAGCGCATTCTGGTTGGAAATTTGAATCGACTTCGAAGGGGTGGGCTGGGGAGGGGGATGTGCAAGTGTGCATTTAGCGTTCAACTCTGAACTCTGAAACCGACGATCTCGAGGAAGGGAAGGACGGTAGGCATTTGAGTGTATGTGCGTGTTCGGGTTCGGGTTTTGGACGAGGGGAAGACAGTTGGGGTTTTGAGGTTGTTCAAGGGTTCGAGGCCCAATGCTTCAAGGTTCAATGATTCACCCCGAGGGTACGCATTGAGAGCATTCTGATTTGAGAATTGAAATCTAGTTCGAAGGGTAGGCGTTTAACTCTGAACTCTGGAACCGACGAGCTCGAGGAAGGGTAGGACGGTAGGCGTGTGTGTGTGCGTACGCGTTGGTTCACCGTTCACTTGATGGTACCCGCCCAGGTGGATGAGCAACGAACGTCTTGAGCTTGGCTTGAATGTTGGATGTGGGATGTTGGATTACGCGTGTTCGGGTTCGGGTTCATAGCGATTAATGATTGCCAGTGAACCCCCAACTTTGAAGCCTGAAGGTTGACCATCCGATACTCCCTCCTCAACAGCACCAGGACCTCCTCTTCACCACGTAGACTTGGACCTAAGGGGGGGGGGGGTTGTTGAGCGTTTACCAAGCGTTTGTTAGCCGGGGGTTACTTGGGGTGGTGATGATGGTAGGACTATGCCGAGTCGCCCCATCTATCCATCTAAACCAACAAGATTGAAGTTGCACTTGGCTCAAGACCACCACCATCCAAGTCCTAAAGCCTAAACTGACGGGGGCCTGGGAGATGTATATGTCCTCAGTCTAGCGTTTTTATGGAAATTATAATCGACTGTGGCCGTTTCTTGGGTTATGTGATTGAAAGCGATGCGGGTGAGTATCGAGTATGGAGTATCGATAGCGGATCGGGTGCAAATTCCAGCGCAGTTCTGGGTTGTCGATGGGGACGGATAAGGGTTTGAAGGAGGCAGAGTCGTACAGTAGACAACGACTCCAGAAGGGACTACTTAAAGCCACTCAAAATAGCGTGAGTTTGCATTCGCCTTAACGTCCAGGTTGCGAATTGGGCAGAGCAACATGCGCCAGAATGCCAGTGGACAAAGCTCGACACCGACATGAGAAGATTGAAGAGCGATGGGGGAGTCTTGGAGGGAGAGAGTGATGTAAGTCGGAGGGAGAGAATGATGTAAGTCGGAGGGAGAGAATGATGTAAGTCGGAGGGAGAGAAGACAAAGGGGTTGGAGACTCTCAGGAAGGCTTGGGGAAGACTTGAGGAAGAATAGGGTAGGAGGTGAACAGGCTGCGAGCACAGCCGAAGTTGGCATTGGTGTGGGCATGCTGAAGTTGCGTTTGGATCGAAGATCGACTTGGGAAAGACAAGCATCGGGACTTGGTTCTCGTCTCTATGGGCAGATCTTGGATGCCCGCGTTCGTGGTGCAACGTTGGGTTAACCGTGGACAGCAGAGACCTGGGTCTGACCATGTTTTGAGGCACAGATACGAGGTGGCCTTGCTGACAGGTGTGGGCGCATCGGACGTGAGGATCACTGAGCGAGTAGACCTACGGGGGGGATTGTGAATGGCCCTGAGGCAGTGGAGGAAAACACGTCTGAGGAGAAGGGTGGATGTCGGACCTAGGCCTGGGGAAGTGGGGTGATGGAGGTCCGAGATCTCAAACTATGCGTGACGAAAAAACTCGGGTTTGGCTATGGTCACCCAGCGCCGAGGCCATACTATATAGTCCATAAATAATAAGTTCGTTAGGAGTGCAAGTCAAGAGGCGTACCCAAAGCACCTGCTATCCAATTCCCCACCTAGGAATCATGCTCTCATGCACCTTCAGCTTCAAGAGGTCGCGATATCACCGCAGCTGGGACCTGAGATCTGAAGAGCGACGTTGTGTCACTAGACAGAGACAAGTACAAATTGGGCGGCTAAGGCACTAGTAGATATGCAGAGAATTTACAGTATGAAGCGCCGATGAAGGCTGTGGGCATGCAGAGCTGCATCAGAGTGTTCAGTGTCCTCATGAACGCGTGGAAAGGGAGGTTAGGTGGTTGATCCGTACGGACCGGACATGTATTTTAGGCATGTTTGGAATTATGCGACGAATAACATCTACATAGTACATAGTGTATGATCGGGTCCAGCATTGCTGGCATGCTCTAGCCAGCTGGATAGACGTCCCCTCGAGGAAATCTCGTCCAGGTGTGCACTGCATGTCCCGGGACGAAGTGGAAGGCTGCCTGCTTGCCCCTCAGGTCGGCTCCCGGGCCCCGGTGTTCAGTGAATGGACCATGCCGGTTTTAACCCCCCCCCCCATGCTCTAATTGTTGTGCCTGCCTCTGAGTCGTAATCAGTGCCCAGTCTTCTTGACCGCAAACTTCTAGCCAGCGATAGACTTGTGAACAAAATAGGAGCTCATTTGGGACTTGGCCAAATTTTCGGCGAATCCTGTACGCAGAGGATCGGACATAGGCCACTTTTGGGGTCGTTTCTACACCTTTACCCATCCGCATGCACACCCCAGTTCATTTCAATCCCGCATCACATCGCATTCGAGGCCTCTCCAGCATGTTTAGGCCACTCATTGATTGCCTCTCTTCATCCAGCAGTTCTTGCCCACCAAAGACGCCGCATACTAATAGTTCTAGTCATCGCGCGAACGGCAAGGTCGCCAGCAGCAGCAGATCAGAGCTTATCGCACTATAGTCTTCGGTGAGTGATCACCACTCTGTTCTTCATAGTCAGTTTCATCATCTCCTGTGCTGTTGTCCTTCTTCGCACAGATCATGTCGTTCACCGGCTCCAACATTGTTGTCACTGGTGGCAATTTTAACAGTCAGGAAGGCGCCCAGGCCCAAGCAAGCGTTGTGGTACATGTCAATCGTGCGTAATTCTCGACACCATGATCGGTCGTGGGGGCCTTTATCTGAGATTCGAGCAGCAGAAAGTTCAGCGGCGGTTGCGACACACAGTGAGGTTTGTGGAATCTACATCATTGTAACCCCAGAGTTGTTATGGTTGCGCCTCTGAATTAGGCTTCTCCAAGAATGATTTCCAGCCAGAGAGCATCTCAGAATACGTCACAAGAGGTATGCCTCTCGATTGATCCACTTAATACATCCTGACCTCTCATCTCAAAAGGTTGTACGACCAAACTTGACACCGAGCCACATAATCTACACAGAACATCTCTCGGCTAAAGGTCGAGGGTATCCTCTCTGGATGCCAGAGCCCAACCTGAACCTTCCTGTTGAATATCGAACGCAGGGAGTGTCCATCGGCGATGTCGGCCTCATTGCATCGCCAGGAGAATTCGATTTCCTTTTTAACATCAACTATCCGGCAGACGACCCTATTAACTCTGAGCACCCCACCGACTTCCAGCCTCTCCAACCTCCTCTCCAAGCAAGGGATATAAGTATGTCCCGAGCTTTTGAAGCGGGTAGGTTTTTGGCCAGCGAGTCCGTCAAGCGAGTCCAGACTGGCATGTCAGATGGGTAGCTTGACATCTCCGCTCATCACCGTATTATTCTGATGACTTTGTAGAATGTTGACCTTTCAATCGTCGGCGTCTAATGGGGCCGTCCTTATCATGCCAGATGAAACATATCAAAACGATCTCAAAAACTTGGACAGATTCTATCAGCACATTGGTCAACACGCTGAAAGTTGGTACGAGTTTGCCAATGGTCCAAGGATGGGTCGTCGAGTGGGTAAAACCGGACTTTGTTTGGTCATTGGCTGCGATAAAACGTCATCTTGGGGGATTGCCACGTTCTCCGACTCCTCAGAGCATACGACCTCCCAATTACACTGGGCCAAGCCTTCGAGTGAACCAGGATGCTCTTATTCCTGGCAGCATTCTGGCACAGCCGATGTTCGAGTTGGTCCAGGTCAAGGAGATGCTGTAGGACTTGAATCACAAGCCGAATCAAGACCAGTTCGGAACCAGTGCCTCTTTGTGAGATATCTGACCTTCAAGCTTCGTGAAAGTGCGTGGCCCAGGTTTGGCAAAACCAACGGAGTCGAGATACGAATGGAGTCTCACCAGCCTCATTCCCTTTCAAACACATCAAAAATGTCATCAAGTCACGGCTCATCAACGAAGTCCAGCTCGGTTTTCTCTCGGTTTTTGGGGTCCTTTTTCAGATCTGATAAAACGAATAGCAACGGGCCAGCACAGCTCACCGAGGACCGGATTGAAATTGCGGTTGAAACTTATTCAGTTTCAGTAGGTGTTTATCTCATTCAACTCATTTCATTGACTTGAAATCCTTCGTATTAGGAAACGGGACCCCTTTCGACTTACCTTAATGATTTTCTCCTCGAACATTGCCCTGAAGCTAAGGTGGTGGCCACGTGTGGAGTGGAGTGGTACTCACAATACATATCGGCGAGTCATCCGTGTAGGAGTTTGTGCATGGCACCTTATTGCTTGGTTTTGAAATCAGGTCGACAATCCCCCCAATTCTGTATCAGATCTGATTGAGAACATTCTTTGTGGTAACGAGATTTTTCTCAGTAGCTCAGGTTCGTGACCTCCTTTTGATCCAAGATGTTGCTGATATACTGGAAGGTGTTGCATATTTTCGACCGAAAGACCCCACTCCACTGAGGCAGGCCAGCTCCAGCTATTCTATTTTGGCGTGCACAGAACTCGAAACAGATACCGCATGTCTCGTTGACAGTGAGGTGACTGAGGATGTCGGATTTGGCCAGCCCGATCTGCTCAGGCCTGACTATACAGTGAGTTGTAGGTTGTTCAATTGATGCAGCAAGTCTCTGAAACATATAATAGGCAGATCCTCCACCTACTGGACGCCCGCCAAGTGGGATCACAAGCCTCTTGCGCTGGCAGCGAGTAGAACTACCGAAAATTTCTGAGCAACCCACAGTCCTCTCCAGAGGCTCACTCAAAAAACTCCAAACACGAGCGTGGCGTCGAGGAAGTGAGGTCCGTGATGACGGCGACAACGAGACTGTGGATGAAAGACCAAACGCTGACAAGCTGGTTGTGCGCCGTCTCTCAAGTTGGAAGATTCAAGCTTTCAGTCGAAACATCATCCAACTCGCCGATTCTATGGGTGCAAACCAAGATTTGAACGTCAGCCTCGTATCGACGATTTTGATAGCCTTCCGAAAGGCGGTGGGCAAACTCGATCGATCGACTTCGCCACTGCTGACAACGCAAAAGCTGCGATTCCATACTTTCAAGGTCGCGGACCTTATAATCCTCTTTCCCTTTACTTGGGCGATCGTCTGCATATCGATTGTTCGGTATAGTCAAGAACAAATGCCCCCATTCCCTTATCGATCAATGATCATTAACGCCGTTCTATACTATGGAGGTCTTAATATTCCCTCAATTCATCAATTTCTATCCCCTGCGACACCCGCGCTTCTTTATTGCTGGACGATCTACTACCTGCGTAGTATTCCCTCATGCATCATATCCACTCCTCCTCAACTTTTCTCTCTCGCACACCCGCTTTTCGCGGTCTGCCTATGGTTATTTGTCCCCAATAAAGCCATCCAATTCCACGCGCGACTAGTTGGATACACTAATCTCGTGGCTCTCGCGTTGTTTGTCCTCTCGCGACCCACGTTGTATCCTCGTGCACCAGCCGCACCCGCATCTGATCTTGGCTACCAAGGTACTTTTGCAGGCCTAAACACGGGGTTGCAGATGTTCGCTCTACTCGAATTCTTTCCAGATTATAGTTGGGCAGGAACGCTCTTCTGTGTTTTGTGCGTATGGATAGGAGTATCTCGTGATGTCCTTCGCTTTTTGCTTGGAGCCTGTGCCGCCACCAGCTTTTTCTATTTCATTCCAGCAGACCTTTTGGGCAAATACACACCAATGGCGCCCCCGTCGTCCCCCTCAACCTCTTCCCATGATGTGAAGAGCGAAATAGAAAGCGAAATAGTCGAACCTTCTCCTACGATAGCTCTCGCGGTTGGTAAGTCACTAAATCAGAAAGCAAATCATATGGCGGTTAACAATGTCTGCAGGGGAAAATGGCACAGATCAACCTCTACCACTTAACCGAGGACCTCAATCAGTGGCTCCTGGTGTTGTACCTGACAACAAGCAAGCAGGTTCTTTCCGCATGTTTATCTCACCACCTACGAATGGCATATCTCAGGATTCAACCCCGCGAGACGAGTCCGAGGCCGCACCTCGACCAGAAAACGCACGATCGATAACTCCTGTCAGGCGGGGTGACATCGAATCTGAAGGCGTGGCTCAATCTTCGAATCCCCAATCAGCATCGGTACGGAAGAGATCGAGCGTCCAAGGGCCTAGGATACGGAAAGATGCGAGGGAAAAACGACCAACGTCTCTCGGTCTCACTTCTGGTCATCTCCCATCACCCAAGGTTCTGCCTTCACCGCCAATCATACCTCCAACACTGGCTCCAACGACCCTCAACGACATCCGCGCCCCTACTCCCCCAGCCCGCCCAGTAGAAGTGAGGTACGAAGGAACCAACCCCTTCGAAATAATCGGCTCCCTTGGTAAATCATCCAGTCGAATCTCTTATCAAGTCCGAGATAAACGTACGGGAGATTTGCGCGTCTGCAAATCGTTCTATCCGCGCCAGATGTCTAGCCAGCATATCAAGAACGAGCTCGTCGCTTTTGCAAATATTCAGAAGAGCAGCAACACGAGCCCACATGTGACGCGATGCTTTGCGGCCTACATACCGCCAGGCCATGATGAAGTGGAAGCAATATTTGAGTACTGTGAAGGAGGTAGCCTATGGTCCATTGGGAAAGCTCTTGCCCAGAGGAAGAAGGTTATTGGGGAAAGGGTCGCTGGAAAGCTGTCTGAAGGAGTAAGTTTATTCATCTCATTTGTGGAAAGTTCTCATTTTCTTCGAGATTCTTCGCGGCCTTGCCTATCTGCATGGTCTGGACATCGCGCACCGGAACATCAAGCCTTCCAATATCCTATTGACGAAGGCGGGCATTGTAAAGTTGAGCGAGCCTGAGATATCTGGGGAAAGTCCTACGGCTCTCACCGACAGTGCTCTGACGTCGCTGGTTTACGCATCGGTATGTCTCAGAAAGCATTTCGCTCACCAGAGACTGACTGAAGCGTGACCAGCCGGAAAGCTTTTTGACAACTGCAACAAAACGTTCAGACATCTGGTCCATGGGTATCACTCTGCTCGAGTTCGTGCAGAATGAATGCCCCTTTTCAGCCGATCTTTCGGTTCAAGTGCTGATGTGCCGTATCGTGCAGGAAGAGGTGCGTGTATTCATATATATATATCTTTCCTTACTGATGTCAATTGTCGCTCAATCAAGCCACCTCAGCTACAAGATCGCGGTCAAGTCAAACGAAGCGCAGAAATGAAAGATTTCGTTAAGCAGTTGTAAGTTGTCCATGCTCTCTTACACTGTGGCTTGGTGTCTGATTCTACTATTTTGTTCTTCGCGCAGACTTATCGCAGACCCTGCTCACCGACCATCCACTCGTGATCTTCTAAAGCATCCCTGGATCACTTCTATGAAATATGACGGGCAAATGGAAAGATGGATCAGCGATGTGTGGGGGTGGCCCCATCAATGAAGCTGAGAGGACGGTTGAGTTGATCATTGAGCACTGCGGTGGTGCAAGTCATGTTACGATTTCTCCATAAATTATTGAATTCTGTCTGGATGCTCCTCGACTCTATTTTATACAGAAAATTCGTACGCTCTAAAAACAGTGAAACAAAGATCGAGCCCACTAGATCAGATTTTTCATCTACTTATATTGTAGCACAGCTCGAGTGCCTGCCATCCGTTACGGTTATATATAATAACCTTCTCGGTCTGTCGGCTATGGTAGCCTACTCTTGCGTCGATTGGTCGCAACCCATGGGTACTTTCTCAACTCATCAAACGGTATACGTTTTGCTGGATCGAATTGCAAGAGCTTGAGGCTTCTTTACTGCGTCTAGCGTTGGTGGCTTCTCTGCGACCTCGTCATTTTAAGAACCTTCCATGTCGAACAAGTCTTCCTGACGCGATGAAGGTTGTAGTTGCGTTAGGTTGCACCCAGAGTAGTGCAAGACCGTCCGCTTTCGTTATTAGGCCCAGGGAAGGGGGAAGGGACAACAGCAGAGGAACATCCGCTCAGGATCGGATTTTACGGGGATGTGGAAGCTCCGACGGGGGGCTACGGTTTCAACGAAGAAGAGAGAGGAGACGTGTTCACGTCTTAGATCTCGGCCTTCCATGACCATATTGTGAAAACGCGAGGTTGGTACTAAATGAAATACCAGTGAGTTGAGGCAGAGTGAATATAAGGAAAGACCTACCCATACTGCTATTGCTCAACGACACCTTCATGACAAGAGAAATTTCGCCTTTGAGTTCATGATTTGCATTCTAGTTCGGTCCGGTTGCAGGTGCGATTGAGGACAGAGTTGGCGTCGATGTTGAGCGTTCATTGCCAGTAGGCTGGGCCCGCAGATATGTTTGCATTCGTGGTTATTCCTGGAGATTGAGTTGACGGAAGGAGGGCCAGGGAAGGACATGAAGGGAAGATTGGCGAGAGATAACAATGGCCCGTACGGCGATGGGAAAAGACTAGACTGGGAGTGGGATGGGAATGTCTGCGTATGGGATGATGCCGAGAGTCTAGGTCCAGACGAGGGAGAGGTTGATTCGCAGAGATGGATGGAAGGCAGATGCCTTCGCCGGAACGGGTTGGAAGAGCACACTTGAGGAGAAATTGACATGGCTGCATTCATGGCGGCGCCCAGAGAACAAGTTGGCGGCAAAGGCCAGCTTGGCTAATGGCGTTACACGTTGAGGGCCTTAAATTGCGCGTTGCTAAACTCAGATTGAGTAGCTATGATTTGAGGACGACAACAAAAAGGTCGTACTAGATAAGATATCATACAAATCCATAAGAGTCTGAGCAGAGTGAAGTTAAGGCAAGACGCACCTGTATGCTCATAACCGGGCGGATTACGCTGTCAGGTCCAAGAAGTCGCGGAGTGCTTGGAGGACGCTGCAACCTGAGACTTGCATGGTCGGGCTGAGCGAGCTGGACACCAACACCGAGTCGAGAATACCGGAGAGCTAGCCGTAGTGTGGATACCCAGTACTCGCGTCCTAGTCCTAGTCTTCAGTAGTGAATTGGAGCGTCGATCGTGGCCCGGTGGATTCAGAGAGGTCGGGTTGACACTCGGAAGATGGCAGAGAACAAGGATGATCATCTGCAAGTTATCTCACAACATGGTTGATCATGAGGGTAAGGTGAATATGCCAGGAACGCAGTGGGTGGTCCCGGTGAGTGTTGATGTTGGAACTCGAGTATTGTTTGGACACCTTGAACTTGCGTTTGAACGAGGATCGTCCAAGAAGGCATGTCGAGGGCACTGGGCAGTGCAGCTCGAAGATTGACTTGGGAGAGAGGGTGGGCATTGGTTCTCATGTGTGGCAGGGGTTTGAGCACACGAATACCAGGTAGCATTCCTTATGACGGGTGCAGACGCGCGAGTGAAGGACATACGGGGAGGATGTGGGGACGAGGAAATGAAGAAAAGGGCGTGGGTGTCTGAGGCAAAGACGGATGTTGCACCTGGGGGAAACGAGATGACGGAGATAATGGTACAATTCTCGTTGACAGGATGAATGACGAAAGTTACAACATGAGGCCTTGAATGATAAAAGAAAAGTTTAGCTACACTCAGCACGATCGCGAGCGGCTCAGCACTGCCACCGCTGATGCATAACTCGACCTCAGCTATGCCTTCGCTCGCAAACTCCCTTCGCCATAGACCATAAAATTCGCTGGGAAACCACATTCAGCTGAACTGGAAATACCTAATTCACGCCATATGCCGTCTGAAGAGGCCAAACAAGCGGTTGTTGGCGAACTGAATGACCATATCTATGTCTGTGACCCAGAAGCTTTTCTCAACCAATTTTTCCCTCCAGGGGATAAATTTGATACTATCCTAGAGGGCCTGACGAACGATGGTCACTACAACGAGAGTCTGTCTAAATGGTCGTCGCTTTCGCAGAATGGCCGGTATTATGATTTCTCACACCTAGCCAAATGCAATTCGCCAGCAGGCATTGAATCTCGAACTCACCACACCTGAGTCCGTGAACTCAGGTTGGGTTGATAGTGACGTACAATTCCTCAAGTCTACCATTTCTGCCCTGGATAGGCCAGGCGTCGCAAATGTCATTGGTAACAAGGAGGAGTGGCGGCAGCTGGAGAAATTATCTCTCCAAGTTGTATGTCCTGCTCGTTTTCTTACCTACTTCCGCTGATGGCTAGCTATTATGAAAGCACTCTGCGCCCGATCCTCCACAGCTGCCTCTAGGTACGGGCCAGAAGCGTAAGAGGCAAACAGATGTGTCAGTCTCAAAGGTGTGTACGAAGTTATGTGCCATGTTTAGAGTGCATGATGCGACGAATTGGTAGCCAATGCCTTCACAAGAGCAGGTACATCTACCTTTCCTCTGTTTTGACTTCTATGCTGAATAATAAGCAGCTCAGATGTACATTGGCATCATGGTTTCGTATGGTGGAGCCCGTGGAGATCAGGACGAGCGAGGTTCCACTCGAAGGTCGTCAAGGGTCCATTATTCAACTGCTGGGGTATATGCGCCAGATCCTCAGAGAACAACAAGATCGGCGTTCAACAGAAATCTCATTATTATATTTTACACGAGCTCTTCAGCTATAAAAGAAGCGAAGTATTCTTGGTGAGGGTATTTAACATCGCCTTACCTTGACTGTCGAAACCCCTTTTACGTTCCAATGCATAATTACAGCTCTTTTCATAACGATAGACCCTTCCAAGTTTTCTGCCTATAAGGCGGACCATTAACGAGGTTGCTGAGGTTAAATTCCTATCGTCGTATAAGTGACGGAAGTTCGTTAGCCAGAGCTCACATAGCGGCACGTCACAACATATTCGCCCACCACCAACCTCATCCACTCTGCCCACCTCTCATCACAGACATCTACACCGGTCTTCAAGCTCTCGGTGCTGTCGCCATGCCCTCACAATTCACTTTGCCGGCCAACTTCAAGCTACCACCATACAG
>Ga0247742_10002132_pt1 | contig 13165 bp, 10 predicted proteins | sample UWRJL208509C2_FD_180944 | JGI IMG/M metagenome (GOLD analysis project Ga0247742, IMG submission 180944) | Plant litter microbial communities from Arlington Agricultural Research Station in Wisconsin, United States - UWRJ-L208-509C-2 | ecosystem: Environmental > Terrestrial > Plant litter >...
CCGACGAGTCACTATCAAATGTATTGACATGTCGTCTGTTCTGACATCAATCCACTTATATTCCGTAGTTGCTCCTATCATAAGATATCGAATGACAGAGACACAATATTTGAATCGATAGGCTGAGTCACGGAAGGACCAAGCTCTTGCATTGACCACGAGGACGTAAACGACACGCACTTACTAAATCTACTTACCGTTTTCGGTAACTCGCCAGCTCATCGGCGCCTATTGCTTGAGCACTCAAATACCGCGGAGCAGAGACAAATCTAATAGACGACATGAAGAACGGGAAATAATTATTATCTGAAGTTGCACCAGTATGCTTTGTAACCACCTACATGATGTGATAATTGCACCAGCTGCTGAGAAAAAATCAACAGGAACACGACGCTTAAAGAAGGCGGATCAATGCTTCGGAGTCGATCTCATGTGATGAGAATCGAATGGAAGCAAATATAAATATCTCGACTGAATGTCAGTGAGCCGCAAGATAAGATGATTGGCGGGCCGCTTGGTAATTCATACCGCGTCTGATAGGGGTTGAATAAGAAAACATGCCTTCGAGGATTCGTATTTACCCCTGACTTTCAAAGATCATTATGCCCTTTCAATACTGAGAATATGACTGCGCTAGGACATAGGGCACGTGTACATCGAAGAGATGAACAAAGATCAGACGATACCAAGAGATCGACAACCAAGACTGGCTTAATGGTCACCGGTTTTCTATGTAAAGCGCCTAATATCACCCGTGCTTTCGGCTAGAAGATTGAGGAGATATGTTGATGTACGGTGTCAGAAAGCATTCCAAATTTTGAATTTACCAATGGTGTGGTTGGCTGGATGGGAATATCTAAAAGAATGGCACATCTTACCACTGAGTTCAAAGTAGCGACGTACTTATTCATGTATACAGAGATTCCCAGGCGGACACGATACGCTGTCGCACAATGTGGCTGCTGTGACAAGATTCTAAATCTTGAGCTTCAAACGTCGTAGAGGAGCCAAGGTCGAAAAGAATCATAGTATATAGGCCAGGTGATCAGTGCGCACAGATACGGAGGTATTCCAAATGGATTTGTGAACGTATTGGTCAGGTACCATAGTCCAAGACGGTACCATTTGTTGAATTTTATGGGAGCACACGTGCTAGCAAGCGAGATGATCGCAGCCTACAGACACCCGATCATGACTTCCAATACTCTTAGGTGGATAGTCATCTTGCCAGGCACACAGAGGGAAAGTTGCAGAACAATATGTAGTTCTCCCTGGAGAAATTTAAGACAACGAGGACTTAGCGGTATCGAACGGCGACAATAATACTGTTGTCCGATGGAGGACCCGGGCAGATCAGACCTTCCTTGGAATCCATGCCCCAGAGGTGAAAGAGGTCGGTTATCCTTCATAAATTGTATTATATTCGCCGATTAACTCCTCCCGCGTCTCCGGGGATATGCTTGGGCAAGTTCAGATCGATATAGCTGTAGTTTATGGCGGCTCTTCATTTCCAAATCACCTCCAAGATAATCTGATACCGCAACATCTCTTCGCACAGGTGAAATTTGAGCCAGGTCTTTCTCAATGAAATAGCACAAAAAACAAAGAGTCTCTGAGAATTTGAGTTTATTAGATAGTTAGTTAAAGAACGGACGACATTTTAGGGACAGGTGACGCTGAAGTCAATGTAGGTCTTTGGATCGTGCAAAAGTTCTGCCTAGGTACCTTTTCCAGCGCTAAGAGTGAATCTCATCACCAGACGTGTGTGAGTAGCTTCTCGCTCAACACTGGCGCCACATTTTCCAGGACAAGGCAGAGATCTCTCACACTGTGCACCCGTACCAATGTCCACTGGGGTCGCATAATTGAATTCTAATTGAGGGTTGCTGTACTGAGGGAAATCTAGCTTGACGAATTCGAAAATTAACATTCATTGTCGCTCAGCGCTCACCAATTAAGACCTGTCTGAGCTTCGTAACGGTACAAGCAACACAAGCAACCATTTTTAGTACGAGATTTCAGCCTCGAGGTCCAAGCGAGAGGGAACAAAATGACCGATACAGTGTCAATCCATCAAGCTGGGTCCAATCAACGCCGTTGTACTGCCGGAGCCAAAGCTTCTCTTGATTCACCGAACTCCAGTTTGAGTTCAGTCACTCTCTTCTGCAGGTTTGCACCCAGTGATCGAAATATGTTGATCAGACGATGCTTTTCCCAGGTGCAGGTGTGCTGCAGCCATCACCCATTGACCAGGGACGTCAGGTTAGACAGACTTGATGCCTAAACAGAGACGAAGAACACTTGCCTTTTCAAGTGCAGAATGGCGAATTTCCATCAAGCACCTGTCCCTACACTTCACATGAGGGTCGAGTGACCAGATATGAATGCTTTGAGAAGGTGCACTGTTGCACTTGTAAAAACCCAGATATCTGGATAGAAAACGTTCTCAGCCAGGTGGGGCTTGAAGTGTGTCATATTGACAAGGCATGGTCAAGTTTTATCACGACCTGACAACGCCGGCGAGCTCGCAGTCTCGGATTCTCGGACCTAAATCACTGTCGTCTTCGTCGACGAGCTGTGCAGTACGATCATGGAAAATAATCCGGTATACTTACACCATACGGTCGCAATAAACAAGCAGAGATATCCTCGACTCTATTCGACCCCTTCTAATTTTCCGATCTGAATAATCTTTCGTCATAAATACGCGTCCTATTCAATTGAACCACTATCATTTGAGGATAAACCAAGCCCAAAAAGATAACCAATACCCCGAATTTAAATTGAACCATGTGGGAGCTTCCCGGGACCGGTACGTGCAATCTCCTAAAATCTCGGTGCATGGTCAACGATGACCGCGAGGTTTGAGTGCTTGAGCCAGAATATTTGAATAATCAATCCATCAACTTCGCGCTGGACTTTAATGTCTCCTAGAAACCAACAATAAATCGACCAGGCAATTTGAATAAAAAATCCGACCGACATGACCGTTCTGCGAATCCCAGTTTGCTTGTACACACGGATGGAGCTCGTTAGACTTTCCGATGGGTCATTAATGTGTTTAATCTGTGGGGAGCGCATATACTGAAGTGATTTACCTCCCATGAACGTTCTGGGTCTTCCGAGACAACTGATATTTCGTTCAAGAGGAGTTGCGACGCGACGAATATTCTCTTCGCCTTTCGTATATACACCTTGGAGAGAATATACTTGTGCTCTTTGATTGGGAGATGCGAATATTTCGGCACTCAGATTGTACTGGAAGGAGATGCTCGGTGCATTGCGAGCCACATGGTTGCGAAGCGCCCAATAACAGCCGGTACATAAATCAGTATTACTATTAGCATAATCATTAATAATGCAGCCATTTTTACATGACAAAACTATGGCGAAATTCAGTGCCGAGGGATGGATTTGAATCCACGCATTGAGTGCTTACCAAACTTCAACGCAGGTGACAATGGTCATTGGGCGACGATCGGGAGAAGTCTCCAGGTATCAATGTGGACCCCTATGCATTCGCGACGCATTAGGTCAATGAGGAGAACGCTTAGATCTGCTCGATTTATACGCGTGATTTCAATTGAGTTCAAGTGCGTCCGAGCTGTTCACAGCGTCCGAGGGCGATTCTGACTACAGAGTGAGGCGAGGCCATTACTTGACAATTCCTAATGGATCCAAAAAGTAAGTCAATTGGTGCGTACACGTTAGTGTCTAAGCGACAATCAAGCTTCAAAGAATAGAAGCCACACGCACTGTGTATTCAGATCCTATGAGCACTGAATTCCTGAGCCGCGTAGAGAACGGATGTTAGCATTCAAACATATGAACACGAGGGCGATGTGTGATCAGACGACGTACTTACACTTAGTTGGGCTGGAATTCAGATACCTATTACTACTATCATGTGGGGGCTCGGATGCACTTCAACACTCTAGAGATAGAATTCAAGTCAATGCGAGCCCACAGTGAGGAGCACGTCCAAGCGCACAAAGAAACAAAGAAGTCGAGTCCAGTGGAGTCTAACAGCCTTTGACCAAACGGAATGATGAAGCTTTCTCAGCCTTACTACTCGATAACGACCGGTGGTCGAGGGAGTGTCAACCCTTGATTATCTTGCTGATTCTTGTGTGTCAGTGGGAAGACCAGCTGTAATGCGATGGAGAATACGATTTCACAGCCTTGTAAAAAGTTACCAATTCGAAGTATATTCGCATTTATCAAAACCCCAAGGGCGACTGCTTACCAACACAAAATGCTACAATTTGGACTTGGGTATTCTATACGGATTGAGTTTGGATCGTTAAATCTGTGTATGGTCGACACACGCGGGAGAAGTCACCAACTTGAAGTCTATTAATTCGAATACTAGCCATACAACCCCGGTCGGTGCTCAGAGACATTGAGAGTAGATCTCCAGGATCATCCCCATCCTTTCCCGAGCGACGATCATACTGCAGCATAGCACCCTAACCTTGAAGGCCGTACAGACCGAGCCATGGACACGAGAGTGATCAGGCCCGAACTCAGATATCTAGGACGAGCTTATATTAGAGAGATAGCAGAGAGATAACTGTGTGATCGGGATGATGAGCATCAAGAATCAACTTGAGGATTCGGGAAGCGCTTACCATTAAGCTTGAGCCATTGGCCGTGGCATATCTGGTAAGAGATTAGATTAATATCAGGACGGTTTAGACCTGAAAAGAAATGATCAGACCCCAAACCCATGGCCAATGCGGCGGAGCGCGGTGATAGGCGTATATTTTAGGTTGATGTATCAAGACTTGCGCCAGTGAAGGAGGTTACACTAACTCCTACCCACTTCAGCCAAACGCCAGTTAAGCCCGAGGATAACGTAGTAACAAGCATCACAAAGCCTCAACCCTTGATAAACGGAGTGATGAGCGTCTATATTCGACAAGCCTCCGATGACGATGCACCGGCGCCTTCGAGGAAGCGCCCAGCCCTGCAACATCGAGCGCATGGAAACTTTGATACCGCGGGTGGTCCGGTCCACATTAAACGTTGATCAGGCCTAGCGGGGGAAAACTACTACACGAAACCGGCGGCTCGCGTATCAAGCATCATAAATCGACTGATAGTCTGCCAATGTTATCAACGACGATGACGACTCACTTCGAGGAATCGCTCACTTGGTACCCCTGCGATATCAATATCTCGCGCATGGACACTTCGATACCGGCGGTGATGCTATAGATGACAGTAGTACAAACCACGATACACTGATACCAATTTCAGAATGCTTTGCATCTACCCTCGGCGGCGGCGCTGCAAAACTCGATATGTAAGGTGCCGTGGAAATGCTCAACGGAGGCCATCCCGATTTCCGAGTTTTGGTCCTTAAGGCTGGTCCGAATTGATGGGTATCCCTCGCGACAACAGCTTTGCAGAGGAAGTGCGTACCGTTGACATCAATATCGATTTTCAAGTTTGAGCGTTGCCTCCCCAATGAATCTGAAACTGCGTTCTGAGTTACGATGAGCCGAAGATGGCAGTGATTCACTGACCCAAAAGGAGGCATCTGAGAGTGTGAGACTTGATCGCCAGTCCTCATGTTGGGGTGCGGAGAGAGATTATCGTGGTTTGATATCGAGACAAGGAAGTACCGCATAGCTCAGTGACTGACTTCGAGGCTAGCCGAGTCGTCTAGACGCGCCAGGATACCAAGAGTTGCACTGTAAAGCATTTCCCCGAGAAGGCCGTCTGCGAAAACGTCCCCGGCGTATAAGGTCACTAGGATGCCAGAGAAGGATAGGACAGCCGGGTCATTGGCGTGATCCAGATGACGAAGATTCAGTTAGGCAATGCACATCTAGAAAATTACTATAAATTCAGATTCCCTGCAGGTGGTGCGCGAATCTGACCCCAATGGACTTGGAATCGCAGAACCAGAAGCGTCGCATGTGGCATGTCGATAGATCCAGTACCATAGGCCAGATCAAAAGAGACTCCTTCAAGCGGACATATGAGAAGTCTTCAAGAATGAGGAACGGAATCTGCAAAGATCTGAATTACATGCTAGAAGTAGGACGGGAAGCCCCAAGGCCCAGCTAGACGTCCGTTTCATCTTTCGAAATCATCAATATTGTCAACGAATAATCAATATTAATCAATTTCCATGCCTTCCCGAGATCTTCAACCTCGAGGTACAAACAGCTAGATCTGACAACAAGTAGAGGAAGAAGAGAATCTGAGAATCCGCGCTCCTGGTTGATGTCAAGTCATGGCGGTCTGATGAGACTCAAACTCAGACTGGTAAACACATTGTCAGATGTGATGTGCCGTGCATAAGTGCGTGCAGTGTCAGTGGAACTGCCAATTGAATGATACAGTAAAGCCACCCTTTCACCCGCCCTCAAAGCCGAGCTCGTGTAGAGGACTCCGTATCCCATCGAAATACCACTCGACGGTTCCTAGCACAGATACACAACTCGCAGCCGTCGCAGTGAGCACTGAAAGGAATCGAGTCCACGACAGCCTCATGTTCGAGAGAGCGACAAGCTAAAGCTAGAGGTGGAGCTCATTGGCACTCATATATATCTACGTGCCAAGTTTCGTCAGCTTCTATCTTTAATTTACCAGATCACAAGCAAGTATCTCGCCAGGTCTTCCATTAGCCAAAACAGGTCATCCGCGATCCTTGTTGAAGATGGCGACAATGTCGTTGAAGTGACACTGACGACGGCACTGGTGAGCAGAGCGGGGCAGAGAGCCATTTCCGTACAGAGTCGCAGAAGCACAGCACGGGTACACCCAGAGTTGAAGAAACCCGACGCGATCGCGCGCCATGCGAAACGCCATTGAGTACGACAGGCTCGAGAGCCTACAGCAACGGCGTGAGGTGCTCGAATCCAAAAGCACAACGATTCGGCATCCAGGTTGCCTCCAGGCCCAGCAGGCACCCAGACTTTGGAGACACACAAATGATGCGTAAGGAGATGCGGGGAGGGGCTCGGCTTCGGCCTATTGAACACGACGATGCCGTTTGTGGCACAGTGAGTGCGAGAGCAAGGATGCGAGGGCAAAGGACATTCCAGTGTGCATCCAGGTGCGGGGATGGGTGAGGCCTTTGAAGGGCCCAATGATGGATCCATGTTGGGGAAGCACGTTACTTGAGATCTTGCCATTCTGGGCTCGAGTACCCGACGAACCTGTGGCTTGTGGGGTGCGTTCCACAGTATCGGGGGTAACGGTATGCCAATATCATCTATCACCTGGGGCTGAAGCCACATATCCGAGTGAATGTTCAATGTATAACGGTATTGCATGGAAGACTCTGAAAAATACAAGGCACACTTACGGCAACGTCAAAGACCATATACCCCATCCTGATACTTAGCTATAGCTATGTGCTACTTCCAGCAGTTGCTTGACGCTTGATGCGCAGATCTTTGCCATGATACACTGCAGGAGTTTGCGCCGCAACATCAAAGACATGAAACGAAAGGACGCGCATTGCGAGGGCACCGGACAGCGACGCTCGCGCGGGTCTGTTGGCAGACGAACCTCAGGAAGGCTTAGGGTAACATGTAACACGAGTATCAATATGAGAGAAAATACAATGATCAAAGGCGCTCTACCTTCATTGAGACCGACACGTCAAGCTTCAAGTAATTCAAAGCACTGCAGGTTCGCTGCAGTGCGTACTAGATGCTATACCCGCCTACGTTCTTGAGATCTTGGCAATTGCTAAACCGTTGTTCAAATTAATAAGTTCAGGTTGGGGAAAACGTACCTCAGTAGGCACATCATACCGAAACGGTAGGAACACATCGCAGACTGAGGTGCTGCAGTGGTAGGCGAGGTACCCGCAGGCCGAGCCATGCATGGTCCCCAGGCCTTTTTTTTAAAAAATAAAAAAAAAGGTAGATTCGGTGAATACGACGAGGGACCAGTGTAGTCTTCGGTAACACCGGTAAGGACACGACCTTCAGGAGAGTTGTCAGAAGTAGGATTAGAACTACCCGGAACCCGGAATAGTACTGTGGCACGTTGCGTGCACGCGACGTCGACGTCGGCGTCGGGTTATCGGGATTGAATGTTGCTAAGTTGGTTAACGTTTCAGAGGTTTTGAAAGACATAAACAGACATATGCCAGCGAGGCCCGGCTGAAGGCCAGGCCTCGAAATTTGACATGAACGGATGCTTAGAAACAGCTGGATGTTGGACGTCGGCGACAAGAGATGCTGAAATCGCCGGTGCCTGGCCGGTGTATTTATAGATCGATCATCACCGATCAGTGATGATCGACACATATAAAAATATTTCAAGGAGCTTTTAGAAAGCCGGAAAGCTCGAGGTCCGGCATCCGTATGCCCATTAATCGCTCATGGCAAGCCATTGAACCACTGTACTCAGTACATGGTCGATGTCCATAGCTCAGGTTTGCGCAGCTGAGGCATACCTATTTAAGCTCCCACTCAAGTAGATGCATTCTGACATATTGTTTCGTATTGCATGCGCATTCGGTACCGACACAATTGCAGTGCTCCGCTTCCAATTCCGCAACACGACCGCATGAACATTGCGCAGCGATTCTTCATTGGGACCTGGTCCTAGACTGTGGGAGCAACGTCGGCTTCTGGTGAATTTGTTTCGAAGAAATTTTTAGGAAGAAGTCCACGGAGATGGAGGCGAGGAAATTCGAAGGAGTACGAGTATAGGACACACATCTATGAAAGTCTCAGTCTAATCAAAAACTGTTTGTTCCCTACTGCGTGACCAGTACCGGGTGCATTTATGAATTTCCAATACGAAGCCTGGGCTATACACATCATTGCTGATGACGAAAGGCGTTGCAGTAAATAGATCTTCTTTTTGTCTTGAGATGAATACAAATTTAGGAGTCCGGCAGGGCTTTGTAAGGAAATCTCATGTCCGGCCTTTGGCGCTTGTTCGTATTTTAGCGCCCGTACACACCAGTCTGACAATATCCATGAAATCTGCACGCTTTGGGGGGTAAGCCATCCCATGAGCATGGAGAATCTTCCCTTCTATCCGTTGCTATACCTATCGATACCATCTCTATCTTCTCCTAACTAGTAATTCTGGAAAACGCACGACGAAGATGCTGATGCTGGTTCAAATAATCGATCACGATGAGCGGCGAGCTCGTCACTCGTGCAGTCCGAGAATGATGTCCGGTTTGGTAGGACTATGAGTTCGACCGAATTAGCTGCAAATAATCCGCTCTCCAGTTTCTTCTGCATGGGTATGTGCACTGTGGCAGTTGGAATAGAAGTCAAGGATTACATTCAGCAAGTTGCATGCACTGATACCTGATTCTTGGGCTGACTCGGAGAAGACTTGACCTAGTCCAAAATGCGCTGAAGAGTCCGACTCTCGAAGCACAATTCCCATTCGGCTGGGCAGCCTACTGCTAACTGCGACGAATAGACTCGGAATCGGCTCCGAGAATGCTCATCTCCTGCTTTAAACCTTTAACGATCGACGTCGATACCCCTCTCTGTACCTGTGACTTCACTGCAGACCGATTAAGCGCACCATCGCTTCTCCTGGACTGTGTACCTGATCATCGACCGTGTCATTTCTGAATCCTCAGACGCCGCTTTGTAAGGTGAGTAAGCATCGCGCTATATTCTAGCTGAAAGTGATATTGAAAGTATCGAAACTATCTGCAAACAAGGTCCCATGAGTCCCTTCACTTGGCAAAGGCGATTGTTTGCAAAGTCTTAGGCTATGTTTCACACAGAGCGCAGATAGCATGTAAGTATCCGCCCGTGAAGGACGTAAGCTCACGAATAACAGGACTCAAAGTAGCTAGCGCCTCTGCAGTTGGAAGAGAAACATTCGATGGACCGACGAAGGGTATACCTAGTACCTATACAAAAAAATTTGAATACCTTTGCAGGGGATAGACAAGCCAAGACCATAGTAAACACAGGTCCGATCCCGAATGCTACGCGCGGGGTACATCTGAGACTAGCTGGTAGCACTTATCAATAGCTGATGACTGAATACAGTAACATTACTTATATATTAGGCATGGACTCCTTCGAAGCTCCGATTCTGCAAGAGATCGAGAGACCAAGGTTCGCAACCAGGTATAGGACGATGAGGACCCATATCGACGGGCATTTCTCTTCTATCTTTCGTCTACCGTCACATTACATTCCCTTTTTTACCAGGCCCGAGTGCACCCTAAGCAATACACGGAAACTTTGAAAAATAAGGACCGAATACGAGAAAAGTAGTTAGTTAGTAACAGTCGGCTCCAAAGCTAACCTCAAAAGGTTCAAGCCATACATTAATTTATCGGTATCGTTACCAGGTTCCCCAGGTTCCTCCGACTCCGAGGTCGCGTGCCCCATTGACATGTCTTCCTGAAATGATGAGAGAGGGCTATGACGCATTTCATGTAGCCCATGAGTTCATGTCATGGTCATGACCAGTGATGTGTAAATTCCAGCTGACACTGTACATGTACCGGTGAAGAGCCTTTTAGGTATAGCCTTTGCTGAGAAATTCGACGCGGATGTCGATGCGTTTTTTCTCATTCCACGCCGAATCCCCTAAGCTTTCACATCAAATGGAAACCTATTGATAAGACGAGAAAAAAAAGGTCGATTCGAAGGGTGCCGCGAGCGTACTTTCATGAATTTTTTTTTTTTTGTACAATTCTGATATCAGTAATCATAGGGGGTTGATTCAGAATGGTCCATGTGCTACTCAGCTAGAGCCTAGGGTGACCGCACAATTCTTTATTACTCTACAAGCACCTGCTCACTGGGCCCTGCGAATCAATTCTATTGCAGGATTTTTGGCCACAGTGGCGCATCATAAGTAATGGACGCGGGCGGGGCCAAGGTGCTACTAGTACTTGTACAATTAAGCTGCTCTGTCTTCCCAGGTTGTGAGCGTAAGCCAAAAGTGCACTCCGACAATATGGGGCATGGAGCGGGGTATGGGGAATATGGCACTAATATTTATGAACACCGTCCGGTATTCAATATTGAATATCCAACAATCAATGACCCCAAGCGCTGAGTAACGCAGTCGAACCTGGGCCTGAATGTAAGCTCCCTGCGTTGGTAACTTAAATACTCCTGTCGTTGGCAGAATCCAGAATCCAGAATCCAGTCCATGGCCAGACCGCGTAAGGAAAAACGATCGAAAAAAAAAGCGTTATTATAGACTATATATTGTATATATTCATGACATCACAACTGACGCAGTCTTATCCGTTTCCCCTGGGCCTCCGGGGTGTCCCATGTGGCTACGCCGCACGCGCCCCATGTGCAAGGGGGACGGCGTCCAAATACGGCTAATGCGTCGGGCCCCTCCGGATCCGGGCGCTACGGCTGCCGGCATTTCATTATAGGCCGCCGTGCAGGTGCTGGCGACTATTCTATAATCCCGACGACACGACACGATCGGTTGCCAATGTATAAGGGAGGCGGGAACCTGGTGAGAGCCTCAAGGGACGCGCCGAGTCACGAGAAAAAAAGTTGTTCTTGTATAATTGAATGGACGGGTCGTCTCGTGCAGGTGCAATTTTGGAAGTTGTGTTAAATTTTTACACGCGCATGCGCAGCCCTGGTTGTAGCGGACGGGGGGAACATGAGGTCTGAGTGCTGAGGGTTCGATGAGCGAGTCATGAAGCTCGTGTGCGTGTGGGTATTCCAACTTCTGAGAACGTCGCGAGTCACCAATTAGCCGACAAGAAAAAGACTCTCAAGCTCAAGGTTGGGTTATTGAATATATATTGAATAATGGTAGGGCTGATGAGGATGTCGAGTGATGGAGAATGGAACGGAAGGCGAGTCAAAAGAAGGAATTCGAAAAGAAGTATCCAGACCATTCGGTTCATTCAATCCTACAGCTGCATTGCCTAGGATGGATGGTGATGCACTACTCCGACGGGTGGAACTCAGAGGAGGACAAGAACGCCGGCGAGGACAGTAGAAATGATATCTCCTGGGGTAAGCAAGCTAGGCTACTTAGGGTCGACGCGACGCGACGCGCTGGATGAGATCCGACGACAGTGACCGCGTTGACGCGTTGACGACGAATATTGGGGATGACGTTCCGGCGTTTCAGAGGTAGGAGCGGACCGAATCCGAGGTCGGGGTACTAGGCGCGCAGGACCGCAGGTAGAATTTATCGTTCGGAAATAGGAATCCATTGGGAGTTGTGCTGTAGCAACCTGGAGCTCGTAGGAGTCGTAGAATGCATTGAAATATGGAGTTTGCAATTGTAATTGGAATTCAAGGTTGAACCTTCAGAGAGCCTACTTTAGATTATAGAGAGTGGTTACCTGCTGCCGGCGTGAAGGATAAAGTGATTGTAATACTGTTGATGCCGGTGAGGACGGATGATGGAAAACAAAAAGTCAGGTCATGGTGAATTGAACATTGATCAGGACCTCGGTAGAGTCAGTATACAAACGGGCGTAGCTAGTAGCAACGCAAGGCAACGCACCCCAGCCTCATGTCTGCGCGCTCTAATAACCACGGTAGCCGGTGAAATAGTACATACCTCGAGGATAGTGCGAGGCGTCTTTGTGGAGATAGCTCGGGGAGCGTTTGCGTTGCTGGGTTCGAGTTGGTCGATGGCGGACGCAGAGGCAGGCCTTGACGACGGTCCTCCTCTTCGGCAGACCCTGCATCGACCCAAAGCGGAGTATGAAACCTCGATCCATATCGGGAATGGATTGACAATAGATCGGAGATCCAGCCAGCTGGATAGATCTGCACCCGAAAGGCAAGATCCCCTACGTCGACTGCGAAAAATTGGAAATGGGTTATAAGAGCGGGACAGGCTTTGCTCATGCCTTGTCCTTTTGTTCTGTCCAAGGTCGTCAGTCCCCTTGTGCACCAATGTTCACTTCGCCTTATTCTCCGTTCTTCACATCGGGGTTGCTCTCGGAGCCTCTCACATCACGCCCCGCTTCACCAGACGTACCACTCAGCCTGCGTCGCGGGTCTCTGCCCACCGACTCCAACACCACAGGCAGCGCTGCTCTTACCAGCGTACTCTCAGACGACCATGCGTCTGCATTCTACTTCACCCTCCAGCCCCGCCGGGACGAGGAAGAGTTCCGCTCTTTTTTGAGCTTGGATCTGGCGGAGAGCAGGAGCATGAGGAGTGCAAGTTTGAAGAGAAAGACGTCAAGGAAGGC
>Ga0247742_10002133_pt1 | contig 13163 bp, 14 predicted proteins | sample UWRJL208509C2_FD_180944 | JGI IMG/M metagenome (GOLD analysis project Ga0247742, IMG submission 180944) | Plant litter microbial communities from Arlington Agricultural Research Station in Wisconsin, United States - UWRJ-L208-509C-2 | ecosystem: Environmental > Terrestrial > Plant litter >...
CTACAGGTTCGAAGGGCACGAATCTATCCAAAAGTGTCCCGGTACCAATTTGCACCTGTGAATGGCCTGTAATGCCAATTAGCAACAGTAGAGCCATCCATAAAGTAATTTTTTTCATTTAATATTAAATTTGGTTAATAGTTATTCGAATTTAAATAATTATGTCATACCTATTCTAAACACCATTTTTTATAACAAATTACCCTAAAATATGTTAAAAAATAACTTAAATTCATATATCTTACCTTAAATAACTGAAAGTTGATTGCATGAAAGAAATTATAAAAAGAACTTAATATATTTTGTATTTAGAGAAACATTGATTCCTAGTCTGCAGTATTTCTTTTTTATAATCATACTACTCAAATAATTATTCTCAGTAAATAGAAACTATTACATATAGTTCCTTGGTACCTTATATTTAGAGAAGTATAAACCAGAAACCAGACTGATCACTGAACACTGCCAACTAATACCGTTTATTAAAATATAGTTGGTATATTTGCGCTGATTAAGTTCTTTACTTTATTTCTTTTCAAAAGGGAAAGGTTCCCGGTCATGCCGGGATTAATAGGGAATCGTGTGCAAATCACGAACTGTCGCGCAACTGTAAGTAACGTCAAAAGTTTTTACCCACGTTGTCCACTGTCATTAGCTTGATGGGAAGGATGGTAAAAATGTTACAAGTCAGGAGACCTGCCTTTACCAATTTGACAATGCTTTCGCGGTTTGAAGTTTTTGGTTATCCTATTTTCAGGGGATTCGTACGTTTACTTCTGATTCATTCGTATACCTATTCTTCTTAAAGCATTGTGAAATCCTGCAAAGGGCTTTTAACTAATTTTTTAATTTTTTAAAAGCAGAAAAAAATGCTCATAAACAATCTTGACTACCTTAGAAAAGGGTTTACCTTTACGAAAAATGGCTGGATACAAAGTTATGGAAGTCACTTTGTCAAACCTCCGATAATCTATGGGAATATCTCGTCCGAAATCGTTGCTGCTATCAAAGAAAAGAGGTGTGGTAGCCCGCGTTCGTATAATTATTAATTCATTTTAAATTTTGCCTGTGGATAATCATTACGCAGACAAAAAGTTTAAAAATAAGGCTTTTAAAAGCAAACCAGCAACGTATAATGAACAATAGAATTAATGCCGTAATTACATCTTCAGGAGGCTATGTTCCTGAAAATATCTTAGATAATAAAATGCTGGAAGCCATGGTGGATACCACCGATGAATGGATTACTTCCCGTACCGGAATTAAAGAAAGAAGAATCCTTTCGGATAGGTCCTTATCTACCTCAGACATGGCAGTACTATCTATAAAAAGCCTACTTGAAAACTCTAATGTTCAACCCGAAGAAATCGAATGTCTGATTCTTGCTACCTCAACTCCAGATGTCATGCTGACTCCTACAGCCAGTATGGTTTGCGAAAAGGCTGGCCTTAAAAATGCATGGGGGTTTGACCTTAATGCAGCCTGTAGCGGATTTCTATACGCGCTCTCTACTGGAGCCGCGTTTATAGAGAGCCAACGTTATAAAAAGGTCATTGTTGTGGGGGCTGACCAAATGAGTGCAATTGTTAATTATGAAGACCGAAATACCTGTATTCTTTTTGGTGATGGGGCTGGAGCAGTATTACTTGAACCTTCTATTGATGGATCTGGAATTAAGGATAATATATTTAAAACGGATGGCAAAGGAACACAGTTCCTGTCTGTTCCTGCCGGTGGCTCAATAGCACCTGCAACAGCGGAGACTGTAGCTGACAAAAAACACTTTGTACACCAGGACGGAAAAACAGTATTTAGAAATGCTGTCAAGGGAATGAGCAGTACTTGCCAGGAGTTAATGAAGCGTAACAATTTGGTTTCAGATGCTATTGACTGGATTATACCGCACCAGGCAAACCTGCGTATTATACAGGCAGTAAGTGACAGCCTCAATTTTCCAATTGAAAAAGTAAAGATCAATATACAAAAATACGGTAATACTACCGCCGCGACCATTCCTCTTTGTCTTTGGGATTTTAAAGATGATTTTAAGGAAGGTGACACTATTTTACTTACTGCTTTCGGAGCGGGTTTTACCTGGGGAAGCACGTTACTGCAATGGGGAAAGATGAGATGATCATGTGCAGTAGCCATAAAACTAAAACAAAATGACATTAGAAGAAAAAATAAGCGCTGCAGAAACGCATATATTTAAAGCAGTATTTCCTAATACTACCAATCATTATGATACTCTCTTTGGAGGTACAGCCATGCAACTAATGGACGAGGTAGCTTTTATAACTGCCACCCGATTCAGCCGCCAACGCGTAGTGACTGTAAGCAGTGACCGTATTGACTTTAAAAAACCAATCCCCGCAGGTACTTTTGCGGAACTGATCGGTAAGGTTACACATATTGGAAATACCAGTATGCAGGTACATGTTGAAATTTTTGTAGAGAAAATGTATTCCCCTGAAAGGGAAAAGGCGATTACAGGAAATTTTACCTTTGTAGCTATTAATGAAAATAAAGAACCTGTTATGATTAATAAATAGTTAGGAGCAGTAAGCAATGTAGCCATTTATATATTTACTTATCGGAGTTTAATATTTTATTTATTTTTGCAAGTTCGTCGTCAAAAAAATGAAGATTGTCCAGACTATTGATATTATTATTAAGTTGTTCAATAGAACTCGCTCCTACTAATACAGTAGTTATACGGTAGTCTTTCAGTAGCCAAGCTATTGCCATCTGCGCCAGTGACTGCTTTCTACTTTTCGCTATTTTGCTCAATTGTGTGATCTTTTTAATTTTTAGATCTGTAATTTCAGTAGGCTGTAAATGTCCATTTGGATTTGATGCCCTTGAATTTTGCGGTATTTCATTGAGGTATTTGTCGGTCAGCAACCCCTGAGCAAGTGGTGAGAAGGCAATACATCCTATTCCTTGATCCTCCAATACATCGAGCAGTCCTTTTTCAACCCATCTTTCAAACATGGAATACTTGGCCTGATGAATTATGCAGGGTGTTCCCAGTTGTTTTAATATATCTGTTGCAGCTTTTGTCTGTTGGGCATTATAATTAGAAATCCCTGCATACAAAGCTTTTCCACTTCTTACAGCGTAATCTAAAGCCATCATTGTCTCTTCAATTGGGGTTTCTGGATCGGGACGGTGGGAATAAAATATATCCACATAATCTATTTTCAGGCGTTTCAAGCTCTGATCAAGACTTGATAGCAAATACTTTCTGGAGCCCCAATCCCCGTATGGCCCTTCCCACATCTTGTATCCGGCTTTAGTAGAAATGATCAACTCATCTCTTAGATTACCCTGAAAGTTATTCTTGAGAATCTTTCCAAAGTTCTCTTCTGCAGAACCTGGAGCCGGGCCATAATTATTAGCAAGGTCGAAATGAGTAATTCCTTTATCAAATGCGTCTTTAGCAATACTTTCAGCATTATCAAAATTATCTACCGATCCGAAATTGTGCCATAGCCCTAATGCTATTTGCGGAAGCAATAAACCACTCTTTCCACATCTGTTGTATTTCATGTTTTTGTTAAATATAGGAATAAAATTCTTACTCTTGTTGAAGTTAAATTACATTGAAACAATTTACTTGTATTTGTTAATTATTCACTCCATAAATCAATCGCTGCGATAAAAATTGTAAGTTTGGCAAATTGATTAAATTGAAAACAATGAAAGCACATACCAGTTTAGCTATTCTTATCGGGTTTTTAATGATAAGCACCAACAGTTTTTGCCAGATGGGAAGAATGAATGGAGGGAGAAATGGAGGAATGAATAATGGAACGAGCATGGGTAATCCGGCTAACACAGGTAGCTCAGGCTCTTCTTCTAAGAAAAAAGTCGACCCAATAGAAGCGAGTATTCACAATCTTGATAAAGAATTGCAACTTGATGATTTCCAGAAAGCAGCTATAAGCGTTACAATGAAAGACAATCAGGCTTCTATGCAGGAAATTGCAATGAGCGATATTGGTACTGAAGAAAAAATGGACAAAATGCAGGTTATAAGAGATAAAATATACAAAGGCGTCATGGAAGTTCTTAACAAGGACCAACAGGAAAAATATAAGAAACTGGTTGAGGAAGGTGAGAAAAAAGCATTGAAACGCTAAATCTTCAAACTATTTTAAAGAACTAAAAGCCCGTATTCGCGTAAAGTGTTTACGGGTTTTGAATACCAGAGTAATTCGAAATTCTCAAGTCCTGTATTTTCATAGTCCGTTTTTAACTGTTGAAAAGAATAGATTTTTGGTTGCGTTACCGAAACAGTCTGTAGCATTGTAGCCAGCCATTCGCCTTCCTTCTTATTCGCCTGTACTATAAAGCTTTCTTTTTTATCGTGAAAGGTCAAAGATACCATCTCCCAGGAATTCCCTTTTTTAGTTTTGGTATAATGCTCTAGCTGTGGTCTGCCTCCCAGCCATACTATTTTGGCTGTTGGTTTAATATTGAAATCCTCAGTTTCGTTCAACGCTTCAAAAATAAAATCATCACCTATACTCGTTTTTGGAATCTTAAAATCAAACCAGTCCTGTAAGGCATAATCGAAGCAAATGCCATGCATAAAATTAAATAGTGATTTCTTCAACCCAAAACTAAATCTATCGTGATTGATTCCCGTCTTATCCGTATAATTGATATCGTTATTGGCAAAAGTCCCAATAGCTTCTGTTTCTTTGAGTACGCCAAATTTCTCCGGATACATACCTACTGGACTATGGGCAGTCATAGCAAACTGGTGCCAAAATCCCGATTGTAATACTCCTGCTTCAAATAATTGCCTCACCATTTCAAGACTATCAACTGTTTCCTGTATGGTTTGTGTTGGATAGCCATACATTAAATAAGCATGTACCATTACCCCTGCCTCTGTAAAGTTACGCGTCACCTTCGCCACTTGTTCTACTGTTACGCCTTTATCTATAAGTTCCAACAACCTGTCTGACGCTACTTCAAGTCCCCCCGATACTGCTATACAGCCCGAAGCTTTTAATAATATACACAGATCCCTGCTAAAGCTTTTCTCAAAACGAATGTTTGTCCACCACGTTACAGCCAATTTCCTCTTTAGTATCTCAAGAGCCAATGCCCTCATTAAAGCTGGCGGTGCAGCTTCGTCAACAAAATGGAAACCATTCTGTCCTGTCTGTAACATCATCTCCTCCATACGGTCGCATAGAAGATTAGCTGCTACAGGTTCATAAATCTTTATATAATCCAGTGAAATATCACAGAAAGTACATTTACCCCAATAGCAACCATGCGCCATCGTAAGTTTATTCCAACGACCATCGCTCCACATACGGTGCATAGGATTTACAATCTCTATCACCGATATATATTTATCTAATAATAGATCTGAATAATCAGGAGTTCCTGTTTCCGACTGTTTATAATCCCGGGTTGTAGAATTATTGCTGTATCTAACTTTATCGTCAATCAGCGTAAAAGTTCTTTTAAGATCTTCTATATTTCGTTTTCCCTCAAGATGTTCAATCAGGTTTGCGATTGGTGCTTCTCCATCATCAAGAGTAATGAAATCAAAAAATTCCATCACACGTTTGTCTGATAAAGACCGTAATTCTGTATTTGGAAATCCTCCCCCCATTGAAACCTTAATTTCAGGATGGTGTTTTTTAACCCATTGTGCAGAGCGGAAAGCCGCATATAGATTACCCGGAAAAGGTACTGAGATGAGAAATAAAGTTGGCTTTATCATCTCTATCCTTTCTTTCAGCAGCCTTATTAAGATCTTATCGGTATAAGTATAGTCTTTCTGCAACATTCCATACAGTTCGTCAAATGAATTGGCACTTCTTCCGAGACGTTCAGCATAACGACTAAAACCGAAATTCTCATCTACGCATTCCACTATCAAATCCGATATATCTTCAAGATATAATGTAGAGAGATGTTTTGCCTTGTCCTGTGTGCCCATAGTTCCAAAAGCCCAATCAAGCTCCTCAAGTTGCGCAAAGCGTGATGCTTCGGGAAGGAAATCTTCCTGGCAGATCTGCAACGCTAATGTGGGGTTTTTACCTTGAAGAAATAAAACCACAGCATCAATAGTATTAATGTAATAATCCTGAAGCGCAATAATACGCTGGATATTTGGATTAAGACTTTTGGGCTGTTTATTTATTGTTTCAAACAGTTCAAGTAACCCTTTTTTAGAAAACAATTCCAATATAACTTCTATTCCCAAATCCGCCTGTACAGCAGGAATATTTATCGTATTCAGAAAACCTTTTATATAGGCAGTCGCCGGATACGGTGTATTCAGTTGTGTAAATGGTGGTGTTATGAGGAATAATTTGGTCATAATATGAAAGTGCGTGCAAAATTAGGTTATATTTTTAATATGTATTGTATTTTGGAGATTTTCTAAAGGCAAATTAATTATTTCCCAAGCATTTGTTAAACTCAAAAGCGTACGCTTATTTTCGCTAATTTTGTATCCAAATTTTAGCAATTCCAAATTATGCCAACCGACTGTATCAGCTACCAGAGTTCCGGATATTTTTCTCCATTAATGAATGATTACCTGAACCGAAAGCCTGAATTACAGCAGTTTTACAATCGGTTCCCTGAAATTGACAGCTTCGGCGCACAATTATTGGAAAAGCAAAGTAGTTTTGACTTACAGCATAGAGAAGTGCTTGTGTCAGCATTACAGCGGCAATACAGCTCAATAAACGCTTCAGAAGCTACTGAGCGAAACATTAACGCATTAGGTAATCCTAATACCTTTACCGTTACGACAGGACACCAGCTAAACCTGTTTACAGGTCCATTGTATTTTCTCTATAAGATTATTTCAACCATTAACCTTACCAAAGAGTTAAAAGCAGCATACCCGGAATATAATTTTGTTCCAATGTACTGGATGGCTACCGAAGACCACGATTTCGAAGAAATTAATTATTTCAATTTCAATGGTAAAAAATTCAGATGGAATAGGGAAAGCTCAGGTGCAGTAGGCCGTTTATCTACTGAAGGACTTGATACTTTTCTGGATATATTCGCAATGGAATTAGGTCATAGCGATAATGCGCTTGAAATGAAAAAACTGTTCAGTGAAGCCTACCTGAATCATGATAATCTGGCTGATGCTACTCTTTATCTTGCGAATTCTATTTTTGGCGAATATGGTTTGGTTATTATCGATGCAGATAATGCCGATTTAAAACAGGAATTCATTCCATATGTAAAAGAAGAGCTATTACAGCAGACTTCATTTTCAAAAGTACAGGAAACAATCGGTAAATTACAGGACTATACTATACAGGTAAACCCACGGGAGATCAATCTCTTTTATCTCGACACTAATTTAAGAGAGCGGATTATACTTCAGGATGGCGTTTACTACATAAACAATACGGATATAAAATTTTCTGAAAATGAGATTTTATCTGAACTCGACAAACATCCCGAAAAATTCAGCCCTAATGTAATCATGCGCCCATTATACCAGGAAGTTATATTACCTAACTTATGCTATATTGGCGGTGGTGGCGAAATCGCATATTGGCTGGAGCTCAAATCTTTTTTTGAGGCTGTTAATATTCCCTTCCCTATCTTATTATTAAGAAATTCTGTGTTGCTTTCCACAGAAAAACAAGTTAAGAAAGCCGATAGACTAAATCTATCATGGGCTGACCTGTTCTCTAAACAGTCAACGCTTGTGAATAAAAAAGTAAAGGATTTATCTGAATTCCCTATTGATTTCGGTCCGCAAAAAGAATTCCTGCTCAAGCAGTTTGAGGCACTCCATGTGATAGCAAAACAAACAGACGAATCATTTATAGGCGCTGTAAAGGCACAGGAAGCAAAACAGCTTAAAGGGCTGGAAAATCTAGAAAAGCGCCTCCTCAAAGCGCAGAAAAGGAAACATTCTGAAGAACTCGAAAGAATTAAGGACTTGCAGAATGAACTTTTCCCGCTCAAGAGTCTTCAGGAACGCCAGGCAAACTTTTCAGAGTTTTATAGAGAAAATGGTACACAATTATTGCCAAAGTTATTCGATGCATTAAAACCCCTTGAAAATCAATTCACCATATTGGTTTTGTAAGACTCCAATTCTTAATGAAAATAAGTCACTGAATTATCCTTCAGGTTTTAATATATGACAATAAAAAACTACTTTTGCTGCAAAATTAAAAATCAAAATGGCAACAAACAGAACATTTACAATGATCAAACCGGATGCAGTCGCTAACGGACACATCGGTAACATCCTAGCAATGATTACAAACGCAGGTTTTAAAATTGTTTCTTTGAAATTAACGCAATTGACAGTAGCTGATGCTCAGGCATTTTATTCAGTACATGCTGCAAGACCTTTCTACGGAGAATTGGTTGAATTCATGTCTAGAGGACCAATCGTTGCAGCTATTCTTGAAAAAGATAATGCTGTTGAAGATTTCAGAACTCTTATCGGTGCTACAAACCCTGCTGATGCTGCTGAAGGAACTATCAGAAAAGCTTACGCTACTTCTATCGGTGAAAACGCAGTTCACGGTTCTGACAGTGATGAAAATGCAGCCATCGAAGGTGCATTCCATTTTGCAGGAAGAGAGCAGTTCTAGTTTGCTGTTGTTTTACAAAATACATAAAAGGCTGTCTATTTCGACAGCCTTTTTTGCATTCTAACCAAGCTATAAAACCTGTTAGGTAATATTATATATTTTTTATCTCAATACTACTTCCTTTACAATGTCCCTACGCAATTCATCATTAATCATTTTAATGATCTTATCCTTACCATAACTCAATTCTTCCCGCAGGACCGCAGAACTAAGTTCGACGTAAAGGGTACTGCCCTTTAGTACTACATTTTTAGTATAGCTGTTAACACCATTACCCATAAGTGATACCCAGGCTTCTTTTACTGAAATCTGGTCAATCCCTGGCTGTAATCTGTTAAGCTGAATTATTTGCTGCAGTACATCCCCTATCGGACTTTCGTTACTATTTCTTTTTGCCATTACTTTACTGAAAACGGGATTGGTTTTTTATAATGATATTCTATCTTCTGTTCGTTTTTTAATACCAGCTGAGTAGCTGATATTGCAATTAGCTGCTCTGACCATTTGGCATAGGGCGTATTGTATTTAATATAGAAATCACCTTCCTTCTCAACAATTTCAAGATTTTCCCTCAGGTCATTAACAATATATTTTCCATCCAACTGAGGCATTACCTTTTCCCTGAACCCTTTGGAATTTTTGATTGTAAAATAATCGATACTTTCGTTTACTTTATATTCTTTCTCTTTCTTTTCACCATCAGGCAAAATCACTTTTTCTATTTCCCAGTAACCGTTGATTTTGGACAGGTCTTTTTTATCTATTTTTTGTTGGCATGACAATAGCATCGCCGAAACGAAAAATAAAATTACAGCTTTCTTCATTGTTGGATTTTAAAAAATAAAAATACTACTAATTCAAATGATATAAAAAGTTTCTCTCTTAAACTATTGGTTAAATTTCTATGTACCTTGTAAAATAAAATCTTAAAAACCAGAGGCTATTTCACAAGTTGCGAAATAGCCTCTGGCTGTATTTTTTATCTAGGTTTTTAGAAAGTCTATTTAAAAAACGAATCTACAAATTCAAATTTATTAAATACCTGCAAATCTTCAATTCCTTCACCTACTCCTATATATTTTACAGGAATCTTAAATTGATCTGAAATTCCGATAACAACCCCACCTTTAGCAGTACCGTCAAGTTTTGTAACAGCCAGTGAAGTAACTTCTGTAGCCGCGGTAAACTCTTTTGCCTGCTCAAATGCATTTTGACCTGTGGATCCGTCAAGAACTAACAGAACATCATGAGGAGCATCAACAATTACTTTCTGCATAACGCGCTTTACTTTCGTAAGCTCATTCATCAGGTTAATCTTATTATGAAGACGGCCGGCAGTATCAATAATAACGATATCTGCATCCTGTGCTACAGCCGACTGTAGTGTGTCAAATGCAACCGATGCCGGATCACTTCCCATTTGTTGTTTGACCAAAGGGACACCTACCCTGTCAGCCCAAATTTGTAATTGATCAATAGCTGCTGCACGAAAAGTATCCGCCGCACCTAAAACCACATTATAACCTGCCTTTTTGAATTGATGCGCAAGCTTACCAATAGTAGTAGTTTTTCCAACACCATTGACACCTACAACCATCAATACATAAGGTTTCTTACCCGAGGGGATAACAAACTCTGTAGCTTCACCTAAATTGGTTTCAGAAAGCAAACCAGCGATTTCTTCACGAAGAATCTGGTTCAGCTCATCCGTACCCATATATTTGTCATCAGCTACCCTTTTTTCAATACGGGTAATGATTTTAAGAGTGGTATTTACACCTACATCCGAAGCTACAAGAATCTCTTCGAGATTATCCAGTACTTCATCATCAACTTTTGATTTACCGGCAACAGCTTTGGTTAACTTTGAAAAAAAAGTTGTTTTTGATTTTTCAAGACCTTTGTCCAGGGTCTCTTTTTTTTCTGAGGAAAATATTCTTTTGAAGAAGCTCATCTTATATATTGTATTAAGAATAAGAATTCGGCCTATATAAGCCGGTAATCCTTTCACACCGTAAATATAAAAAATAAAAAAGCTACTTTCGAAAGAAAGTAGCTGTTCTATATAATGTAATAGTAATTATTTCTTTTTCAAGAATTCATCAACTGCTTCTGGAGACATAATTGCCTCTACGAATGTATACGCACCTGTTTTAGGAGATTTCACCATCTTGATAGCTTTTGATAATCTCTTAGAAGCTGTTTGTAACGATGCTACGGTTTTCTTTGCCATGTCTGATTATTTTATTTCTTTATGTACAGTTACACGTTTCAGGATAGGATTAAATTTCTTAATCTCTAGTCTGTCCGGAGTATTTTTTTTGTTCTTAGTTGTGATATATCTTGAAGTACCCGGAACACCTGAAGTCTTGTGCTCTGTACATTCTAAAATCACCTGAATTCTATTGCCTTTCTTTGCCATCTTGCTTTATATTTATTTGGTAAAGATTATTTTATAAATCCTTCTGACTGCGCTTTTTTCAAAACTGCAGCTATACCGTTTTTATTGATTGTTTTTATCGTAGATGCAGCCACTCTAAGAGTAATCCATCTGTCTTCCTCAGGAAGATAAAAACGCTTTTTCACTAAGTTTACTGAAAACTTTCTCTTAGTTTTATTCATAGCGTGGGAAACATTATTTCCTACCATCGCTCTTTTACCTGTAAGGTCACAAACTCTTGACATTATGCTTATCTTTTATCGTTATTCAAAATCAGGGTGCAAAGAAAAGAAAAATAAACCTATTATGCAAAATAATTAAAGCACATTTTTCAAAATTTCTTTCTGCAATATCTCTAAACTTTTGTTTACAGCTCTGTCGATTACTTTTTCACGCGGTTGTCCAAAGTCAAATTCTTCGACTATCACCTCATTATCAGGTAATACCAAAGCAATATATACTATACCGACCTGCTTATCGGTGAGATCCGTTGTTGGGCCTGCATTTCCCGTTGTCGCAATAGCATAATCGGTTTTCAGTAACCGTTTTACGTTCTGCGCCATCAGTTTTGCCACTTCGGCACTTACCACAGAGTATTTTTCAATCACAGATTCCGGGATTTCCAGAACAGTTGTTTTAACCTCAGCGGAGTACGAAACGACACTTCCCTTAAAATATGCCGAAGCTCCGGGTACCGAACTAAGCACCTGAGCGATTTTACCGCCCGTGCAACTTTCGGCTGTCGCAATCGTTTTTTTATACTGTTTTAAAAGCCTTCCAACAACCACTTCTATCGTCTCATCATCATCAAATCCGACAATAATTTCGCCTATTATTTTTGTCAGCGAAATGACATTCTCTGCAATTGATTTTTCGAGTATTGCCTTATCTGTTCCCCTGGCCGAAAGCCTCAATCGTACTCTTCCCGGACTTGGTAAATAAGCTAATTTGATAAAATCCGGCAAACTATTTTCCCAATCCTCGATTCTCTCAGCCACCATACTTTCCCCCATACCATACGTCAATATCGTTTTATGCAGGATATAAGGCCGCTCATACTCTTTTACAACTTTCGGGATAATCTCATGCTCCACCAGATATTGCATCTCATAGGGGACGCCTGGCAGCGAAATAAAAACGGTATTTCCTTTTTTCATCCACATTCCCGGAGCAGTTCCCACTTTGTTATACAGGACTGTACATTTTGAAGGAACCAGCGCCTGGTCTTTATTAATCTGGGTTATTGGACGTTTATAATACCCTTCGATCAGTTCTGTCACATGAGCAAGAACTTCTTCGTCAACAACCAGCTTATCTTCAAAATAATCACAGAAAGTTTTCTTTGTAATATCATCTTTTGTTGGCCCGAGGCCTCCCGTAATAATAACGAGATCAACCTGATCCTGCAGATTTTTAAAAGTATCTAATATGTGTTGCTTATTATCCGAAATGGAAATCATTTCCTTAATTTCAACACCTATTTTATCCAGAGACTTGGCTATAAAACCCGAGTTGGTATCTACAATCTGTCCTATCAGGATTTCATCTCCTATCGTAACTATAGTTGCTTTCATTCTTTGGATTGGCGAAAACAGGTTCCGCTTTAAGGGAGTAATATAAACAGGTTTTTACCTGTGTGAAATCTTAAAGATTAAAATCCTTCCTGATTTCCTTAACCGCTTTTTCTATCCTGCTTTCCAGATCTTTGTAGGTCTCTTTGATTTCCTTGCGCTTCCCTTCCCTTTTGGTCCAGTCTTCTACACAAAGTATTTCCTCAAATGCTACACTCATCCCTAACAGATCAAGCGTAGGCTTAATTTTGTGGGCATAACTGTAAGCTTTCTTGTGGTCCTTTTCATTGATTCCTTCTTTTATCTGAAGAAGATCCATAGGTACTTCCGTGATAAATAGTTCCGCGATCTGCTGCACAAACTCAGTGTCATTATCAGAAATTGCGTAAACTTTTGCTAGATTATAATTTAGTGCCATTATTTTACCTGTATTCTGAATGATTTATTTTCTTCTAAAAATCCTTCCAGTATATCGCCTGGCTTTACAACAGCAACGCCTTCAGGCGTTCCTGTAAAAATGACATCTCCTAT
>Ga0247742_10002134_pt1 | contig 13156 bp, 12 predicted proteins | sample UWRJL208509C2_FD_180944 | JGI IMG/M metagenome (GOLD analysis project Ga0247742, IMG submission 180944) | Plant litter microbial communities from Arlington Agricultural Research Station in Wisconsin, United States - UWRJ-L208-509C-2 | ecosystem: Environmental > Terrestrial > Plant litter >...
ACGTCCAGGCTGAACACAGCGCCGACTTTGCCGAGTTCCTGGTGGACTTCGACAACTTCCACTCCACTCACTCCGAAGAAAACCGTGAGCTGTCGAGCCAGATCTACCTGAAGCTGCGTGACGCCGGGCATATCGACCAGCGCTCGGTCACGCAGTATTTCGACCCGGAAAAGAAAATGTTCCTGGCCGACCGCTTCATCAAGGGCACCTGCCCGAAATGCGGCACCGAAGACCAGTACGGCGACAACTGCGAGAAATGCGGCGCCACCTACGCCCCCACCGACCTGAAAGACCCGAAATCGGCGATTTCCGGGGCGACGCCGGTGCTCAAGGACTCCCAGCACTTTTTCTTCAAGCTGCCGGACTTCCAGCAGATGCTGCAAGCGTGGACCCGCAGCGGCACCCTGCAAGACGCCGTGGCGAACAAGCTCGCTGAATGGCTGGACGTCGGCCTGACGCAGTGGGACATCTCCCGCGATGCGCCGTACTTCGGTTTTGAGATCCCCGGCGAGCCCGGCAAATATTTCTATGTGTGGCTGGACGCGCCGATCGGCTACATGGCCAGCTTCAAGAACCTCTGCAACCGTACGCCGGAGCTGGACTTCGATGCGTTCTGGAACAAGGATTCCACAGCAGAGCTGTATCACTTCATCGGCAAGGACATCGTCAACTTCCACGCGCTGTTCTGGCCGGCGATGCTCGAAGGCGCCGGCTATCGCAAGCCGACTGGCATCAACGTCCACGGCTACCTGACCGTCAACGGCCAGAAAATGTCCAAGTCCCGCGGCACCTTTATCAAGGCCCGGACCTACCTGGATCATTTGTCGCCGGAATACCTGCGCTACTACTACGCGGCCAAGCTCGGCCGTGGCGTCGATGACCTGGACCTGAACCTCGAAGACTTCGTGCAGAAGGTCAACTCTGACCTGGTGGGCAAGGTCGTCAACATCGCCAGCCGCTGCGCCGGTTTCATCCAGAAGGGCAACGCCGGGATGCTGGTGGCCGGTAATGCCGCGCCAGAACTGACCGACGCCTTCCTCGCCGCCGCGCCGAGCATCGCCGAAGCCTACGAGGGCCGCGACTTCGCCCGGGCCATGCGGGAAATCATGGGCCTGGCCGACCGCGCCAACGCCTGGATCGCTGACAAGGCGCCATGGTCGCTGAACAAACAGGAAGGCAAGCACGATGAAGTCCAGGCAATCTGCGCCCTGGGCATCAACCTGTTCCGCCAGTTGGTGATCTTCCTCAAACCGGTGCTGCCATTGCTCGCCGCCGACGCCGAGGCGTTTCTCAATGTCGCGCCGCTGACCTGGAACGACCACACCACGTTGCTCAGCAACCATCAGTTGAACGAGTTCAAGCCGCTGATGACCCGGATCGACCCCGTAAAAGTGCAAGCGATGACCGACGCTTCCAAGGAAGACCTGGCCGCCAGCCAGACCGACACCGGCGAAGCGGCACCGGCCGGTAATGGCGAGTTGGCCAAGGACCCGCTGTCCCCGGAAATCGAATTCGACGCCTTTGCCGCCATCGACCTGCGCGTCGCGCTGATCGTCAAGGCTGAACACGTGGAAGGTGCCGACAAGTTGCTGCGCCTGACCCTGGACATCGGTGATGAGCAACGCAACGTGTTCTCCGGGATCAAGAGCGCTTATCCCGACCCGTCCAAGCTCGATGGTCGGCTGACCATGATGATTGCCAACCTCAAGCCACGGAAAATGAAGTTTGGCATCTCCGAGGGTATGGTGATGGCGGCCGGTCCTGGCGGTGAAGAAATCTACCTGCTGAGCCCCGACAGCGGCGCCAAGCCAGGCCAGCGGATCAAGTAATCACCAGGCATCACCGATCCCCCCGCGCAGCGTGCTGCGTCGGGGGGATTTTCATATCTGACGGCCCGACAAGGCCTAATCTTCAGGTAACGAACCTTCGCTGAACCGGCATGACCATGACCGATATCCTGCTCACGATTATCAGCGCCGCCCTGCTCAACAACCTTGTGTTGCAGTGGCCCCTGGCTGTCGATCCATTGCTGGGCGCAGCCCGAGTGCCACGGGACGCAAGACGCCAGGTGCATGCCTTGGGCTTGGCGACCGCGGTGTTGATGCTGATCAGCGGCAGCCTCGGCTATGCGCTGTATGCCGGACTGCTGCTGCCGATGGGATTGGCCTCTTTGCAGTTGTTCGTGTTCATTCCCTTGAGCGTGCTGTTGATCGCTCCGGTGCTGGCGCTGCTGAGCCGAAGCTTGCCAAGCTGGTCGTTCGAAGGCCTGTGGCCACTGCTGCTGGGCAACGCCGGCATCCTCGGGTTGGCGCTGCTCAATGCCCAGCAACATCAGGGCCTGGGCTACGCCGTCGCGTTCAGCCTGGGCGCCGGGCTGGGTTTCTGGCTGGTGCTGAGCCTGTTCAGCGATTTGCGCGAGCGCATCCGTGACAACGATATCCCCACGCCCTTTCGCGGCCTGCCCATTGAGCTGATCGGCGCCGGACTGATGGCCGTGGCCTTTCTCGGATTCAACGGGCTGATCAAAACATGAGTCTGATTCAACACATCGACGCCCTGCTGCCGCAGACCCAATGCGGCAAGTGCGGCCACCCGGGTTGCCGGCCTTACGCCGAAGGCATCGCCCGTGGCGAGTCGATCAACAAATGCCCGCCGGGTGGAGACGAAACCATTTCGGCCTTGGCTGAGCTGTTGAAGGTGCCCGTTCTTGAACTGGACATCAGCCGTGGTTCGGCCCCGGCGCAAATCGCCTACATCCGCGAAGCCGAATGCATCGGCTGCACCAAGTGCATCCAGGCCTGCCCGGTGGACGCGATTGTCGGCGCGGCCAAGTTGATGCACACCGTCATCATTGACGAATGCACCGGCTGCGACCTGTGCGTGGCACCCTGCCCGGTGGATTGCATCGACATGCTGCCACTGGACACCCGCCAGGTGCTGCCGATCGTCGGTGGCCTCGCATCCAGCCCCGAAGAACAGCAAGCCCGCACCGCCAAGCGCGATCACGCCCGCCAGCGTTTTGAGCAACGCAATGCGCGGCTGCACCGCGAAGAGCTGCGCAAGCAGGCAGAACGCCAGGCCCGGGCGCAACCCAAACCGGCTGACGAGCCCGTGGCCAGCGCCCCAACACTGAACCCGGTGCAGGCCGCCCTTGAACGAGTGCGCGCACAGAAAGCCGCGAACGCCGATGCCGCGCTGAAGAAAGCCAAGATCGATCTGGCCATGAGCCGCGCGCAATTGAACAAGTCACTCAAGGCGTTTGGTCACCCGCCGACTTTCGAACAGCAGTCACAACTGATCGTCCTGCAGCAGCAGTTCGAGGCCGCCGAAAAGGCGTTGGCCAAGGCCCTGAACGCCGCCGAGCAGCAGGTGCCTGACCATGCCGCCTCTTGAGCCGGTGGACGAGCGCTTGCAGCAGGCGATGAAGCTGGTACTGCTGGCGCTCATACCCGGCGCACTGGCGTTGTTTTGGTTGTATGGCTGGGGCGTGTTGATCAATCTGCTGCTTGCCGCCAGCACCGCGCTCGTCGTCGAAGCCACGATTTTGCGCCTGCGTCGTCGCCCGCCGATAGCGACCTTGAGCGATGGCAGTGCGCTGGTCAGCGCCACTTTGCTTGCACTGGCGATGCCGCCGGACTGTCCGTGGTGGTTGACCGTCAGTGCCAGTGCCTGCGCACTGCTGTTCGGCAAACAACTGTTCGGCGGTGTCGGGCAAAACCCATTCAACCCGGCCATGCTCGGTTATGCGCTGGTGCTGGTGGCCTTTCCCCAGGCGATGACTCACTGGCCTGCTCCTCAGGGGCTAGACCTGTCGATCAGCCTCGGTCACGTGTTTGGTTGGCAACTGACGGATGCGCCCGACGCCTGGACCCGGGCCACCGCCCTGGACAGCCTGCGCATCAACAAAAGCCTGACCATGGATGAGCTGTTCGCCCGCAACCCGGCCTTCGGCCATTTCGGCGGCGGGGGGGTGGAATGGGTCAACCTCGGGTTTCTTCTAGGCGGGCTGTTTCTGCTGCAACGCAAGGTCTTCACTTGGCATGCGCCGGCGGGGTTGCTCGGCAGCCTGTTCATCATCAGTCTGCTGTGCTGGAACGGTTCGGGTTCGGACTCCCACGGCTCACCGCTGTTTCACCTGCTGAGCGGCGCGACGATGCTCGGGGCTTTTTTCATTGCCACTGAACCGGTCTCCGGGGCGAAAAGTCCGCTAGCGAAACTGTTGTTCGGCATCGGGATGGGGCTGCTGATTTACCTGATACGCACCTGGGGTGGTTACCCCGACGGTGTGGCCTTCGCCGTGCTGCTGATGAACCTGTGCGTGCCGGCGCTGGAGCGCTACGCCGACACTCGCCAGGCGCGAGGTGCGGCATGAATCGAACGGCGAGCGGTGCGGTGCTAGTGCTGCTGGCCGGCCTCGGCCTAGGCGCGACCTACCTGGCTCAGCACGTCACGGCAGCGCGAATTGAAAACCAACGGCAAGCCGTCGAGAACCACCGCCTGCTCGATCTGTTACCGCCGTCGAGCTTCGACAACGCGCCGATGCAGCAGCCGATTACGCTGGCCAACCCGGTCCTCGGCCACAGCCAGTTGCTCGGTGCCTACCGGGCGACCCGCGAAGGCCGCCCGGTGGCCGTGTTGCTGCGCACCCAGGTCACGGGCTACGCCGGCGCGATCGAGTTGCTGCTGGCTATCGACGCCAACGGCCGTCTGCTCGGGGTTAAAACCCTTAGGCAAACCGAAACGCCTGGCTTGGGCGCGCGAATTGCCGAGTGGCCGAATGCCTGGCTCCAAGGCTTCACCGGCATGTCGAGTACCGCCCCCGCGGACAAGCAATGGGCGCTGAAAAAAGACCAGGGATCGTTCGATCAACTGGCCGGCGCGACTATTACGTCCCGCGCGGCCATCGAGGCCATTCACGATGGCTTGCGTTATTTCGATGAACACCGCTTGGCCTTGCTCGGGGAGTCGACGCCATGACTCGCCCCCTGACCTTGCGCAATGCGCTGGTGCTGGCACCGCTGCTGGGGGCGACCGATTCCTTGGCCAGCGCGCTGGCGATCTGGCTGTTGGGCCTGTTGATCGTGAGTGTCTACGGACTGGGGATGCACGCGTTGCGCCCAAGACTTCTGGGGCGCTCGCAATGGGTGGGCGCAATGATCCTGGTAACTACCCTGACCGCCTGTATGCAGTTGGCGGTCCAGGCCTGGGCGTTCGAACTGCATCAACAACTGGGGATCTACCTTGGCCTAACTGCGCTGCTGTGCCTGGTCCTGGAACATCAGGGATTTTTCGTCCAACCGGTGCCTCTGCGCTTGCGTCAAGCCGGCCTGCTCGGCGCCTTGATGGTCGGCCTGGGGCTGTTGCGGGAACTCATCGGCCACGGCACTCTGGGCAGCCATTTACCCTGGCTGACGGGCGCAGGGGGCTGGGTACTGAGCGCCGATGGCGGGTTGCGCCTGGCCATTCTCGCCCCGGGTGGCTTTATCCTGCTGGGGCTGTTGATCGCTGCCTGGCAGGCCTGGGCCGGCAATCAATCACCACACTGACCGCTTTCAAGGAAACGCTTGGCCCATGAATGCTGCAAAACGCCTGGAAATTTTCCGTCGGCTCCATGAAGACAATCCGGAACCGAAAACCGAGCTGGCCTATTCCTCGCCCTTCGAGCTGCTGATCGCGGTGATTCTGTCCGCGCAATCGACGGATGTCGGCGTCAACAAAGCCACCGCCAAGCTCTACCCGGTGGCCAATACTCCCGCGGCGATCCACGCCTTGGGCGTGGCAGGCCTGTCGGAGTACATCAAGACCATCGGCCTGTTCAACAGCAAAGCCAAGAACGTTATCGAGACCTGTCGCCTGCTGGTGGAACGCCATGGCGGTGAAGTGCCGCAAACCCGCGAAGAACTCGAGGCCCTGCCCGGCGTTGGGCGCAAGACCGCCAATGTGGTGCTCAACACCGCGTTCCGGCAACTGACGATGGCGGTCGATACCCATATTTTCCGGGTCAGCAACCGCACGGGGATAGCGCCGGGCAAGAATGTCGTCGAGGTCGAGCACAAGCTCATGAAGTTCGTCCCCAAGGAATTTCTTCTCGATTCGCACCACTGGCTGATCCTGCACGGGCGCTACGTTTGCCTGGCGCGCAAGCCTCGCTGCGGCAGCTGTCGAATCGAAGACCTGTGTGAATACAAGCAGAAGACTTCGGACGATTGAGGCTCTATTGCCTTTATTGATTTATCGATTGAAAAAATCTTTTTTACCCGCCAGTGGTTTGTCGATATAAGGAGCGCCAATGGCAGTCTTAGCCTGGAGTTAACTTATGAGCACTGGCAAAGAACAATTGGACGTTGAAGAAGACTTCACCCCGGTCGAGGCGGATGATGCCGAGCCTGTGGTGGAGGTGGCGAAGACCAACCTGAGCAAGCGCCGCACCATCGACAACCTGCTGGAAGAGCGCCGTTTGCAGAAGCAGTTGGCCGATTACGATTTTGACCTGTGATACTTGAAAGCCTCCCGAAGTGGAGGCTTTTGACTTAACGCCTCCTGCTGAATAAATACGGGCAGGAAGGACCTGAAAACGCACATCGACGACTTCAGTGGCGGCGCCACGACGGAGGTGGAAGTCGGCGGCGAAAGGTTCAACATCCCGGCTTTACTTTTCTTGCCAAAGTCAGACAAGACCGTTGCGCTGAGCCAGTTCGATAAGGTCCACCAGCGAACGCGCATTCAGTTTCAACAGCAGTCGGGTCTTATAGGTGCTGACGGTTTTATTGCTGAGAAACATGCCATCGGCAATTTCCTTGTTGGTCTTTCCCCGGGCCAATTGTTGCAAGACCATCATTTCTCTCCCCGACAGGCGATCCACCATATCGGCCTCGCTGGCATTGCCCAGACTTGAACGCACCGTGTGCAAGGCTTGATTCGGGAAGTAACTGTAGCCCGACAAAACCGCTTTTATGGCACTTAGCATTTCGGTCAGATCCTGCTGTTTGCATACATAACCGGCGGCCCCCGCCTGCATGCAACGCATGGAAAAATGCCCCGGTGCCTGGGAAGTCAACACCAACACTTTCATCGGCATGGCCGCCGAGGTCAGGCGTGCAATGACTTCCAGCCCATCAAGTTTCGGTATCCCAATATCGAGAATGACGATATCCGGCATAAGTTCACGAGCAAGTTGCAAGGCATCGACACCGTTATCCGTCTCGGCAATGACTTCGTAGCCATGACGTTCCATCAGCATACGTACCGCAAGACGAATGACGGGGTGATCATCCACGATCAGCACTTTATTCATGGGCAAGTCCAATTTTCGCTGTTCGAATTTTTAGAGCCCGCACAATAGCCTAGTCACTTACACCTTGGGATGCCGCGCCCCTCCCTCACGGGCAGCGAGAGACATTCCCTACAAATGACTAGGATCGGTCCTACAAAAACGATTAGAAAGCTATCGATGTTATGAACTATTCAGTCAGGGCCTGTGCTGAAAATCAATTCGACTTTGTATCGTTTAGCGACCTGACGCCCGGATCAATACGCCGTTGACCGTGCTCGGACGGTCACGCCCGGCGCCCGCAACATCAATGGTTACCGTTATTTAAAATCACAAAATTTGCGCCGCCAGCACGAAACAATTCAAAACACATCCTTACGCAAAAAGAAACTTCCTTATCCATACTTAAAATAGACTTCATGACCTGACAGCAATAAATCTCACTTGCAACACCAACCAAAAATCATATGAGTGAAGCATCGATTTAAAAGCAAGTTAAAACTCTATCAATCTGCACTCAATTCAAGCACCCAACTTAAACTCGAGAAACACTTAAACCATGAGCACATTAACAGATGAAACTTCAACACAGAATTTCCAACCCCATGACCGTTATCGCTATATTCGCAGCCTTATCTGAAACATCAGCGGCTGTCTCATTACCCTTCCTCGATAACCGAGAGCGGGAAATTTATGTCTGGTTTTTGATTAGCTTTCCCTTTTACCTGTTGTTTCTTTTCTTTATAACGCTGAATTTCAACTATCGCTCGCTCTATGCGCCCTCGGATTTCGAAAAAGGCAAACACTTCATCAGAGTCATCGACGACGCGGCTCGCGCAGAGAAGAGCAAAGCACCACCCATCGCGCCCTCTACGCGCCTGACAGAAAAGAAAAGAAGCGCCGCCAACCGGCCTGCCCCTTGCGCGTACGAATTACCACGGGCTGGACGGAGAAGACCTCGACAGGGTTCTCGAAAGACCACCGACCCACCGATCGATATCAGCGTCCGCGCCTATCAGAGCACCGAGTTTCACCTACCGTTGCCCAAGAACCTGAAAAAGCTACAACTGATTGATGCCCGAAGCCTGAGCAATACGGAGGAGTTGCACACCTTGATTAGTGAGTTGCAGCAACTGCCCGGGGACTCGACGCGTGTGATGCTGTTTCTGATCGATAACCGCCTGGCCATGCCCAACGGCTTGAATACGCTCAGTTCGCAACAACAAGGCCAGGCGACATCGTTCTACATGATTTACAACGTGAGTACCCTCGACATGACGCGAATCCTGCGAGGGTGACGGCTCGCGCAGAGGGTCACAGCACCAGGCACTGGCGGGGCGAAAACAGATTATTACTGCAGAAAAAAATGGCCCTGTTCTACAAAACAGGGCCATTTTTTACTTCACCGTCATTTCGCTCAGAACAGCTTGCGGCCTTTGTTGGCGGCAATGCGCATGCGCAGGGCGTTGAGCTTGATGAAGCCAGCCGCGTCGGCCTGGTTGTAGGCGCCGCCATCTTCTTCGAAGGTGGCAATGTTGGCGTCGAACAGCGACTCGTCAGACTTGCGCCCGGTGACGATGACGTTGCCCTTGTACAGTTTCAGGCGCACAACGCCGTTCACGTGGGCCTGGGAAGCGTCGATCATCTGTTGCAGCATCAGACGCTCTGGGCTCCACCAGTAACCGGTGTAGATCAGGCTGGCGTACTTGGGCATCAGTTCATCTTTGAGGTGAGCCACTTCGCGGTCCAGGGTGATCGATTCGATCGCACGGTGGGCGCGCAGCATGATGGTGCCGCCAGGGGTTTCGTAGCAGCCCCGGGACTTCATGCCGACGTAACGGTTCTCAACGATGTCGAGACGGCCAATGCCGTGTTCACCACCGATGCGGTTCAGGGTCGCCAGCACTGTGGCCGGGGTCATTTCGACGCCGTCCAGTGCGACGATGTCGCCGTTGCGGTAGGTCAGTTCCAGATACTGCGCCTTGTCAGGAGCGTTCTCCGGGGAGACCGTCCACTTCCACATGTCCTCTTCGTGCTCGGTCCAGGTGTCTTCCAGCACGCCGCCTTCATAGGAGATGTGCAGCAGGTTGGCATCCATCGAGTACGGGGATTTTTTCTTGCCGTGGCGCTCGATCGGGATCGCGTGCTTCTCGGCGTAGTCCATCAGCTTCTCGCGGGACAGCAGGTCCCACTCGCGCCAAGGGGCGATGACTTTCACGCCGGGCTTGAGGGCGTAGGCGCCGAGTTCGAAACGAACCTGGTCGTTGCCTTTACCGGTGGCGCCGTGGGAAATGGCATCAGCGCCGGTTTCGTTGGCGATTTCGATCAAGCGCTTGGCGATCAACGGACGAGCGATGGACGTACCCAGCAGGTACTCGCCTTCGTAAACGGTGTTGGCGCGGAACATCGGGAAAACGAAATCGCGCACGAACTCTTCGCGCAGATCGTCGATGTAGATCTCTTTGACGCCCATGGCTTGTGCCTTGGCGCGCGCAGGTTCGACTTCTTCGCCCTGACCCAGGTCAGCGGTGAAGGTCACGACTTCACAGTTATAAGTATCCTGCAGCCACTTGAGGATCACCGAAGTGTCCAGGCCGCCGGAATACGCCAGAACGACCTTGTTTACGTCCGCCATGCCATCACTCCACGGGGTTCTACGGAAAGCCGAGAAGTCTAACGCTCAAACGCACGAATTTACAGAGGCGCGACAGCTTATGACGACGAAGCGACAGAATCTGTCGAGAGCGCGACGATGACCCGTGAGTCAGGACGTCGCCGCAGGGGTGCTTGGCGGAGTGGCCTGGGGCGCGACTTTCTCCACCGGCGCACCGCGTTCAAGACGCACCGCGACCCGGCGATTCTTCGCCCGGTTGGTGGCATTGCTGTTCGGTACCAAGGGGTAGCGCTCGCCATGGAAGCGCACAGTGATCTGCGATTCCTGGATGCCATTGGCTTTGAAATAGTCCACCACCGCCAAGGCGCGACGACGGGACAGTTCGCGGTTGGTCAGGCGATTGCCGCTGTTGTCAGAGTGACCGTCGAGTTCGATGTGATTGACCGTGGGATCGGCCTTCATGAACTCCATCATCACGTGCAGCTTGGCCTTGGCTTGCGCGTCCAACTCAATGCCTTCGCCAGGAAAGCCGATTTCCGATTGCTTGACCTGTTCGAAATTCTGCGGCAACAACTTCGCCACGCAGCCTTGATAGTCGTTGTAGGCCTTGCTGAAACGCACCGGCAGCAAGCGCACTTCGGAGACACGACCGTCTTCGGAATTGCGCCGCAGCACCGGGCTGCGGCCGTCCATCAAGCCGCTGATCAGGCGCACCGCCTGGGCTTGCGAGCTGTTGAACAGCACATCGCCGCTGCCCAATCGCACCGAGCCGAGGTTGATGTCGCCACGCCCGGGCTGCCACGGCGCCGCCGCTGCCAGCAAGGTCGCCGAACCACCGCCCATCATCGGGTTGTAGGCTTTGAGGCGAAACGTCGCCTGCTCGCCAGCGCGGCGCACGAACTCACCGGTACCAAAGTCGGTGATCGGCTGGGCCAGGCGGCACTCGAACTTGTCCCCTTCGACCGTCCACTCGATGCTCTCCAGTCGGGTCTGGAAAGTGAGCGCCATCGCGGGAAGGCTGGCAAACACACTGAGCAAGGCTAAATAACGCTGGCGCACGGGAGGCTCCACTGGCTTCTACAACAAAAAGACCGATACCGATATTTACGGCATACCCAGTGGATATCGGTTGGTTCCTGTAAAACTTGATAGCGAGTGCCTGAGAGAGTCTTTTCCGGTAGCATTCCCCTCAGTTTGACCCGCCTGGAATCCCCTCATGTCCGACCGCCTGACCCTGCTGCGTCCCGACGACTGGCATATTCATCTTCGCGATGGTGCCGTGTTGCCCAATACTGTGGCGGATGTCGCGCGCACCTTTGGTCGCGCCATCATCATGCCGAACCTGGTACCACCGGTGCGTAACGCCGCCGAAGCCGACGGCTATCGCCAGCGCATCCTCGCTGCACGCCCGGCCGGCAGTCGCTTCGAACCGCTGATGGTGCTGTACCTGACCGACCGCACCCAGCCCGAAGAAATTCGTGAGGCCAAGGCCAGCGGTTTCGTCCACGCCGCCAAACTGTACCCGGCCGGCGCCACCACCAACTCGGATTCTGGCGTCACCAGTATCGACAAGATTTTCCCGGTCCTGGAAGCCATGGACGAAGTCGGCATGCCGCTGCTGATCCATGGTGAAGTGACCCGTGGCGATGTCGACGTGTTCGATCGCGAAAAAATCTTCATCGACGAACACATGCGTCGGGTGGTCGAGCGGTTCCCGACTCTCAAGGTGGTGTTCGAACACATCACCACCGGTGACGCGGTGCAGTTCGTCAACGAGGCTTCGGCCAATGTGGGCGCGACCATCACCGCCCATCACCTGCTCTACAACCGCAACCACATGCTGGTGGGCGGGATTCGGCCGCACTTCTATTGCCTGCCGATCCTCAAGCGCAACACCCACCAGGAGTCCCTGCTCGACGCCGCTACCAGTGGCAGCGCGAAGTTCTTCCTCGGCACGGACTCGGCGCCCCACGCCCAGCACGCCAAGGAAGCCGCTTGCGGCTGTGCCGGCTGCTACACCGCCTATGCGGCGATCGAGCTGTACGCCGAAGCGTTTGAACAACGCAACGCGCTGGACAAGCTCGAAGCCTTTGCCAGCCTCAACGGCCCGCGCTTCTACGGCCTGCCGGTGAACACCGATCGCATTACCCTGGTTCGTGAAGAATGGACCGCCCCCGCCAGCCTGCCCTTCGGCGAGCTGACTGTCATCCCGCTGCGCGCCGGTGAAAAACTGCGCTGGCGCCTGCTGGAGGAACACGCGTGAGTGAAGACCATTTCGACGACGAACAGGACGGTCAAGGCGGCGGAGGTGGCTCGCGCCATCCGATGGCAGCACGCTTCCGTGGCTACCTGCCGGTTGTCGTCGACGTTGAGACCGGCGGTTTCAACTCGGCCACTGACGCCTTGCTGGAAATTGCCGCGACCACCATCGGCATGGACGAAAAAGGGTTCGTGTACCCCGACCACACCTACTTCTTCCGCGTCGAGCCTTTCGAGGGTGCGAACATTGAAGCGGCAGCGCTAGAGTTCACGGGGATCAAGCTCGATCACCCGCTGCGCATGGCGGTGAGCGAAGAAACCGCCCTGACCGATATCTTCCGTGGCATCCGCAAGGCGTTGAAAGCCAACGGCTGCAAACGGGCGATCCTGGTCGGCCACAACAGCAGCTTCGACCTGGGCTTTCTCAATGCCGCGGTCGCACGCCTGGACATGAAGCGCAATCCGTTCCACCCGTTCTCCAGTTTCGACACCGCCACACTGGCCGGCCTGGCTTACGGTCAGACCGTACTGGCCAAAGCTTGTCAGGCGGCGGATATCGATTTCGACGGCCGCGAAGCGCACTCCGCTCGCTACGACACCGAGAAGACCGCCGAGCTGTTCTGCGGCATCGTCAATCGCTGGAAGCAAATGGGCGGCTGGGCTGACTTCGACGATTGAGGTCGAACGAATCCCGCGCATAAAAAAACCGGCCATCGCGGCCGGTTTTTTTATGCCTGACGCGTGGCTTACAGCTTGCCAGCGTTCTCGGTCAGGTAAGCCGCCACACCTTCGGTGGAGGCGGTCATGCCTTTGTCGCCTTTTTTCCAGTTGGCCGGGCACACTTCACCGTGCTCTTCGTGGAATTGCAGAGCGTCGACCAGACGGATCAGCTCTTCCATGTTACGGCCCAGCGGCAGGTCGTTGATGATCTGCGAACGGACAACGCCTTTGTCGTCGATCAGGAACGCGCCACGGAAAGCAACGCCGTCAGCGGACTGAACGTCGTAGGCCTT
>Ga0247742_10002135_pt1 | contig 13156 bp, 15 predicted proteins | sample UWRJL208509C2_FD_180944 | JGI IMG/M metagenome (GOLD analysis project Ga0247742, IMG submission 180944) | Plant litter microbial communities from Arlington Agricultural Research Station in Wisconsin, United States - UWRJ-L208-509C-2 | ecosystem: Environmental > Terrestrial > Plant litter >...
TCGCTGACTTCCAACAGTCGTTGATCGTCAATTCCAATATCGTGCTCTCACGGGAAGGCCGGAATAATAGGAGCGGACCTCGTAGTATTCCGACAATTCCACTCGGACCGATTCAGTTCAGGAATGGGGATGAAAGGACGAAAACAAATCAGTCAACAATGTCAATCGAAGTCTCCATCCAGAGTGAGCATCACGTCGACGAGAAGTCATTACAACAAGGATATGGAGGTTCTGGCGTAATTTGAACAATGCATGACTCGATTATCCTATTTAGATACTCAACCATGTTTGTACAATATGTATTCTTAGCATCAGTTTTGGCACCGCCCACCGTTATCTAAAGTCGGCGCCTAATTTTGATGTGTCAGGCGCTGGCGTTAATGAGACGGGCCAAAGTGCCGGTCTACCGCGAAATACTTAGACACTGCGGTCTTTAGTAGATGACCGTATATTGTAACATAGAATCTGGGAACCAACGCGCGTAAAATAAAATAAAATAAAATAAAACAAAAACCTTGTGTCGTGATGACTCTTGTTGTATTTTTTCAGTAAAATTTTTACTTGGGATGCACTGCGAAACTAATTTGAGCTGGCAAGGGCAAGTCGACGATACATATCAAGTTGGGTATTTCGGTGACAAAACTTCAGTGTGCATGACTGCCTGAATGCGCATGCATGAATACTTCATCGGCCGCGCTTCTCAATGCATTGTATACGACATATGACGGCTAACTTGAAAGGGAGTTCAATGATTCGCCATAGTGACTAGCGTCCTGTGTATCTCCTTCTTTTATTTTTCCAATATTCTGAGACCTTCGATAGGGTCATAGTGTCCAGGCCTACCCGGAGGGCAATACTGTACCGATTCATTCAATCTGACAGGTTTGCGGAAATTTTGAATTCGGCGGATTGATAAGATGGGTGTGACCATGTCCAAATTTTAGCGGACATACAGCCAAAATGTCTCTGTATTAGGGTAAAATATGTGATTGGGTATGGAAAATAGCTCAGTGCGTTAGAGGTGTTCATAATTGTATATCTCTCAGAGCGCCGCAGGCCAGAGAAAATTTTCGATTTTTTGACTTTTTTAAAAATTACTTTTCAATTTCGGCACCCCAAGAAAACGAGGGCTAAGCGAGCAGGGGATCAGGCGTATGGCGCTGATGAGTCAAGTGGGAAGAAGGCAAAGAAAGGCAGCGCTGCGACAACAACGAGCGCGTCAACCGCTCCACATCAACCTCCAAGTTCATTACGCACGCCGTCTACTCAAACCAGTTCTCGCCCAGTCATACGCCGTACTACCCTATGTACCTACCCATATTCTTCGCCCCTTATTCATCGGGGGGCCTCTGCACTTGTCGGTTCGTCAGGGACTCGGAGTGGACCTACGAACACTTACAACTAACTCACTTGGGCTGGCCCCTTTCTATTCATCGCTTTATAGATGTATTCCCCGGGTCATTATGGTGTACTTAATCTAGAGTGTCTACAGTAATAATAATACGGAAATGCCTATAAATTAGCGAAGCATAAACCCAGGGGGACCGCTGGACTTAGTGGCAAGATATGCGGCACTCTGAGCGTTGACGTGCCTCGATAGTCAAAGCGATCATGGGATTTACCGACCGCCGTTTTCCTTTTTGAAAATAAGGTTCAGGGCGGAAACTGGACAACTCCCGTGGGTCCTGCTGGTCTGTGGCACTCATCGAGGCCAACATCTTCCCCACCATTCTCCATCTGTATACTATGATCCCGACCTTTCAGCGAGCCTTCCCAAAACGTTGCAAGACAATATAGAGTTCTCATAGCAGGTTTATCAATGTCCCATGCATGTTCGAGTTTTCATTCATATCTGGCACTTCTCTCAAATCATGAACGGAACGCAGGCTTTCTGGTGTCGCTCTAGTCAGTCCTTACGCCTGGCTTCTAACGAACTTCAAAGTCAACAATTCACGGGTCCGATCTGCATCACCGCCTTAGGTAGACGACGTACGATACTTCAATGGTAAAAGCGACCATACTCGATAATGCTCACCTCCGTCCGAATTGCATCATAGGATCCTGTCGACTCTCCAAAACATTTTTATACATCTCCCACCAGGTCTATTCTGGCTTGATCACGATGTCGGGAAATACGGATCATGTCACATTGTGTGTTCTACCATGTTCCACTTTGAATTTGCAGTTCAGTTCTTGTCAGATGTTTGCCGTCTCCTCGCGTGATATTATACTTAAATCCGCTAAGCCTCACTTATGCCTATTGGGGCTAAGTAAGTCCATTCCATCTGTAACCCGAGTCTCGAAATATTGGTCGAGTTTTAATTGTAGCTGCTGGACTGCGTGCGCGGCCTTTCGATTTTGTGTAGCTCATCATTGGACGTGCCTGGTACTAGCAGGAATAGTGTAAGTTATAATATCTACATTGTTATCTGATTTCTTGATTAACTCATCAGGATTCAGAGCAAAGCTTACTCTGCACTCATGACAAGATCATTTGTAAATAGTGTAAGTTTTCTGTCTGCCTACTATGCCTCAAACATGCCTCATCGGGCTTCCCGTTTTTGGAGATGTCGGCCGTCACCCAGAGGTTGAGCGCGATGCTATCGTAATATTGGCGACACTATGCTACATCATCAATCGACGCTGACTGCTTGGATATGTTTAAGTGGGGTTTTGCGGTTGTGCGTTGGATCAATCGGGCTTGGGGTCAAATGGGCACATGAGAAGGGCCTAGGAGAGAGATATCATGTGTACTCACTCTTACCGGCTATATGTCCAACTGCCTTTCTCTTGTTTCGAAGCATGTCTAGTATTAATTCTTGCTTGTTGATAAGATCATCAAGGTTTACCGTACACTAACCGCTACTAGGCATCGCCATTGGACGAGAGCCTCAACGAGCAGACCTACTCATCGAATTTTTTCAAGTCAGTGGTGATCCCGGGTTTGATGAACACCGGTGCTAGTGGATGAATGTGGGTTGCGGATGTCAGCGGGATGCGGGAATTACTACGTGCGTAATCACTAGGATGTGCTCTTCAAGTTTGACGTCGAATAACCGAGCGTTAGTATAGCGCGCTTTGATTCGGGAATGACATCAAGACTTACCAGTGCCCCTCGACTGGCTCTTCTCTCACAGAAATGTGCATGATACCGCCCTATTCCCGACAGCTACAACAGCCAGAATCATCAGTATCAGGACAAGAAGATTGAGCCGCACTGCCCTCGCGTCGATTTAAACTTTCACCATTCTATGACATGGCAGGCAATCATGATAGTGGGCGGTGAGACACGCTGCTAGACTCAAAACTTGGGGCCGAGTGACAATAGCCACCGCTCAATTGAATATGAGTAGATTTCGGACGGATGAAGGGCGAGGAGGATTTAAGGAGGGATTGACGCCAACATTGTTCTATAGAATCGTCATGACAGGTTATACAACTGTTACTACCATAAGTACATATTATGTTCTCTTCGTTCCTGTCTCTATGCATCTTGCGCTCAAGCCTTCATGACAGGTCCAACATGTGGTACTTTATATTGTTCAGTCACTGGTATTGAAATGACTACAGTCTAATAAGCGAATCTGCTTTGAGCCTCGTTGGAGGCAGAAACAGTGAAACCGTTTTACGCATCGTCGTTCTCACAAAATACTTCCAAGTCATTGTTATACCCAGGTTCGCCGCTTTAGTCTGTTCAATCCAAGAGAAGTCTTATTTGTTTCATTTTTTGTGAGAGTTTTACGGCAGGTTATTTCCACTGACGAGTCCGTGTGCTTTCCCTGTGCACAAGCGTCTTGGGATTTAGAATGAAGGACATCAGCTGCTGTCTGGGCAACAGAATTCACTGCTTCAAGTTGGTCTCCCTTGTTATCACGATTACGACATTTGAAACATACATAGCAAACTTCATGACCCGAGAGGGTCGATTATATCGTGAGAAGGTTCAACGATCCACTGGAAATTGCATTGAATTGACATGATGGATTCACACCAAATTTGAGCGCGCTTATAATCACCAGACCGCATAAAGTGCAACAGCGCTCGCAGATTGAACCAGCTTTCTTCCCGCCTAACCATAATGACGGCCATCTTGCGCAGTTCAGAGGGAATACAGCTTCCAAATCCCACCACGCCCATGGCTTTTCTACCACCAGATATAGCCTATCAAGTCACGATTTCGGCATATATTATTGTTGGAACGATGGGTGTAGGTGTTTTGCAGTCTTACATTGGAGCCAAGTTTATCAGCCATTCGATAGGTGATGACATGGGATGTCCTCAATAACTTACGATTAGATTATATTCTGCTCTTCAAAATTCCCGTCCGCGCACCAACCATCGCATACTTCGTCTCAAGGTCTGTGGCCAATTCCGATCAACGAACCATCGACTAAGCTTCATTTAAGGCTGGGATCGATTGCCTTCGTGCTAATTGCCACACTATTCGAGAGTCAGTCGTTGAATTTTCGTGCTGCAGCGATTGGCTCACGACACATCATCCAGCTGCACCTATAGGAAATTGCATAAAGGTCGAGAGAGCTGCCAACTATTTGTACCCCCTCGCCATTGCAAGTACAGCTCTGCTCTTCTTCTTCCGCGTTCGGGCGGTCTATAACCGAAACAGATACGTGGTCGCTTTCTTTTCGTTCATGTGGCTTGCAGTTCTGGCTGGTGGCCTTACTACAATTCGTGGGGTATTGGGGGTCAATATTGGCCCCACCAATTATTGCGTGATAGCCAATGTCGAGCCATATGTAGCTAGTGCAGCCATCATAGCTTTGGTCAACGACACACTGGTGTTTCTCGCAATAACATGGAGACTCATGGGACATGCCCATGCAGACAACTCGATTGGCACGGGGTTCAGAATTTTCACCTTCGGAGACTACATGCCAGCACTGTCCAAAGCTCTATTGCAGGACGGCCAGGTGTATTATCTGTAAGTTCTCGGTTATTGTAGTGTGCTCCTCTCTCAACCTCGTTTATTTTCGATCCAGGACCACCGTGACGACAAGCTTGATGACGGTCATTATGCTATATCTACATGGCGTGCCAGCCGTCTATAAAACCATGTTCACGATACCCAACATCGTGGTCATGAACATGATGGCATGTCGCGTCTTTCGGAACACGAGACTCGGCGACTTCAAGGGGTCGTTGATCGTCAATTCCAACAATATGCTCTCGCGAGAGGGCCGGAATAAGCGGAGTGGACCTTGTGATACTGCAACAATTCCGCTCGGACCAATGCAGTTTAGGGATGGGGAGGAAAAAACGAAAACGAATCAGTCAACAATGTCAACCGAGCTCTCGACCCTGAGCGAGCGTCACACTGACGAGAAGTCAGCCTTTGGATCACAAGGGCATGGAGGGCTGGCGTAGTTCGAACATGATGCACGATTCTATGATTTCATTTAGGTACTGTACAATATGTATCCATGGCATCAGTTTTGACACCTCCCAGTTTATTTATATAACGTGGGCGCTTAAATTTTGATGCGTCAAGTTCCGGAGTTAATGATCACGAGATGGGCCAGTCTACAGACGCAGTGAAATGTTCATGATCAACAAAATTTGACCTCATATCACTGTATTAAACATTCAATAGTCTATAGTCAATGTAGTAAAAAGGTTATGCGTTGCCATGGAAGCCACAAAGCGTATGGAACATCAAGAGCGCCATTTGGAAATGATTCTGACAGGTTGTGCGCGACGTTCTCACCGTTCTAAACCACCACAACCAACGCCTCCTAGAGCAATCCTAGAGAGTTGTCTGAGGATCTCAGACTATCGGAGTGGCAAGCGATTTGCGAGTATGCGAGCCATGGTTGAGCTGGCATTTAGATTGCAGGCATACATTACAGCTCCTCTCAGCTCCTCTCGTGAGAGAGCATGTAACCACTGGCATAACGGTGGTGGACATCTTCCTCATCTTACTCCACAAATTACCCAACAACGCCTTACTCCTCATCAGGCCTCGTGCTATTGTCTGGTTTTCCTCCGTGTTTTCTGGCGAAGACGGGGTGTCTGTTAATACTCAAGTACTCACCATCCATCCATCCGCTCATCTCATGATTTCACTCATCCCATCCAACTCATTCCATCATCAAATAATCCCACCTAAGAGTTCTACGGACTGCTTCCAGGGGTGCTTGTACGGGGTTGAGATTTGTAGCAGGTGGGAAAATCAACGTTGGGTACTCCATTCTCGGATGGTGAATGCTCTCAATGATGTATCAGAATTATCTCAACTCACTGACAATCAAACACTGATTTCTATCCTCTTTGAAGCGCAAACACAATTCAATCGTCTGAAGACATTTCTGCCTGCCTCGAGAAAAATACGGCTACCTAGCCTGGTAAGTCCTTGTATAATTAAAGACGTTCCAACTTCAATCCAAGAGCACATTGGGGAAATATTTCCCGCGTTCGCTGAATAGGTTATACCCTCAATCATACCCTCTCTATCTATCCTCAAACTTCTTCTCTCGAGGGTAATGTTTAAGTGTGCTGATATCACGAGCGGATAAAGCGCACCCCGGCGCGCTCTTGGTGAACCCCTTCGCATATATCCTCTAAATAACGGCAGCAACCAACATGAGCGACCCCCGCCTTCGTACCGAAGGCTTTCCTTCTGCCAAACAGTTGCATATCAATTCACCATTTCGGTTTACATTGCCGTTGGATCTATGGGTGTATATCTCTCGCGACGCGGCTTCTGTCCTTTTAAGCCCACCATTTGCTTATTAGGTGCTGGCCTGGGATATCCTTGACAATCTGAGATCAGACTACATTCTGCTCCTCAGACCCATCCGTGCACTTACTGTCGCTCACTTCGTTTCAAGGTTGGTGACGGAGTTGACTATGTATTCATGAATGTTTGACCAACGTTCGGTGAAGGCTAGGAACCTTAGTCTTCGTATTGAGTACGACATTATTCAACAGTAAGTGATGTAGCATTTTGGGGATTGTTGGAGCGAAAGTAGGGTCTATCGATTATTGCATGATCACTCATGTGAAACTATACATCGCGTCCGCATCCACTATAACTCTTGTGAACGACACTCTCGTGGTTTCTCGCTATCACATGGAACCGTATGGGATATGCGCACGTCGACAAATCGATTCGAACCGGTTTCAGGACCCTTGCCTTTGGAGAGTACATGCCAGGACTCTCAAAAGCTCCATTGCAGGATGGGCAAGCCTATTATCTGTGCGCTCTTAAATTGTTTCTACTCTGACGCATGTTCATTCCTGAATCCAGAACGACTGTCACGACTCTGATGATGGGTGAGGGAGCATGCCAGCCGTATGCCACGTCATGTTGCTCATGAACATAATGGTTAGTCGTGTGTTTCGAGATATAAACCTTGGCTACCTCAAGCAGTTTCATGTCGAGAACGATAATATCCTGCAGTCGCGACTTGAGGGCCAGATAAATACAAATAGGCCAACGAGTAGTGTGGGACCAATTCAATCTGGGAATGGGGATGACGGATTCAAAGCGAGCCATTCAGAATCACAATTGAGAGTCAAGATCTCGACGAGAAGCCAGAATATACTGGACTGAAGTTAGGACACGGAAATTTAGAAGTAGTGTAGCTATTAGGCATCACTAAGGTTTCTCTTATGTATTTTTACAACGCATTTACATCGGAATTTTAGCCCAGGTATGGTGTCTGCAAGAATTAAATACGTCCATTCGGCGCTTAATTGTGAGCGCCACGATGGACAGACGAACCCCACGAAGCTCAGAACCTTTGGATCTCCGCTCGAATTCCCGATTGCCCTGTCGTCTCTCAGACTCTTTCCAAGGTCACTAGTAGCATACTTTCAAAATCGCAAACACTTGCTTGCTTGTACTTCTGGCAGTGATTCTTACGGAACATCCCGCTTGCATCTTACACCAATACCCCCTCTAGCTCTGTCGCTGGGGGAACACCTGAGCTACCTTATTACTGGTTTTTCTCGATGTGCTGTGCTTGTCTCGAGGTGGAAACCCCTGTTGAAGTGCATGAATATTCAGCCCAAACAATGATTCCAATGCTTTTACGATATTGTCGGCTCTTGTTCTTCAGGTTCAACTCTTCCTGTGAACATCGGTGCATGTGCGCCTCGCGTTCAAATGCCTCTCTGATGTTTCCATTAAATGGCTGTGCCACAGGCGCTGTGCACCCTGCCAATGGCGGTGCTAGAACGACGTAATTGGGGGTGGTAATCGTTGTCATGAGACTACAAATATATTTCTCTAGGGTGGCCAGTCATTGGGATTTCAAACCGAGCAGAGCCTGTTTCTGCTCGAGATGGAGCTCAAACAAACCAGGGATGCTTGGGCTATACTTGATCACGAAGCTCCGTGTACACTCCAAGTCCAATCCTATCACTGATCCTTCTCTACTTATGAAAGGCAGGTGAACATCTGCGGACGAAATAGTTTTGACGATACGTAAACGGACAGTTGACGCGCCGTGAATTTCAGCGGCTGTGACTTGGATCTTCAGGGAGAGGCGCCTATGCTCCGCAATCGACGTTGATGGGAAGCCCATTATTTCAGTCCTTCTATTCGCTCTCGTGATGCGCCCGCGCCCTGAAATTAAAACATTCTGAAAATTTCATTCAGAGGTTCAAGGTATAAGTGCAACGATGGAACATAGTCCGAGTTCCAGACGACGTGCGTTCTTCGTCCCACACTCCAAGCGACCGCCTGTTCCCCTCGCAGTCGCAATCGCATCCTTTCCGAGATGTCATCTCCCAATTCAACTGTCAGTGCGCCCCAGCCTCCGAACCCATTGACGCCCATGGCATTCCTGCCACCGGACCTCGCATTTCAGGTTACAATATCGGTATACCTCATTGTTGGATCCATGGGTGTAGGTCCTTTTCTTTCCACCTCATTGCATTCTCCTTATTAGAGCTGTTTAGGTGATTACCTGGGATATCTTGAACAACTTACACAGCGACTACCTCATGCTTTTCAGGTATCGTGTTGGAGTTCCAACCATTGTTTACCACTTTTCAAGGTATGATTTGGACATCACCGGATGAGGCACATTCACTGAAATTATTATCCAGAATTGCATCCTTGACTTATGTTCTTCTTGCGGCGCTATTTGAAAGTGAGATCTCATTCATGTCTAATTACCTTCCACCCAGCTTCCTCAACAAGTTCTCCAGCTGCACCGCTTCGCCACTGCAAGCCGTTCGAAAAGGCAGTAAATGTGCTATTCCCTCTCGCCGTCTGCAGCACAGCCCTCCTCTTCTTCTTCCGAGTTCGTGCCGTTTTCAACAGGAATAAATGGGTCGTCACTTTCTTCACCTTCATGTGGCTCGCTGTAGTCGCTGGATGCCTCTCTCCCATCTCAGGTGTCGCCGGCATGAACATTGGACCGACGAAGTATTGCATCATTGCCAGTGTACAGCCGTACATTGCTACGGCAGCGATCATTCCTTTGGTTAATGATACGCTCGTATTTCTCGCCATAAGCTGGCGGCTGATGCAGAATGCTCACGTCGATCAGAATATCAAGACCGGATTCAGGATCTTTGCTTTTGGGGAATATATGCCGGGTCTTTCCAGGGCGCTACTGCAAGATGGACAAGCCTACTATTTGTACGTTTATATATTTTCAGATCGCTCGCTTCTTACACTTTTGCTTTTCCAGGACCACCGTAACGACCAGTCTCCTGACCGTCATAATGCTTTACGTTGACGCTGTCCCCGTCGTTTATCGGACTATGTTTACGGTTCCTAACATCGTCCTCATGAACGTGATGGCATGTCGCGTCTTCCGACACACCAAATTTGGTCTCCTTCGGGAATGTGAAATTTCCACCAGCAGCCTTCTCAAATCAAAGGCGGGTCGGTCCAAGACGCTTCCAGCTACTCAAGTGAGCGTTCCACTCTCAGCGTTGAGATTTCAACCAGGGCCTGGCTTCATGGACACAAGGCAAGGGTTAGAAACACAGGTAGTGGACGGAACAACGACTAGGGGTTCTCAAGGAGATGTGTCGCCTGATGGAACGGAAGTGAAATATTCTCCGTACTGCGGGGATCGAATTGTTTAGTGTATTTATCGAAACAGAGTCATAAAGTTGTTCAATAGTTAGTCTACTAGTATGCCCCTTAATGATTTCGCTAAGAATCTGTAGGGGCTCTACAGTCGGTTCAATTCAATTCGTATCACTGGGTTCAAGTTGAGGTTAGCCACTATTATGATTAACCAATCCCACAGATGACGTAGTGGCTTTTACGGACGGGTAAGCGGAAGGTTGTCGTTTCTAGATCCATGATGCCAAAAATCACGCCTTATGCTGGTCATTACCAGGAATTAATTTGATTTGAGGAAGTCAAGGTGTAGGCATGCCAGATATACGCGAGCCCGATGTGGTTCTCAGATATAATGTCCATAATGACGTCTTTAATACGAGGTAGAGCCAGAACACTTGAAACATCCCTCACAGCACATGCTGGCCGATTAGGTATCACGGCCGGGGATGATCTGCACCGGTCGTCTTCCTGAGAGCGGATACCCCATGGGTATAGCTAGCAGAGAATAGTTTCGTACCGTGTTAGACATATTCTGTAAAACTATCAGGTACCAAATTGAATAGGCGTCAAGGAATTTTTGCCTTACGTGAGAGGCCTTGCAAAGGAATGATGCTATGAGCTCCGGGAGCCCAAGTCCGACACGTTTTAACCTGAGCTAGGAAATTATTCCACTATGGTGAAACCGAAGTCGATGGTCTCCACTCCTTGGAAGAGAACTGCCCACACGAATGGAAGCGGCTGCACTCATGTCCATTGATATTGGATCTTTCCATGAGCGACACGATATATAACAAGGAGAGGGGATATCACCTGAAAAGTATTTGTTAGATAACGGATTCTAGAGAATATAATTTAAATCCATGTTGAGACTTACAGATTTCTGGGATGACCCTTTTTCCCTAAGAAAGATGTCGCCACGAACAGAACAATGATTAGTCCACAGGACTCGACGCAAATGGCCACAATTCTGGAATATGGTGATCCATATCCCTCCCCCAAAGGTTCACGAATTTGTTTTTGCCGACCCATGACACGGACGACTATTAGGCCGGCAAAGGTGCTGTTGACAAAACCTGTGATACTTGAGGTTGTAAGAACAGTTCTGAAACTATCACCGTTTGGTAGCGGACAATGAGAATAGTTCCGCACGCTACAATAGGTTTAGGAAATGGTTTGGGTAAGGATCGAGCCATAGAAGTGGTGACTAACCGACGGACGAAACTGAAAGGAGTCCCAGGAGACATCAGAACGCAATACGACGACCTCTAGAGAGCCCGCTGTATAGTATACTCAACCGCCAAACCTGCACGAGGAGTAAGTAAGTAAAGCCAACCAGGTCAAATGCCCTCAAAGCCAGGTGCAATTTGGACCCGCCATGAACATATCTGCACCCCGTATAGAGAGTGGTAGACACACTAAGTACACCAAATCATAACGTGTCCGGTTCTCGAAAGGGTGGGCGTCGAGCACCCTAAAGCAAAGATTGACTGAGTGACAGCAAGGATTGGTGCTACCAGGGAGAATGTGCTCAAAAACACCATCACCGGGATCCAGATGACCAAATACTTGTTTATGCGCGAAGATTATGCCATATGTTACAGCGGAAAAGATGGTGGCCAACATCTGGGTCTGGACAAATAGGTCAAAACCTGGGAAATGGGGGGTCGGCAGGTCGTTGGGGATGGGAGTCAGGTCATTCATGGTTCCCCCGTCCGCAGCTACAAAGTTTCAAACTTCGAGGCAACGGCGAGTACACTGTGGTGACCGAGTAGGAGAAATTCAATTATAACCTCCGAGTCTGAATTCAGAATTGGGGCCGACATAATGTCACGTGACGCAGGCTTCAGAGCAAGGCGCACGGAGGAAATTCCTCAGGAATGGGTTCGGAACCAGGCGGCCAATGCTGGGCGTTTACTTAGACCAGATGGTGACGAGAACCCAGTAGGACTTGGTCATATTCTCTGTAAAATTTCAAGAAGCGATAACAAGCAGGAAAGACTGGGGATTGAGTAGCCGCTGCAAACACTTACCAAAAACGCAATGGATCTTGAGGACGCTAGAGCAAAACAGTCACATATTCGAGGAGTCGAGGTACTACATAGCTCATTATAAGATATTAGGTTACACGGGCTGAATTATAATGTGTTACTGATGTGAGAGGGGATTATGCGACGCACTCTGCAAGCCTTTCTCCTTCAAGCAGATCCTTACTCTAGACAGCTTTTCCACCTGCGACGTTTCCTTTGCATGCAGCACCATTCGAAGTAGTCGCCGTCGGATGCCCCAAGCCCAACATCTTCCCGAAGCCCAGACGCAGCGAGTCGTACACTGCTTGATGGGGTGCAGGATGTATCGAATTCACCATATGTTCTTGTATCAGCCCGGTAGCCGGAGAGAAAGTGTACGTCGATTCTCTGAGAATGAATAAGTCACACGCAGGTGGATGCAAGATTCGAAACGCACATTTCCCATTCTCCTGATTTCCCGCTAACTCTCGCAAGACCCGTTACAATTTGCCGCAAAGTGAAAATTTTCTCTCTATTGACCCTCTTCTTGCGACCATCATCTGAGGGCTGAGATATCGACGAAGGAGTGTTGATAACGAGCTTGATCGTCTTCACAGTGAGGTCAGAGTAGAGCGCGTTCATCGTGTGTCGAACGAAACTAGATGACGCAAGGTATAGCTGAAGGCCTAGTGATACAGGTCAGCGTAATTTTGAAAAGACAACAAGTTGGCACACACCTTCCGCGTGAAAGGTTTTGGGAAACGGCGAGGGAAGTTCAACGGGAGGTGTATACGATAGCCTGATATTGGGACTGTATATCGGTTCTTCATCGTCTTTCGGAGCGACGTATTCCAAAAAATTGATGCTTGCAGAAGGGGAGGACGGCTTGCTAGGTGTGCCAGTCGTCTTGTTAACTCCAGTAATCAGTCCCGTTTGGAAGAATTCAGGGAGTGTTTCTTGGATAACGTATATTGCGCGACCTGTTCGAATTTCCCATTCATGATCGGGAACATCAGGATGAGGAGGAGGAGAGTCTTTTGGATCTGGGAGGGTATCTGGAGGTCGATGCGAACGCAGACCGAGGTCTGACAGCCGGCGCGAT
>Ga0247742_10002136_pt1 | contig 13143 bp, 8 predicted proteins | sample UWRJL208509C2_FD_180944 | JGI IMG/M metagenome (GOLD analysis project Ga0247742, IMG submission 180944) | Plant litter microbial communities from Arlington Agricultural Research Station in Wisconsin, United States - UWRJ-L208-509C-2 | ecosystem: Environmental > Terrestrial > Plant litter >...
GCCTGGATCACGGCCGGATAGTTCTCGACCGTGGTCCCGTCAACCTGCGCGTGTGCGGCGGCGGCTTCCCGCTCCGCGGCATCCAGCGCGGCCTTGGCCTGTTCCATCTGCCGCTTGCCTGTATCCACTTCCTCGGCGGAAACAGCGCGACGTTCGAGTAGTGGGTGACGGCGGTTGTAGTCGTCGCGTGCCTGCTCGTACTGGGCGCGACGCTGCGGAATGGCCGCATCGGCCTGGTTGGCCTGCTGCATCTTCGCCTGTGCTTCCCGCACGGCCTGCGCCAGTTGGCCCTCCGCATTCATGAGGCTGACGCGTGCGTCCACGGGATCGAGCTTGATGAGCACCTGGCCCTGATGGACTCGCTCGGTCTCTTCCACGCTGACCTCGATCACCGTACCGGCGATGCGCGAGGAGATGGTCACCATATCGCCCTTGACGTAGGCGTCGTCGGTCGTCTCGCGCTGCGAGAAGACGAAGATGTAGAGCAGGAGCCAGGTCAGCCCGGCGAGAATGAAGACAGCGGCGATGACGGAGAGGACGATGACCTTCTTGCGCTTTGCCTTCGGGTCTTCCTTCTCCTTGTCCTTATCGTCCTTGTCCTTATCGTCCTTGCCTTCCTTGTCCTTGTCGTCATCTTTCTTATCGTCGTCCTTGCGATCGCCATCGTCGTCCTCGCGCTCTCCGCGCGGCGATTCATCCCCGTACTTGTGCAGGTACTTGTAGCGATACTTGAAAGGCAGCGGCGCGGTGCCTGCTTCGCCCTCGTCGCGTGGCTCATCGTTTTCCGGGGTCATCGCGTGGATTCCTTGCCGGCCTCGGCGGCCGGAAGAGCGGGTGCGTCGTCGGCGTAGTAACCGCCGCCGAGCGCGTGGATGAGGGAGAGATTCGCCGAGAGCAGCTGACTGGTGAGCTGCAGGCGGGCGTCGCGCTGCTGGTCGAGCTGCATGTCGGCGTTGAGCCAGGTGCGATCGTCGATAAGACCTTTTGATCGCCTGTCGGCAGCCTTGGTACGTTGCGCCGCGCTGGCCTCGTACTGGCGATCCACCTGCACGCGCTGGTCGTCGAGCATCTGCAAGGTGGTGACGCCCTGGGCGATCTGCCCGGCAGCCTGCACGACTGCACCGTCGTACTGCGCCACGGCGCTGTCGAGCTGCGCCTGGGCACTCTCGAACTGGGCTCGCAGCCGGCCGCCGCTGAAGATCGGCAGCTGGATGGAGGGGCCGATGTTGCCGAGCGTGAGGTCGGTGCGCGTGCCGGAGCCGAGATCGGGGTACGTGCGAAGAAACGCGCCCAGGGCGGTCAGGCTCACATCGGGGTAGTAAGCCTTGCGCGCCTGGTCAATATTCTTTGACGAGGCCTCGATCTGCCAGCGCGCCGCCGTGATATCCGGACGGCGCGCCAGCAGGCCCAGTCTCGCATCGGCAGGAAGGCTCGTGTCGGGTGTGGGAAGCGGCACGGGTGCGAGTGCACCGAGGTCCTTCGGCGATACGCCGGCCAGCGCGGCGAGCTGGACGAGATCGAGACTGGCGGCGCCCTCCAGTTGGGCCACGGCACGACGCTGCTGGGCGAGCTGGCCGTCCGCCTGGTCGAGCGATGTCGGGTCATCCAGTCCACCGTGGACCCGCAACTGCACCAGCTCGCGGTACTGCGCCGAGCTTTCTGCGACATGCCTTGCGACCTGCAGCCGCGCCTGCTGCGCCTGCCAGTCGTAGTACGTGTTGACCACGTTGTATTGCAGCGAGGTAGCTGCAGACGCACGCTCGGCTTCGGCCGCACGAGCCTGCCCCACGGCGGCGGACACGGCGTCCTTCTGCTTGCCCCACAGATCCAGATCCCATGTCGCCAGCGCGCCTGCCGCGCCACTGTTGCTCCAGCTGTTGCCGGGATTGAGCTGGAACCGCTGCGCGCTACCCGCTGCCCCTGGCACCTCGCCTTTGACCGCCACGTCGCTATAACCATGCGTTCCACTGACCAGCCCCCGGACCTGGGGATTCAGATCCGCGCGGGCTGAGTCCACTGCGCGCATGGCGGCGCGATAACGCGCTTCGGCCTGCTCCATGTCGGGCGAACCGCGCATGGCGACGTCGACAATACGGTCCAGCTGCGCGTCGCCGTAACGTTTCCACCATTCAGGCTGCGGCCAGCCCGCCTGCGTCGTGGGCAGGCCCGCGATCGGCACTTCCTCGCGGGGCGCGAACGCGGGCGGGCGCACCGCCGGTGCGCAGGCGGATACGCATAGGACCGCACCGAAAACCGCAATACGGGCGCCATCGCATCGACGACGGAGCCGGCTGGATGAAGACGCCATGGCATTCCATGTAAAGGCTGCTTGCGACGTCGAAAAATATCAGTGCACCGCGTGCGCATCGCGTGATGGTGGCCGACAGCGGCTAAGCTATGCGCCGTCCTCCCCGTCCGGAATAGTCCCCACGTGAACGACCTGATCAGCGCCATCCTCCTTGGCATCGTTGAAGGAATCACCGAATTCCTGCCTGTTTCCAGCACCGGTCACCTGCTCATTGCCGAGCGCTGGCTCGGCGCGCGCTCCGACCTGTTCAATGTTGCCATCCAGGCCGGCGCGATCCTCGCGGTGACCTTTATCTACTGGCGTACTTTGTGGAGCATGGTGCGGAACTGGCGTCGTCCCGAAACGCGTGACTACGTGATGAAGCTGGCCGTGGCCTTCCTGATCACCGCGGCGCTGGGGCTGGTGGTGACCAAGCTCGGCTTCAAACTGCCGGAGACGGTGACCCCGATTGCCTGGGCGCTGATCGCCGGTGGTATCTGGATGATCGTGGCGGAAAAAGTCGCCACGAACCGGCCCGACCAGGTCGCGATCAGCTGGCGCGTGGCGATCCTCGTCGGTCTGGCGCAAATTATTGCGGGGGTCTTTCCTGGCACGTCGCGTTCCGCGGCAACGATCTTCGTCGCCATGCTCGCAGGCACCACCAACCGCGCGGCCGCGACCGAGTTTGCCTTCCTGGTCGGCATTCCGACCATGTACGCGGCGACGGGCTACGAGTTGCTGAAGACCTTCAAGCACGGCGGTGCGGCCGGTGAAGACTGGACCGGCCTGGGTGTCGCTTTCGTCGTCTCCACCATTGTCGCCTTCGTCGCGGTGAAATGGCTGCTCGGCTACATCCGTTCGCACAAGTTCACCCCGTTCGCGGTCTATCGCATCATTCTCGGGATCGCGTTGTTACTTCTGTTGCCTGCGGGCGGTTGAGCCGCGAGCCCGGTCATGACCGCTCGCTACCGACTGCTCGATCTCACGGTCGACCTGGCGCGGCAGCGGGTGGAGCGCGGCGACGTCGCGCTCGACGTGGCGGGACTCAGTTTCCAGCTGTTGGCCTGCCTGATCGAACGTGGCGATCGCGTCGTCGGTTTCGATGAGCTGATGGAGGTCGTCTGGGCTCCCGCCGTCGTGAACGAAGAAACCGTGACCCAGCGCGTCCGGCTGCTCCGCCAGGCCCTTGGTGACGACGCGCGCCAGCCGCGTTATATCCGTACGGTACGCGGCCGCGGATACCAGCTGGGTGCGCCACCCGAACGCCTTGCAGGGGAGACCCCGCGGCGACCGCACTCGGTCTGGCCGGCATTCGCCGCTGTGGGCGTATTGGCCGCTGTGGCACTCGGAGCGGGTTTCCTCGCCCATGAACAGAAGCCCGTCCCCACCGCACAGCAGGAACTGCTCCAGCGCGCGCACTGGTACGCCGCCATGGGTCAGCGCGAGAACAACGAACGTGCCCTCGCTCTGTACGACCGCGCCTTGCACGAAGCACCCGACGACGCCGATGCGCTGACCGGTGCGAGCCGGACGCGGTCGGCGCGCACCTGTCTCTACAATGCCGGCGCGGACGATGCTCGCGATGCGCTGCGCCTTGCGAGCCGCGCTGTGGCGTTGCGTCCGGATCTGGCGGGGGCATGGTCCGCGCTCGGCTATGCGCGCGATTGCCTTGGAGACATCTCCGGTGCGATCGCCGGGTACGAACATGCTGTGGGCCTGGATCCCGCCGACGATGGAAGCCGTTCTTCCGCCGCCTACCTGTACCAGGAACAGGGCCGCCTGGCGGATGCCCTGCGGGCCAACCTCGACATGCACGGCGACCCGGCGCGCGTGCGCTTTCGAGAGGTGCAGGTCGCACGCGAGTACGAACTGCTCGGCTTCGATGCGGCCGCCGAAGTGCGATTTCGACACGTCTTCGAATTGTCGTCCGACAACGTCTTCTCCAACCTGGCCTGGCCCGCATTCCTTTTCGCGCGCGGGCGATTCGACGAAGCGCGTGCGGCGCTGGCCCAGGCGCGCGCGCGTGCCACGCCTCGCGCCGAGCTGGCACAGCTCGATGGCGAGCTCGCGCTACGTCGCGACGATCGGACGGCTGCCGCCAACGCCTTCGCCGAGGCTCACGCGATCCGCCCCGAATCAACGCTGCAGACGTCGCTCGCGGCCATCTACGGTCCCGTGCCGGTAAGCACCGCGTGGCTCCGGCAGCGCATCGCGGAGACCCGCGCCAGCCTCGTCGACGACCCATGGCCGGCCGGCCGCCTCGAGCTGGCCGTGTTGCTACAGACGGCCGGCGACCGACGCGGCGCTATCGCGGCGCTTTCCGATGCGGTGGAAAAGGGATGGCGAGACGCAGGCTATCTCCGCGCCTCGCCGTTGTTCTCGTCGATCGCAGGGGATCCCGCGTTCGACGCCGTGCTCGCGGCGATCGATCGTCGGGTCGCGGCGGAACGGGAACGGGTGCTTGCGGCGCCCTGGTGCCCCGCCGATCTGAAGACCCGGCAACTCCTGCAGGAGAGCAATCAGCGCGGCAGGGACTTGAGGATGTAGTCACGGAAAAGCGCCTGCGACTGCGGGTGCGCGAAGCTCTTGTTGTAAGCCTGGCTGGTGATCACGGTGACCAGACCTCGCTCGGGCAGGACAAACACGTAGTTGCCGCCATTGCCGCTCATGGCCCAGACCTTCGTTTCGACGCCACCTATCGGGAAACGGAACTGCCACCAGAGGTAGCCGTAGTCCGCGTCGTCGCGGGCCTGGGCGTGCGGCGTCAGCATCGTGTCTACCCACGCCCTGGGCAGGACCTGCTTCCCGTGCCACTGGCCGCCATCGGCGGCGAGCAGACCCAGCCTGGCCAGGTCACGCGAGCGGTATCGCGTGCCGCCCCCGCCCATGCCGACGCCCTCGCTGGAGGTGTTCCACTTCACCTGCGTGATGCCCAGAGGCAGTTCCAGTGCCTCATGCGCGAAGCGCGCGAGGGGCATCTTCGTCGCACGCTCCACCACCGCGCCGGCGAGGAACGCGCCGCCCGTGCAGTACGAAAAGGTCCGGCCATACGGTGAATCCTTCGGCCGGCTCACCCAGGGGGCGTAACCGCGAATCGGGATATTCAGGGCGAAGTCCAGCCAGCGCTCGGAGACATACATGCGCTCCTCGTTGCCGGCGGAAAACGGATTGTCGTCATCGCACTCGAGGATCGAGCTCATCGTGATCAGGTCTTCGATCGTGATGCTCGCCCGACGCGGGTCCGGGTGGTCGATGCGGATGTCCGGGAAGAACGGGTACACCGGCTGCTTCACGTCGTGGATCGCTCCGCGCTGGATGGCAGCGCCCACGAGCATGGCGGTGAGGCTCTTGCTGGCCGAGCGGACGTCGTTGAGTAGCTCGGCCGAGCCGTCATTGAAGTAGTGCTCGTAGACCAGCCGGCCGTGATCCACCACCAGGATGCTGGTGATCTGCTTGAAGCTGCCGTCAGCCATCCTGTCGTCGAGACTGGCCAGCGTGGCCGTGTCCCAGCCGAGCTTGCCGGCGTCGGCCACGGGCCAGCCGTCGTTGACGGCCGTGGGGGACTGGTAGTGAGCAGCCGCCACCGGGAAGGCGGCGGCGAGAATCAGGGCGGCAAGGGTGCGGCGCATGGCGGGAGCTCCGTGGGAAGAGCTCCGAGTGAATCGCCATGCGCCGTGAAGCGCCTGAAGTGCGGGTGAAGTTTTATGAAGCTTCGCTTACGCCACCGCTGCGATGCGGGCCGGCTCGCCGTTGCGGCGCCTTTCCAGCTCGGCCATCTGCTGCTGCACGATCTGGCACTGCGGCGTGCTGGTGCGCTGGAACAGCTCGCTGGTCCACTCGATGAACGCCTGCACGCGCGCCGAGAGGTGGCGTTTCTGCGGGTAGACGATCCAGAGGTTGGAGCCGGTCGAGATCGTGTCCGTCATGATGATTTCGAGCAGCCCCTTGTCGAGAGCGCTCGCGGCCAGGCAATGCGGTGCCTGGATGATACCCAGGCCGGCAATGGCCGCCTGGATCACCGACTCGCCGTCATTGATCATCATGTGCGCGTCCACGTCCACGGCGACCCGCCCACTGGGCGAGTCGAACTGCCACTGCGACGGCTTGCCCGTGCTCGGGTGGACGAAATTGACCGTGCGGTGGGTCTTCAGGTCTTCGATCGTGGTCGGCACGCCGTGCCGGGCCAGATAGGCCGGTGCGGCGCACAGCACATTGCTGAAGTGGCCGATCTTGCGGGCGATCAGGCTGGAGTCGGCGAGCTCGCCCATGCGAATGGCGCAATCGAACCCTTCCTCGTTCAGGTCGAACGGGAAGTCGCACATGGTCAATTCGAGGCGAATATCGGGGAACTTCGCCTCGAATTCGGCGAGGTTCGGGATGAGCGCCGCACGGCCGACCGCCGATGAAGCGGCCACCCTGAGCTTCCCGACCGGCTTGGTCTTGGCATACCCCAACGCCTCGGTGGCTTCGGTGAGATCAGCGAGGATCTCCTTGCAACGTGCATAGAACGCGGAGCCATCGTCGGTTAACCGCAGGGACCGTGTCGAGCGGAAGAACAACCGTGCACCCAGGCTCTCCTCCAGGCGCGAAATAGCCCGGCTGACACCCGACGGTGTCATCTCGAGATGCTGCGCTGCGGAAGAAAAGCTCTTGGCCTCAACCACGCGGACAAAAACGCTGATAGCGGAAAAGTCTTCCATCGCGGACTCCGGGAATCTTCATTCGTGACTGTGAATCACAGGCGCGATGATTGTAGACCCATTTAAGCCTTGACAGGCAAGGCCTAGATTACGCCTCCTGAGACGGACCGGCTTGACCTCAACCAACGTTGAGGTTGCATCCTGCGCCGCCGCACGACTTTCCCGCCTACCTATCAAGCTTTCAGGACCTCGTCATGAAGAAGAAACTCCTGTTCGGATCGTCCGCGCTCGCCGTCGCGATCGCCTCGGCGCTCTGGCTCAGCGCCGGCAGCTCGCCGACTCGTGCCGCCGAGCCTGCCGCCGCCAAGCCGGCTCCGGAAGTGACCGTGGCCCAGGTGCTGCTGCGCCCCGTCTCGGACGCTAACGCGTTCACCGGCCGCATCCAGGCCGTCGATACGATCCAGATCAAGCCGCGAGTCAACGGCTATATCGACACGGTGCATTTCCGCGAAGGCGCCACGGTGAAGAAGGGCGACCTGCTCTTCACCATCGACCCCCGCCCCTACCGGGCCGAGACCGACCGTCTTGCTGCCAACCTGGCCCAGGCCAGGGCCGAAGCGAAGAATGCGGACGCCAACGCTGCCCGTGGCAGCAAGCTGGTCCAGCAGCACGCCGTCTCGCAGGAAGAGGCAGATCGCCTCGATACCGCCGCGGCCAGCGCCAAGGCGCAGGTCGCCTCGGTGCAGGCTGCACTAGATAACGCCCGCCTCAATCTCTCCTTCACCGAAGTTCGCGCGCCGGTGGACGGCAAGGTCAGCAATGCCCAGATCACCGCTGGCAACCTGGTGACCCCTGCCGACACGCTGACCAGCGTCGTTACCGTCGACCCGATGTACGTCTACTTCGACGTGGATGAGCAGACCTTCCTCAAGCTCGATCGCCTGCGTCGCGCCAGTGGCCATGCGCCGGACGTCGAGATGGGCCTGGCCGACGAAACGGGATACCCGCACATCGGCAAGATCGACTTCGTCGACAACCAGATCCGTGCCGGCGCCGGCACGATCCGCCTTCGCGCGGTGTTCCCGAACACCGATGGTGCGTATACCGCGGGCCTCTTCGCTCGCGTCGAACTGCGTAGCGGCAACACCCAGCCACGCGCCCTGATCGACGACAAGGCGGTCGGTACCGATCTCGGCAACAAGTTCGTCTACGTCGTCGGCAAGGACAAGAAGGTGGAATACCGCCGCGTCTCTACCGGCGCGCTGGTGGATGGCCTGCGCGTGGTCGACTCCGGCCTCAACGCCGAGGACGTCGTCGTCGTGAATGGCCTGCAGCGCGTGCGCCCGGGCGTGGAAGTGAATGCGAAGCGCGTGGCGATGGCCTCACTGGTACCGGAAAGCGCGCGCAACGTCGCCGCCGCCCGTCCAGCCGGCGTCGACAGCGTGGCGCAGAACCAGGACTGATTCCTCATGAAAATCGCGCAATATTTCGTTGAACGCCCCATCCTGGCGGGCGTGCTGTCGGTGCTGTTCCTGATCGCGGGCGGTATCGCCGTGTTCAAGCTGCCGATCAGCGAATACCCGGAGGTCGTCCCCCCGACCGTCGTGGTGAAGGCGAGCTACCCGGGTGCCAACCCGAAGGTCATCGCCGAAACCGTCGCCACGCCGCTCGAAGAGCAGATCAATGGCGTGGAAGGCATGCTCTACACCTCCTCGCAGGCGACCAGCGACGGCCAGATGACCCTCACGGTCACCTTCGCCCTCGGTACCGACCTCGACAACGCCCAGGTGCAGACGCAGAACCGCGTCTCCCAGGCCCTGCCGCGACTGCCCGAAGAAGTGCAGCGTCTCGGTGTCACGACGACCAAGAGCTCGCCCGACCTGACCATGGTCGTGCATCTGACCTCGCCGGATAACCGTTACGACATGCTCTACCTGTCGAACTACGCGCGCACGCGCATCAAGGACCAGCTCGCCCGTCTCGACGGCGTGGGCGATGTCCAGTTGTTCGGCGCAGGCGAGTACAGCATGCGCGTATGGATGAACCCGGAAAAGCTCGCCATCCGTAACCTGACCACCGGTGACGTGATCAAGGCGGTGCGCGAGCAGAACATCGAGGTTGCCGCCGGCGCCCTCAATGCGCCCCCGGGTCCGAACTCGAACGCGTTCCAGGTCAACATCAATACGCAGGGCCGCCTCGTCACCGAGGACGACTTCCTCAACATCATCGTGCGTAGCGATCCCACCGGTTCGGTCACTCACCTGCGCGACGTCGCTCGCGTGGAGCTCGGCTCGAACAACTATGCGCTGCGCAGCCTGCTGAACAATCGGGAAGCCGTCGCGATTCCGATCTTCCAGCGTCCGGGCTCGAACGCCATCGCCATTTCGGACGAAGTCCGGGCGGAGATGGCCACGCTGAAGAAGGATTTCCCGCAGGGCGTCGACTACACCATCGTCTACGATCCGACCGTGTTCGTGCGCGGCTCGATCGAAGCCGTCGTGCATACCCTGTTCGAGGCGATCATCCTCGTCGTGCTCGTGGTGATCCTGTTCCTGCAGACCTGGCGCGCTTCGATCATTCCGCTCGTGGCCGTGCCGGTGTCGCTGATCGGTACGTTCGCCGTGATGTACCTGGTCGGCTTCTCGCTCAACGCGCTGTCGCTGTTCGGACTGGTGCTGGCCATCGGTATCGTCGTCGACGATGCGATCGTGGTCGTGGAAAACGTCGAACGACACATCGAGCATGGGCTCGACCCAAAGATGGCCACGCGCCAGGCCATGACCGAAGTGACCGGACCGATCGTTGCCACGGCCCTCGTGCTGTGCGCCGTGTTCGTCCCCGCCGCGTTCATCAGCGGTCTGACCGGCCAGTTCTATCGCCAGTTCGCCCTCACCATCGCCATCTCCACGGTGATCTCGGCCTTCAACTCGCTGACCCTGAGCCCGGCACTCGCCGCGCTGCTGCTGAAGGGCCGTGACGAACCGAAGGACAAGCTCACGGTGCTGATGGACCGCAGCCTCGGCTGGATCTTCCGCCCGTTCAACCGTACGTTCGAGCGCGCCTCGAATACGTACGTCGGCGGCGTGAAGAAGATCCTGCGCTTTGCCGTCGTGATGCTGGTGCTCTATGCCGGCCTGGTCGGCCTGGGTGTGCTCGGCTTCGCCAAGACCCCGACCGGCTTCGTTCCGCCGCAGGACAAGCAGTACCTGGTTGCGTTCGCGCAGTTGCCGGATGCCGCCTCGCTCGACCGCACCGAAACGGTCATCCGTGAAATGGGCGATATCGCCCTGAAGGATCCGGGCGCCGCGAATGCCGTGCAGTTCCCCGGCCTGTCGATCAACGGCTTCACCAACAGCACCAACTCGGGCATCGTCTTCGTGACCCTGAAGCCGTTCGAGGAACGCCGCGACAAGGATCTTTCGGCGGACGCCATCGTCGCGCGTCTCAACGCCAAGTTCGCTTCGATCCAGGGTGCGTACATCGCGATCTTCCCGCCGCCGCCGGTCAATGGCCTCGGCACGATCGGCGGTTTCCGCATGCAGCTCGAGGATCGCGGTGACCTCGGTTTCGACGAGTTGTACAAGCAGACCCAGGGCATCATCGGCGCCAGCCAGAAGACGCCGGAGCTCGCGCACCTGTTCAGCAGCTTCCAGGTAAACGTGCCGCAGTTCGACGCGGACATCGATCGTGAGAAGGCCAAGTCCGAAGGCATCGACCTGGGCGATGTGTTCCAGACCATGCAGGCGTACCTGGGCTCGCTCTACGTCAATGACTTCAACCGCTTCGGTCGTACCTATCAGGTGAACGTGTCCGCCGAGCCGTCGTTCCGGCATGAGCCGTCCGATGTGGTGGGCCTCAAGACCCGAAACGCCGCCGGTGACCTCGTACCGCTGGGCTCGTTCCTGACCATGCGCCAGACCAACGGCCCGGATCGCGTGCAGCACTACAACGGTTACCCGACCGCCGAAATCAATGGCGGTGCGGCACCGGGCTACAGCACGGGCCAGGCACAGGAGGCGATGGAGAAGCTGGTCAACACGACCCTGCCCAATGGCATGAGCTACGAGTGGACCGAACTGACGTATCAGCAGATCCTTGCGGGCAACACTGCCGTACTCGTGTTCCCCCTGTCCGTCCTGCTGGTGTTCCTGGTGCTGGCGTCGCTGTATGAGAGCCTGAGCCTGCCGCTCGCGGTCATCCTGATCGTGCCGATGGTGCTGCTGTCCGCCATTGCCGGCGTCATCATCACCGGAGGCGACAACAACATCTTCACCCAGATCGGCCTGATCGTGCTGGTCGGCCTGGCCTGCAAGAACGCCATCCTCATCGTCGAGTTCGCTCGCGAAGCGGAGATCGAAGGCATGAACCGCGTGGACGCCGTGCTCGAAGCGGCTCGCCTGCGACTGCGCCCGATCCTGATGACCTCGTTCGCCTTCATCATGGGCGTGGTGCCGCTGGTGACCTCGCACGGCGCCGGTGCGGAGATGCGTCATGCCATGGGCGTGGCGGTGTTCGCCGGCATGCTCGGCGTCACCTTCTTCGGCCTGATTTTTACCCCGCTCTTCTACGTACTGATCCGCGGTTGGAACGAACGCTCCGCAGCGAACCGCGCTGCACGCCGTGAGCGTCGTCTGCTCGAACACGCGGCTCGGGAGTCGTGATCATGAAAACCATTTTCCGTAGTACGGCCCTGTTCGCGGCCCTCGTCCTCGCCGGTTGTGCGAGCGTGGGCCCCGACTACCACGCGCCGAAGGAAGCGCCGGTCACGCTGCAAGGCGTCGACCCGGCGCAGCAGAACGGCGCAGCCTTCCAGGCGCAGTGGTGGAAGCAGTTCGGTGACCCGACGCTGGACAACCTGATTGTCCGTGCAGCGAAGGGCAGCCCGGACCTGAGGATCGCGGTGGCCCGCCTGAAGCAGGCCCGCGCCGCCCTCGGCAGCGCGAAGTCCCAGCAGATACCGGATATCGAGACCGGCGTGGACTACTCACGGGCGCGTGAGCAGCAGCCGGGCTTCACCGACCAGCGCACGACGATCACCTCCTACCAGGCCGGTTTCGACGCCTCGTGGGAGCTCGACCTGTTCGGCGGTATCCGCCGCTCGGTCGAAGCCGCGCGCGCCGATGCCGGTGCGGGCGAAGCTTCACTGCAGGATGCGCAAGTCACGCTGTTCGCCGAAGTCGCACGCAACTACTTCGACCTGCGTGGTACCCAGCTGCGCATCGATGTGGCCAGGCGCGACATCACCAACCAGCAGGATTCGCTGAAGGTGATCAACGCCCGTGTCGAGGTCGGCACCGGTGCCGAGCAGGACCTTGCTTCGGCCAAAGCCCGTCTCGCCGCCGTCGAAGCACAGCTTCCCGTTCTTGAAACCCAGGCCCAGGCCGACCAGTTCCGCATCGCGGTGTTGCTTGGTGAACGTCCCGGTGAGCTCGATATCGACCTCTCGCCGGCCACGTTCAAACCGATCGACGTGAGCCTCGCCATCGGCGGCGCCGACGAAGTGCTGCAGCGCCGTCCGGACATCCGCATCGCCGAGCGCGAGCTCGCCGCTGCGAACGCCCGCATCGGCGTCGCCAAGGCCGATTACTTCCCGCATATCACGCTGGGCGGGTTCGTTGGCTTCCTCGCTGGCCGCAGCAACGACTTCGGTGGCCCGGACTCGCGTGCCTGGTCGCTCGCGCCGAGCATCTCGTGGTCGGGTCTCAACGTGCAGCGCGTGGCCTCCGGCGTGAAGGGCGCCCGCGCACGCGCCGAAGAGGCGCAGGCGAACTACGATCGCACCGTGCTTAGCGCGCTTGAAGATGTCGACAATTCGTTGGTCGGCTTCAACCAGCAGCGGATTCGTGTCGAGAAGCTCGTCGTCCAGGCGAAGGAAAGCCGCCGCGCCGCGGAGCTGGCCAAGCTTCGCTACGACGCCGGCCGTACCGACTACCTCGAACTGCTCGACGCCGAGCGCACGCAGCTCTCGGCCGAAGACCAGCTTGCGGAAGCCGAAGCCGGGATCAACACCCGCGCCGTGTCCCTGTACAAGGCGCTCGGTGGTGGCTGGGAGGCCTGCGGCAACAACGCGTGTAGCGAGGTTGCGAAAGCCCCATGAGCGCCGCGAAGGTTCATCGCCTGCCCGTGCAGACGAAGCGATCGAACCCGACCGCCGTCGAACCGCCGCTCACCCAGCGCGTCGCGCTGGTGAGCGGCGCCAATCGCGGTATCGGACTG
>Ga0247742_10002137_pt1 | contig 13142 bp, 10 predicted proteins | sample UWRJL208509C2_FD_180944 | JGI IMG/M metagenome (GOLD analysis project Ga0247742, IMG submission 180944) | Plant litter microbial communities from Arlington Agricultural Research Station in Wisconsin, United States - UWRJ-L208-509C-2 | ecosystem: Environmental > Terrestrial > Plant litter >...
CCGCCACATCAGCATCGAGGACGAAGCCGCGAAGCAGACCGTGCTCCAGGTCGGCGAACCGGGCCATGCGCACAAGCTGGGCATCATCACCGTGCCCTCGTTCTATGAAGACTTCGACGCAAGGCGCGCGGGCGACGCGAACTACCGCAGTGTGACGCGCGATGTCTCGCGCATGCTGGGCGAGCTGAAGAAGCAGAAGGTCGACGGCGTGGTCATCGACCTGCGCGACAACGGCGGTGGATCCTTGACCGAAGCCTCGGACATGGTTGGGCTGTTCACCGGCGCCGGTCCGGTCGTGCAGGTGCGCAATGCGGACGGCAAGGTCGAGGTGCAAGGTGCCACCAACGCCGCGCCGGCCTGGTCCGGTGCGCTCGGCGTCCTGGTCAATCATGGCTCGGCGTCGGCCTCGGAAATCTTCGCCGCGGCGATCCAGGACCGCGGCCGTGGCGTCATCCTCGGCCAACGCACGTTCGGCAAGGGCACGGTGCAGAACCTTCTCGACCTCGACGAGGCCGTGGAGGAAGCGCACGAGGGCAAACTCGGCGAGCTCAAGATGACGATCGCCCAGTTCTATCGCATCAACGGGGATAGCACGCAGCTTCTGGGTGTGACGCCCGATATCGCGTTCCCGGCGACGGAAGACGAGAAGGACTTCGGCGAGTCGACCTACAAGAATGCGCTACCGGCATCGTCGATTGCCGCCGTTCCGCACACGCAGACCACGACGCTCGCGCCGCTGTTCCCCAAACTCGATAGCGCGCACCTGGCACGCGTGCAGCACGCGGCACGCTGGCAGCTCACCATCGACGAACTGGCCGCCTTCCAGGCGACGGCGGCGCGCACGACCGTGTCGCTGAATCTCGATGAGCGCAAGGCCACCCGTGAGGCCGACCTGAAAGTCTCCGCGGATTTCCGCGCGCGCCGCAAGGCGCTGAACGTGGCGGATGGTCTTCCCACCGACGACGACACCGCGCTTCAGGGTGACGACGGCCTGGATCCGGAAGAGCGCAGCGTGGCGTTGGACAAGCGCCCCGAGCCGACCAAGCCGTCGAAAGATCCGTACGTGCAGGAAGCGGCGCAAATCATCGCCGATGAAGCGGCGATGTTGATGGCGGCTCCGAGCGCGCAAGCGCCCGGTTGATCGATCGTCACGTGGGTGCCGTCGCATCCACGGCAGCGAATTGACCGCGTAGCTTGTAGGTGGCTTCCACCGCGCGGATCGCCGACCAAAGTGCTATGCCCGCGAGGAAGACATTGGTTCCTCCGGGCATCTTCGCGCCCAGCAAGTGGGCCACCGTCACGGCCGCGACCAAGGCGGCGAAAAGCACCAGAATGCTCGCCGCTGCCCGGCTGTTGAAGCGCCAGAGGAATCCGGCGAGCACGACGTAGATCACGGCATCGACGATCAGGGACAGGCCGATAAACATCGCGAGGAACGCTTGAAGACCCGCGAGGCAAAGAAACAGGATCGATGTTTCCTTGACGATCGCCAGCGCGTCCGCGCGGGTTTCGATCTTCGCCATAACGGCGGACTTTCTGCCCTTACGCGCCGGTGGCTCATAGGTACCTGTGGCGTACTCGGGTTTTTTGAGCCGCTCCGTCATCGCCCGTGCGAAGTCGTCTGGCGTTCGATTGTCTTCCATGCTGCCCCCTGGTGGGCCGGCGGGTGGCCGTCGGCGCTGTGCGACGGAAGATCGCAAGGGAGCTGGTGAGCTGTCAAGCGACGTCACGCCACCGCGGTAATCAGTACCGACGGTGCCCAGCTGTAGTCGTGCACGTGCTCGACATCCACTGTTCTGAATCCGTTTGCGAGAAGTTCATCGACCCAGGCGATGGCCGGTTGCTCCCAGTTAGAAGGACTTTGCGCGCGAAGCTGGCCGAGTAGCATGGGCGCGAGGAAACCGGACGCCACGAGTTCCGCGTGCTCACCCTGCTCGTCGGCGGCGAGTTCGTACCGCCTTGCGAGCGATTCGTACAGGGCGACACTGCCTTCTGCAAACGCAGGAACGTCGAACTCGACGATGACCAGACGGTCGACGTGGGACGCGAGCCTGTGGAGCGCCGGCCTTCGCGCATCGGGCGGAATGGACTGCAACGCGAAGGTGGCCTGGGCGAGTTCCCAACGATCGTCCGCGCCGAGGCCCGCCACGAACGACTCGAGTCCCTGGTTGTATCCCGCGTGCAGCGAGAGTCCCGCGGCAAGCGTCGTGAACATCGCCACGTTCGGCTCGACGACGTCGACCTGTCGCGGCGGGTGCGCCGCGGCGGCCAGTGCGGGAAGCAGGGCCATGCCGTCCCCTGCCCCTATGTCGATCAGGCGCACGGGTCGATAGCGATCGTAAGCACGGGAAAGTGCACCACTGACGGCACGGTACAAGGCAACGTTGCCGCCACCGCGGATGAAGGCCTCGAAGGCGCGCGGCGCATCGTACGCATTCGCCTCCTGCTTCTCAGTCAGTGATCGAAGGAGCGCACGTGCCATGAACGAGCGCCCCCGTACGCCGTTCAATGCAGCGACCGCATCACCTTCCCTGCCTGCAGCCAGCGCAGCTAACGCCGTGCCGAGAAGGCTTATCTCGGCCAGACCCGCTGCGCTTTCCTTGTCGCTCATTCGTCGTTACTCCCGGTCGGTGTCGAACGCCGGATGGACGCCTCGATGAAGGACATGATCGAATTCACCGCCGGGCTTATCAAGCGGCCACCGGTGGGAACCGCCCAGATCTCGTCCGTCGGCAGGCTCCAACCCGTCAGGACGGGGCGAAGGGATCCGCTGGCGAGTTCCGACGCGACATCCCATTCAGAAACGACCGCAATTCCCGCCTGGGCGAGCAACGCATCGCGCATGCCCTCTCGCGAGTCGACCCGAAGCCTGCCCTTCAGCTCGACATGGTGCACATCGTGCGCGCGGTGGAACGACCAGGTATTCGATGCCTTGTCGGCCGACCAGATCACGACGCGGTGCATCGCCAGCTCATCGGGCGTATGCGGCTCGCCGTACCGGTCGAAGTAATCGGGCGCACCGACCACGAGGCGACGTGCCAGACCGATGCAGCGGCTGCCGGGAATCTTCCGGGCCGGCTCGCCGTGGCGCAGGCACAGGTCGATCCGCGACTCCGCGACGTCGTGAAGCGCGTCATCCATGACTACTTCGACTTCGAGCCCCGGACTCTGATCGAGAAAGCGCGGCAGCTCGGACACGACGTGTTGACGCGCGAACCCCGGCGGGGCCGCGACCCTGAGCTTGCCCGTCAGCTGCTGCGCCTCCGCGCGCACGCTGCATAGCGCCTCCTCGAGCTTATCCAGGGCGTGCTTCGCATGGCCATGCAAGCGACGGCCCGCCTCCGTCGTCGCCATGCTGCGTGTCGATCGGTGCAGGAGGCGCACACCCAACTCCGCCTCGAGCCTCGCCATCGCCTTCGACGCGCCCGATTGGCTGATTCCCAGCTGTCGGGCTGCCGCGGTGAACGAGCCGGCATCGACGATCCGGACGAAGGTTTCCAGTGCGGTGAAACGTTCCATGTCGTCGCCTCCTCAGCGAACCGCGACCGGCGTCGCCGCCGGACCCGGGTTTGCCGTGTCGTCCCAGCCACCGCCCAACGCGCGAATGAGGTTGACGGTCGCTATGGCCTGCAAGCCCTGAAGCTGCACCGCGTCGCGACGCGCACTGAGCACGCTTCGTTGCGCGTCCAGCACATCCAGATAGTTGGTCTGGCCTTCGGTGTACTGCGTACGCAATAGTGTCGCGGCCTTCGTGGATGCGGCGACCGCAGCGCCCTGTGTTCGCGTCTGGTCCTCCAGGACGCGCAGCGTGGCGAGGTTGTCTTCCACTTCGCGGAAGGCGAGAAGAACCTGCTGTTGGTACGTAGCCGCCTGCTCTTCATAGGTAGCCTTTGCATTGGCGAGATCACCCTTGCGCTTGCCGCCGTCGAAAAGCGGAAGGCTGAGCGCCGTGCCGGTCAGGGGCCCCAGCAGGAACGAACGGCTGCTCCACTTGAACAGGTTGCCGAACGACGACGATTCGAAGCCGCCCGTTCCGGTGAGCGACAAGGAGGGAAAGAACGCGGACTTCGCCACGCCGATTCGTGCATTCGCGGCAGCCATGCTGCGCTCGGCCGCGGCGATGTCCGGCCTGCGTTCGAGGAGCGACGACGGCAGTCCGGCCGGGATACGCAGGTTCACCGCCTGCAACGGCGTACTCGGCATGGTGAACTCGGCGGGCGTCTTCCCGAGCAGCACCGCGAGGCTATGCTCCGATGCAGCCCGCAGACGTTCGGCTGTCATCGCGGCGGAGCGGGCCGTCGACAGCTCGGCATCCGCGCGCAGCACGTCGACCTCGGAGATATCCCCCTCGGCGAAACGGCTCTTCAGGAGCGTCAGGCTGTCCTCGCGCAAGGCGACGGCCTGGGCGTAAACCTCGCCCTCTGCATCGAGCTCGCGCAGGGCGAAATAGTTCTGCGCCACATCGGCCTGCAGCGCGAGCTGGACCGACCGGAACAACGCCTCGCTACGTTGTGTATCCGCCTTGGCGGCATCCACGCTGGATGCCACGCGACCGAACAGGTCGACCTCATAGGACACGTTGGCCTGCGCCCGATACACCGTCGACGGTTGGACGCGCGCGCCATCGGGCAGTCCCTGCGATGCAGCCGACGGTTGCTGGCGGGTCGCGCCCAGCCCTGCGTCGACCGTGGGGAAATAGGCCGAGCGAGCCACCTGGTTGAGCGCGCGTGCCTCCTTCACGCGCGCTGCGGCTGCCTTCAGATCCTGGTTGGCCTCGAGCGCCTGGCGTTCGAGGTTGTCCAGCACGGCATCGTTGAATACCTTCCACCACTCACCGCGCGCGACCGCCTCGGAAGGCGTTGCCGCCTTCCAGGTGCTTCCGTCGAGGGCCGTGGCGGTTTCCTGCGACCACGCGGGCGAGACTTCCTTGAAGGCGGCGTCCGCGGGAGCGGCCGGTGCGTGATACGCGGGAGCCAGCGAACACGCCGCGAGAATCAGGGTGGCGGCCACCGCGGTGGCGCCCTTGAACAGACGACCCATGAAAACGGTTTTCATGACGTACTCCTCAATGTTCCGACGCAGCGTCGAGCTGCATGTGGGTATGCGTGCCGTGCTTGTCGACCAGCGGCTTGCCGCCGGCCAGCTTGCGTAGCAGGACGTAGAAGACGGGCGTGAGCATCAGGCCGAAGAGCGTGACGTCGAGCATGCCGAAGAACACCGCGATGCCCATGGCGTGACGCATCTCGGCGCCGGCGCCTGTCGAGGTCACCAGGGGGATGACACCCATGATGAAAGCGAACGAGGTCATCAGGATCGGGCGGAGACGCAGTCGGCTCGCTTCGATCGCAGCCTCGACGATGCCCCGGCCATCCATTTCCAGTTCGCGTGCGAACTCGACGATCAGGATCGCGTTCTTGGCCGAGAGCCCGACCAGGACCATCAGACCGATCTGGGTGAAGATGTTGTTGTCACCACCGGTGAGCCAGACACCGAACAGGGCCGAGAGGATGCTCATGGGAACGATCAACAGGATCGCCAACGGCAGGGTGAGGCTTTCGTACATCGCCGCCAGCACCAGGAAGACGAGCAGAATGCTGATCGGGAAGACCCACAGGGCCGAGTTGCCGGCGATGATCTGCTGATAGGTCAGGTCGGTCCATTCGAACTTGATGCCACGCGGCAAGGTCTCGGCCGCGATCCGTTCGATGGCCGCCTGGGCCTGGCCCGAGGAATAGCCCGGCGCCGGGCCGCCGTTGATGTCGGCCGCGGTGAAACCGTTGTAGCGGACGACCATCTCCGGCCCGTACGTCGTTGTCACCTTCACCAGCGACGAAAGCGGCACCATCTCACCGGCGGCGTTGCGCGTCTTCAGCGGCCCGATATCGGCGGCGCCAGCACGGAACGGTGCATCGGCCTGGGCACGGACCTGGTACACGCGACCGAACTGGTTGAAGTCGTTGACGTAGAGCGAACCGAGGTAGATCTGCATCGTGTCGAACACGTCGGTGACGGCGACGCCCAGCTGCTTGGCCTTGACGCGATCCAGGTCGACATCCAGCTGCGGCACGTTGATCTGGTAACTGCTGAACATCGGGCCGAGTTCGGGCGCTTGCGACGCCTTCTTCAGGAAAGCCTGCGTCGCGTTGTTCAGGGCCTCGTAGCCCAGCGCACCGCGGTCCTCGATCTGCAACTTGAAGCCGCCCAGCGCACCCAGGCCGGACACCGGCGGTGGCGGGAAGGTTGCGATCTGCGCACCCTTGATCTTCGCGAACTTGGCATTGAGCGATGCGGCGATCTTGTCGGCGGAGAGGGCCTTGCCGCGCTCCTTCGACGGCTTGAGCACCGGAAAGACCAGGCCACTCGACGAGGAGTTGGTAAAGCCGTTGACCGACAGGCCCGGGAACGAGGGCACACCGACCACACCGGGTTCCTTCAAGGCGATCGCGGTCATTTCCTTGATGACGGCATCGGTCCGCTCGAGTGAGGCACCGGCAGGAAGCTGCGCGATGCTGACCAGGTAGTCCTTGTCCTGCGCAGGCACGAAACCACCCGGAACCACCTTGCCGAGAACCACGGCGCCTCCGAGCAGCACGAGGTACACGCCGATCATGAGAGCCTTGCGACCGATCACGCGGCCGACGCCCTTGCCGTAGGCCTCCGAACCACGATGGAACAGACGATTGAATGCGGCGAAGAAGCGGCCAAACACGCGATCCATGCCGCGAGTCAGCGCGTCCTTCGGCGCATCGTGGCCCTTGAGGAGGATGGCCGCGAGGGCGGGCGACAGCGTGAGTGAGTTGAAGGCCGAGATCACCGTGGAGATGGCGATCGTCATAGCGAACTGCTGGTAGAACTGGCCCGTCAGGCCGGACATGAAGGCGAGCGGGACGAAGACCGCAACGAGCGTCAGCGCGATCGCGATGATGGGACCGCTAACCTCGCGCATCGCCTGGTAGGTCGCATCGCGCGGATTTAATCCCGCAGCGATGTTGCGCTCGACGTTCTCGACGACGACGATCGCATCGTCCACCACGATACCGATGGCCAACACCATGCCGAACAGGGATAGCGCGTTGATGGTGTAGCCGAAGGCCAGCATCAACGAGAACGTGCCCACGATCGACACCGGCACAGCGAGCAACGGGATCAACGATGCGCGCCAGGTCTGCAGGAACACGATCACCACCAGCACGACCAGGGCGATCGCCTCGAACAGCGTATGGATCACGGCGTCGATGCTTTCACGCACGAACTGGGTCGGGTCGTAGATGATCGAGTAACCCACGCCTTCGGGCATGTCCTTCTTCATGTCCGCCATGGCGGCACGGACATCGTCGGAGATCTGCAGTGAGTTGGCGCCGGGCTGCTGGAAGATGATCAGCTGCACGGCCTCCTTGCCGTCGAGCATGCCGCGCAGGGCGTAGTCGGAGGCGGCAAGCTCGATGCGGGCGACATCGGACAGATGCGTCACCGCGCCGTCGGGCGAGGTACGGATGATGATGTCGCGGAACTGCTGTTCGGTCTTCAGGCGCCCCTGCGCATTGATCGACAACTGCAGCGGGACGTCCTTGCTCATCGGCGAGGCACCGACGATGCCTGCGGCAACCTGCACGTTCTGCTCGCGAATCGCCTTCACGATGTCGGACGCCGTCATGTTCTTCTCGGCCACCTTCTGCGGATCGAGCCATACACGCATGGCGTAGTCACCGGAGCCCCACATCGCCACTTCGCCGACGCCCGGGACGCGGGCCAGACGATCCTTGATGTTGATCAGCGAGTAGTTACGCAGGTACGTGAGGTCGTATTTGCCGCTGGGCGAATTGATGTTCACGCCCATGGTGAGCGTCGGCGACGATTTCACCGTGGTGACGCCGAGGCGCTGCACATCCTCCGGAAGACGAGGCAGGGCCTGGGCCACGCGGTTTTGCACCAACTGCGCCGCCTTGTCCGGGTCGGTGCCCAGCTTGAAGGTGACCGTGGTGGCCATGTTGCCGTCGCTGTTGGCCTGGGACTGCATGTAGAGCATGTCCTCGACGCCGTTGATCTGTTCCTCGATCGGCGCGGCGACGGTTTCGGCAATGACCTTCGGGCTCGCGCCGGGATACTGTGCGCGAACCACGACGGAGGGCGGCGCCACTTCCGGGTACTCCGCCGTGGGCAGTTTGGTCAACGCGATGATGCCCGCAAGCAGGATGATCGTTGAGAGCACCCCGGCGAAGATCGGTCGGTCGATGAAGAATCTCGAGATATTCATGACTCGGTTCCCTTGATCAGACAGACGGCACGACCGCGGCGACAGCCGCGCTCATGTCGACCGTGGTGGGTTTGACAACCTCGTTGGGGCGGGCGCGTTGCACGCCGTGCACCACGACACGCTCGCCCGGCTTCAGCCCGGACGTGACGATGCGCAGGCCTTCGTGCAGGTCGCCGAGGAGGACCTCGCGGTACTGGACCTTGTTGCCCTCGTCGACGACGAGGACGTACTTCTTCGCCTGGTCGGTGCCGACTGCGGTGTCGTCGATGAGGATGGCCTCGTGCGGCTTGCCACCGCCGACCTTGATGCGCGCATAGAGACCCGGCACCAGAGAACCGTCGGCGTTGTCGAAGCGGGCACGTACGCGGATCGTGCCGGACACGGTGTCCAGCTGGTTGTCCACGGAATCCACCACGCCCTTCTGCGAATAGCCGCTTTCATCGGCGAGACCGAGCGCGACAGGAATGGTGGCGCCGGCATCGCCGCGCAGATAGCGAAGATAGGCCTGCTCGTCGACATCGAAGCTGGCGTAGATCGGCGAGACCGAGACCACCGTAGTGAGCACCGGGCCGCTGCCACCGGCATTGACGACATTGCCGACCGTCAGTTCGGCGCGCGATACGCGGCCGGATACCGGGGCGACGACGTTCGTATAGGCGAGATTGATGCGTGCCGTGGACAGCGCGGCACGCGCGGCCTTGAGGTTGGCTTGCGCCTCGCGCGACCCGTTCATTTTCTCGTCGTAGTCGCGACGGGCGATGGCGTTGGTGGCGATCAGTCGCTCGGCGCGCGCCGCGTCCGTGCTGGCATACGCCGCGCGCGCTTCGGCGGCGGCGACCTGTGCCGAAGCACGTTCCACTTCAGCCTGGTAGGGCGCCGGATCGATCGTCAGGAGCGTCTCGCCTTTCCTTACCAGTGAGCCGTCGCGGAAGTTGATCGAGGCGATCCGGCCGGAGACGAGCGGACGGATGTCGACGCGATCCACGGCCTGCAGGCGACCGGAGTAACTCTGCCATTCGGTGATCGTGCGCGAGACGACCGTGGCGACGTCGACCTCTGCGGCGGGCGCCACCGCAGCCGCATGTGCGACGGAAGCGGCCTCATGGCCGTGATACGTGGCAAGGCCGGCGGCGCCGCCGACGACGAGCAGGGCACCGAGCGCGACGGAAAGTCGTTTACGGCTGGTGGTCATGGGATGTCTCCTGGAACGGATGGGAAAGGGGGGAAGAGCGCGTGTCGGTCAGGGCCGGAGGAGGCGCGGTTTTCGCGCGGGCATGAAGGTCATGACTCACGGTGCATAGAGTGGCTTCCGCCCTGCACGGGATAAATCCGGCTAATTGCGCTACTTTGGCGCCCAGGAGGAGACAATGAACGAACGCGCTGATGCATCCGTCCCCGAGATCGTCGCCTTCACGGCCGTCGCCCAGACCGGGAGCTTCACCCGTGCGGCCGAGAACCTGGGCACGAGCAAGTCCAACGTCGGCAAGGCCGTGCAGCGACTCGAGACGCGCCTAGGAACCAAGCTGTTCCAACGGACGACGCGCGCCGTGCGCCTGACCGAAGACGGGGAGATTTACCTGCAGGCGTCGGAAGCGGCCCTGGCGGGACTGCGGGATGCCGAGCAGGCGCTCGCGGCACGGCGTGCCGAACCCATCGGCAAGGTACGTATCGATCTTCCGGCGGGTTTCGGTCGGCTATTCCTGCCGACCCTGGCGGCACTGCGCGACACCTACCCGAAGATCTCGCTCGAACTGGCCTTCGTCGATCGCATCTCCGATCCGGTGGCGGAAGGCTGGGACCTGGTCGTGCGTATCGGCGAGTTGCCGCCCGAGAGCGACATGTCGGTGCGCAAACTATGCACGCTGCGGAATGGGCTCTATGCCTCGCCACAGTACCTGGCGCGCAAGCCTGCGATCACCTCGGTCGCCGATCTGAGCGGTCACGATGCGGCGATCTTTCGTGCCTCGTCCGGGCGCCTGCGACCATGGACCGTGCGAGATGGCGAAGGCACGCGCGACATCGTGCCTCCACCCGTGCTGGTGCTGTCCGACGGACAAGCCCTGATCGACGCGACGGTCCATGGATTTGGCATTTCGCAGCTATTCGATCGGGTCGCCCGACCGTTGGTGGCCTCGGGCGCCCTTGTCCATGTGCTGCCAGAGGCCGACATTCCCGGCCCACCCGTGCACGCACTCATCCCGCTCGGCCATCGCATGCCGTCGCGCACGCGTATCGTGCTCGACAAGCTCGCCGAATTCCTGCGCTAGAACAGTAAGCGCCCCGTGGGAGCTGCTTGATCAAGCGACCGAGAACGACTCGTGCAGGGCGACCACATCCGCCTCATCCCGAAGCGCCTTGCGAACCGAAGGCTGAGCATCGACTCGCGCTTTCCAAGCCATGAGATTATCGAGATGCTCGATGCGTACACCGCTACGCTCGTGCCACATCGTGGCCCATACGTACGCATCCACCACCGTGAAGGCGTCACCGTTCAGCCAGGCGCGCCCGTCCGCGAGGCGCTGATCGAGGACGGCATAGGCACCAACGATCTTGTTGCGCGTCCACTCCACACCTTCCGGCGTCATCAGCTTGCGCATGAGCGGGATGTGTTTCTGCGCGATCTCGGTGGCAACGAAGGTCAGAAGTTGGTCGACGCGTACGCGTTCGATCGTGCCGTGGACGGGAATCAATGCGGAAGCCGGGTGTTTGTCCGCCAGATACGACACGACGACAATGGTCTCCGAAAGACGCTCGCCATTGGCGTCGTCGGCAACGAGGACAGGAACATAACCGAGCGAATTGACCTCACTGAAGTCGTCGCCGTTCGAGGTGCTCTTGTCGAACACGTTGTAGTGGACGAGCTCGGGCGTGAGGCCGAGCTCGTTCGCGATGATCTGTACGGCCTGCGAGCAGGTCTGGTTGGCAATGTAGAGTTTGGACACGGCATGAATGCTCGGAAGCGAGGGGACAGCGGTTCGCAGTGAACCGTCGTAACAGTGTGCGAGCCTGGCTTCCGCTGGCCTACCCCTCGACCGGCGTATCTCTGTCGCTCCACTGGATACAAAGCAGCGAGCCCGCACGTGGCACGCTGCTCTGTTCATCGATCGACTGGCGACCGCAATGTCACTCAGGCGGTCACACCGTAACGCAGGCTTTCGAGCACGGGAATCAGTTCGCTCGGATCCGGACGGGTGGTGTAGTCCGGGTTGACTTCGGCGTAGACGATGACGCCGTCCTGGGCGATCACATATCGGCCCGGGATGGGCAGGGTCCAGCTCGGTTCGCCGTTGATCTCGGCGAGATCGAGTTTGAAACCGCTGTACACGTCGATCAGGTACTGCGGCATGGCGTAACGCAGGCCGAAGGCATCGGCCAACTCGCCGTGTGTGTCGCTGAGGATCGGGAAGCTCAGATGGTTGTCACGCTGGGCCTTGCGGCTGAACGTGGCCGTCTGCTGCGAGACGGCGACCAGCGTGGCTCCTAGGTCGCGAATGCCGCCAACAGCTTCTTCGAGGGCCTGCAGGTCGATGTTGCAGTAAGGACACCAGACACCGCGGTAGAAGGTCACCACGAGCGGGCCCTTGGCCAGCAGGGCGGTCGACGACACCGGGTTGCCGTCGGAGTCCAGGAGCGTGAATTCAGGAGCGCGATCGCCGGCCTTCAGCGCCCGATCGGCCTGGCCGGAAGCGATCAGTTCGTCCGTCTGACGATGGAGCGCGGCGACCGCGTCCGCCGGTGCGACCTTGGACTCCCAATGGGCTTTGAAGGTGTCGAGCTTTTCTTGCAGGGACATAACGTTCTCCGGTTCAAGGGACGCCGTTTGGCGTGGGAGAAAGCATGGTCCTGGACCGATTTACCCGGTAGCCGCGCGGGACAACTGAGATATATTTGGATCTCAAATGACTGACCGTTTCTACGCCCTCAAGCTCTTCTCCCGGGTTGCCCGGCTCCGCAGCTTTTCGCAAGCGGCGCAGGAGCTTGGTCTGTCGCAGCCATCCGCCTCGCGGATCATTGCCGATCTCGAAAAGGAGATCGGAGCGACGCTCCTGACACGCACCACGCGAGGCGTGGTCCTGACCGACGGTGGAAAGAATTTCCTCGAGCGTGTCGACCCCATCCTCGATGCGGTCGACGAAGCCGATGATGCAGCCCGCGGTACCGGCGAACTCCGTGGCGATCTCCGCATCTCGGTTGCCACCAGTTTCGCCATCCGCGCCGTCGTGCCGTGCCTGCCTGTCTTCATGGACCAGCACCCGGCACTTCGCGTATCGCTGCAGATGAGCGACCAGTTCCAGGACCTCATCAACGACAACATCGACGTCGCGCTGCGGTTTGGCGCTTTGTCGGATTCCGGGGCGATCGCGCGGACGATCGGCCGCTCGCATCGCATGCTCGTGGCGTCACCAGCCTACCTGTCGAAGGCCGGTGTGCCCCATCATCCGTCGGAGCTGCTTTCGCATTCCCTGATTGTCGGACCAGCCGGCGCAGGACCTTCCGGCTGGTCGTTCAAGAAGGACGGCCGCTCCACATCGATTCGTCCCGAGGGCCGCGTTGTGACCACGGTGAACGAAGGTGCGACCGTCGCCGCCGCGGCAGGCCTGGGCATCCTGTTTACCGGCGACTGGGGTTGCCGGCCGGAGTTGGCCGATGGCTCCCTGGTGGTCGTGTTACCGGATTGGGACATGGGCGCAGTCGATATCCATGCCGTCTTTCCCGCCGGACGCGCGGCCAAGCGTTCGGCGCGCGCCTTTGTCGAGCATCTCGTCGCGACGCTTCAGCCGTCATAACGGCCGTTCCGCGAGGGCCGGTAGCGATGCCCTCCTTGATACCGCCTTGATACCCCCCACCCGCAATCCCGCGCCGTCTTGAATCGCGCCGACCTACGCTG
>Ga0247742_10002138_pt1 | contig 13136 bp, 20 predicted proteins | sample UWRJL208509C2_FD_180944 | JGI IMG/M metagenome (GOLD analysis project Ga0247742, IMG submission 180944) | Plant litter microbial communities from Arlington Agricultural Research Station in Wisconsin, United States - UWRJ-L208-509C-2 | ecosystem: Environmental > Terrestrial > Plant litter >...
CTCAGAGATTATTCTTGCAATTTCTTCCAACGGAGGAAATAAAACGGAAGGATGAAGTTGAGCATATCCGTTTGTAATAGAATCCATCAAACGGTGTTTGACAGGGGTGTAGAGGTGAACAAATTTACTGGTCTCGCTAAGTGAGAGGATAGTACGGAAAGCATCGAAATAGTATCCTGCCTCTTTAGGTGAAGAGAAGCCGAACTCAGCGATTCGGGTTTTAGGTGCCGAGCGAACAGTATTCTCTATCTTCCACGGGCTCTCATAAGAGACATTGAAATGCCCAGAAATATCAACTTTCTGAAAAGCGGAAAGCCTTGCCCGCATCGTAAGAATCCGCCAGTTGAACCTGCTGGCGAGTTTTTTATCAATCAGCACAGTTCTAGTATTTAGAAGAGACTTGATTTGCTTAGGGGTTGCATTTTCCATCACCCACTTGAATAAAAATTCCACTGAGGGGTCAGTACTCGTTCCAGAATAATCATCTGGGACTGGAGTAGACATAAGTGGTCGCAAGAATTCTGGAGTAGGGAAATCAGAGTCCTCCAGTGTAACACTGGACTCAAGTGACCCCTTAGCTCCTACAGAAAGTTTCATACTTCTATATTAGAGCAATTACCTCAAAAGGTCAAGGACGGGTTTATCTAAGAGCCTGGTTTGCATTTACCAGGTCAGCATCGAAATCAATTTCAACTGCATACATATCATTTGTTGAGATATCTAGGGGTTCAACAAGTAAACCATTCTGTTGAATGGCCAATTCAATTCCACGTTCGAAATAATCTTGGTCGTCTACTGCTTTAAGCTGGCGAATAAGTGCATCTTTATCTTTGGAAGAAATGAAGTTAATTCCAACAGCTTCTCCTAAGGCTGAAGACAGAGGAACCGTCTTAGATAAAGATTTGATATAGCCTTCAGCGGATACAGTATATTTTACTTCCTCATCAGAAACCTTAGATGTGTTGACTGAAACAAATGATTGGTCTCGATTGATAAAGGACTTAGCCAGAACAAGAATACGAGGATCAAACACTACATCTCCGTTCATCCATAAGACCCCACTTTTCCTTGGAGAGGTCTGCAGAACTCGAAGCAAAGATTTAGATGTATTGGTTACATCATATTGTTCGTTATATACGAAGTTATTTTCTGGATAGGCTTCAATGATAAGGTCAACCTTGTATCCCACGACTATAGTAACGCGAGCTTCTTTCCCAAATGCTTCTTCTATATTTTCCAGTTGCTGCTGCATAATGGTACGCCCATCAACTAGTTCAGTTAAAGGCTTAGGGAGCGAACGTCCCAAGCGGGAACCTAAACCTGCTGCTAAAATTGCTACTTCTACTGTCATGTTCTTCCTAATCATTCTCTTTTATTATCCGTTGCAAACATATGTTTCAACGTAACAAAGGAATAACATTAATTATACCACTTAAATTGCTTAAACCGAGATTCTCTGGTATCGTTAAACAATCAGCCGAGACTTAAGTAAGGACTTTCTAATGAGAAAAATACCAGTTGGGTACATTACTAAAGCAGTCCACGAAGTTGAAGAAGGCGATGTTATTAGGTTCTTGGGCAAGGTATTAGATGTTTTTGACGGAGATGAAGAAGAGGAATATACGGACCTTTCTGGTGAAATGTTTCTTTCGATCCCTCTAATAGTTGTAACCCCTTCAGTGGTACCAGATACTGAGCAATATCATTCCTTCTATTTTCATGATATTGTCCAAGTTCTCCAATACTCTGAGGTGGAACCAGGAAATAGTCCCCTTGAAGTTACACGAAGTACTTTAATCTTCTCAGGTAAGTAACTAAAAAAGAGGAAGCCCTTTCATGGGCTTCCTCTTTTTTAGTTTAAACGAGCTTCTGAGGAATCAAAGATCGAAGGTAGGCTCGACCTTCAGGACCCTGGAAGTCAGGGGCGGGTGTAGCAGTCCAGCGGCTCCTGACAGCATCAACCGTGTGAGATTCTCCCGAACGCTTGTTCAGATAAGTGACAGGTTCGGTGAAGGTCTCTCTAGTGATAACCCGACCGTGACGGAAACCCTGAGGAAGTTTTTCCCACGGCGATCCAGCTTGTTCCAACAGGGCAAGCCGGTCTGTGGAAGACTTATCAATCAGAGACTTACTGCTGAACTTTGCATAAGCAGCCATAGAAATAGAGTTCTTTCGAGCATCACGCATCCTCCAGATTACATAAGACTCTACATCCTCAAAAGTTGGCAGATTAAAAACCCGAGAGTCAAAGTAAGCAAGCCCACTAATATCTTCAGGCGGGGAGAGGAAGTTTAAAGTCGCAGCGGCAACAGCAGAACTGACAGAAGTAATCTTCTGAATCTGTCCACCAAAATACGCTTGAGTATCAGCAAAAGGTCGAGCAGGGTCCCAATCAGCAACAATCAAGCTGATTTCATCAGACTGGACATAAGCAAACTTCGTGTTAAAAACCTCTTTACACAAAGTAGCTGCAACCTGGTCCATGTTATCCATGAAGGTCTGATCATAAGGCTTTTGCATGCCTTTTGTATATGTATGAAAAGCCTTACCATCCAAACGGATAACAGTGTAAGTTTTAGGGGTCAGGTAGGAGCGAGTTTGGCGCTCGTGCGCCTTCATTTCATCGTTCAAAGTCATTGTGACCCTCCTTCATTCTCGTTGTACCTTCCATCATATATAAACTAGCTCTTGAAGTCAACACCAAAACATGCTAAACTTTGAAGTAACAGAATGGAATTCGAAATGAAGACTCTTTTCCTTTTGAGGGAAGCCCCTTCAGGCAATGGAACGTACATTCATTTTGACGACCCTACAGTTCAATTAACCGATGAGGATGCCTTAGAAGACAAGGCCAAAGCAATTAGCTCGGCTGTGCATGTTGGTTATCAGACCTTCGACAAGATTACCTGGACTTTAAGTACCCCTGTGCTATTTGAAGTAGAGGAGGATACCAATGACCCGTGGTAACCGGACCCTTTCCTTTCGATCCTCAGAAATGGGTGAATGGTTTGATTCAACAGGTGTGGCTGAAGAACTAGAAGCCGTTAACATGACCTTAGATAACCCGGCAGCTAAGATCATGTATAGCCGAGAATTTGAACTTGGTAAATTCTACTGCGCTCAATTCGCCCTGGATGATTCAGAATCAGAAGGAAATAGTGAATCTTACTCTCTCCGATTTACGTTGAATAAGGCTTTCCCTGAGGAAATACCCAAGGGGATTGCAGGGAAAAAAGAGCAACGTAATAATTGGCAAGAAGAGAAGTCCTACCCTGTCGTGGAATATAAGTTAGAAGCAGTTAAGATTTTATTTGAACGCCTTACTTCTTATTCAGTGGAAAAGCTGCTCAATCAGAAAGCTGATATGAAGCATCTAAATCGTTTTTTGGCTCTGACCAACGGACATTGCCTTCTTAAACATCAGCTTGGAAACCAAATTGAAAGAAGAATAACTTTTGATGATCATGAATCTCTCATTGAGTACCTGAAACTTGATCTGGATTGGGATACCACAATAGACCTTTGCCTACATGAAATTCCTGTAAACAATGTGGAAGACTACCTTAATCTTCCACAAGAGTGGGCAAGAAAGTTGGTCAGCTAATGATTAGTTCCTATGATGCAATTTTGATTGAGCAAATCCGCGATGAGCTGGAATCTATGGGTGCCATAAGTGGTTATTATGCTGCGGCATCCGATGCTATGGCTTTCAAAGTTAACGATAAAAGGGACAAAGATACCCTCTACGTAACCATCGAACAGCTTAAAAAGACAATTAACATCCTCACCATCGACAAAGATCATGGTGGAGTTAAAATGCATATTGAGAGTGACCTACTAATTGAATCAGCCAAAAGGAATAACTGGAATTTGAATTCGCAACTCTGGAGTTTTCAGCAGGCAAAGGATGTCTTTGAGGCAATTAATTCTCAGGAATGGGTGGAAAATGATTTCGGTGTTCCTAAGGCTAAAATAGCCAGATACCTAGCCATCGAGAGTGTTCTAAAATCCCTACCGGAGGAATTCTCTCCAAGCCTATCTCCTACGTCAGAGTACGCTTTATTAGACATAGACATCAATGAGATAGTGAAATATATGGCACTCGGGGCGGAAGCAGCGGACATTGAATCCTATATGGAACTCCCGGCATCTTATCTAGAGAAACTATTTGGAAGTATCTAAACACTTCTCATAAGGAAACATAAAATTATTATCGAGGAAAACTAGGAGAACAGATATGAAAGATATTTATGGAAATGAAGAGATGGGGACTGATTTTTATACTCCCATGGGAGTTATGTCTTTCATTCAAGTAGATTACCAACAAAGGTTCAGAGAGGGATCAGACCTTTTCTTATATATTGATAAAGAAAAAGGTGGTCTGACACTTCCTGACGGTAAAATCTATCATTCGTTGGAAAGGATTCTCTGGCATAAAGAATTCGGAATTACTCCTCGTTATGAGAACTATAAAGTTGTTTATCAGAAGACCCCACGAACGGTTAGCCGTTTTATGAAGTTTGAGGATGAAAGCTGCGCAATCATCACCGACCTTTTCTTTGAAGCCTACGTTCAAGGAGTTATGGGAGCCCCTGAACTTGATGAAGTTACCTTAAGGGAAAATCATGCGAAGGTAAAAGAATATAGAACCAAGTACCGTGAGACTCTTGCTAAGATTGAGGAGACCAATGAACTTGGACAAAGCCTGAAAAACTCTAAGACTGGCTGGTCTCCATTCCCTAAAATCAAGTCCAAGATTCGCTAACCAATTTAGGATAAAAGTAAAGCCCTAACATTATCTCCTCAGAATGTTAGGGCTTTACTTGATTTTAGGTTACTTAGATTTGTTCTTAATCTCTTTAAGAGCTTCCTTGTAACTAGTTTGCACTTCCGCGCTAACGCGTTTAGCTTTCTTTTTTAGAATTCCAGCATCAGCCCTGACTTCCACTAATCTGTCTTGCAACACATCAGTCGCTTCCTGAACCCGCTGTTTGATTTTCTCACCTGAAGCGTTAAAGGTGTCTTTTAAATTATTAAAATCACTCATCGATGGTGGGTTCCTAACTTTTTTCTTATAAACTATAATCGGTATCTAAGAAGAAAAAATTGCATTAAAGAGGAAGAATTTTGTGGAAATTTCGATTTTTGACAAAAAAGTTCCCTGTTAACCCTTAGTTAACTATGTATACATTGTATACCTGTTAGAGGAAACTCTAACTGTCTCTTAGACTGAAGTAACTAATCGAATGCCCCCTATGGGGCAAAATCCTTTAAACAGGTAGTTAACCTAACGTCTCTCGTTCCTCGGACTAAAGGTATACCTGGTTAACTCCTTGTATACTTGGAGTGGTACCCGATTCCGGGTAGAGGTATCCTATCCTAGTGTCAGCAATTCAAGGATAAAAGGCTGTCAGGAGGGTTAGTTTATGTAAAAAATCTGAGGTAAAAATGGGGTGGGGAGACACAGCAGGGGCGGTAATATGAGGAGGACTGTTGCGGCATATTTCCCTGGCGACCTGCTTACGGCAAAATATTATCCTGTTCAATCATTGGTATGGCTTGCTTTCGCTCTCACTACACCCGCTAACCAAGCGGTGAACTAAACCTTCCCTAAGCTCGTCACTTCCTAGGTAATCAATATTGAATGGCGATCAGCTTCCTAAGTAAACTTAGAAAGAAACATTTTGTACTACGTGCAACTTTTTTATAACTAACAGTTCTTTTTCAAAAACTGAACTACGTGCTATGATAACTACTATACCAAGTTTATTTAAGGAACCCTGAAAATTTGACCAACGATTTATCAAAAATAGTTAGCTTTGATGAACCTGTTTATAGCTATACAGCTTCACAGGATAGGGTCTTTCTATACCTTTTAAAGTATAACGACCGAAATTCCTCTGAAGAGGTCTTCTTTATCGGCTCTGCTAAGTTCCTGAAAGCTAGGCTTGCAAGGCATTATGCTGCTAACTGGCATTATGCTTCTTTTAAAAGACCCTCGCGCATTTCTATTCTAGGCACCATCAAAGAAGAGGAAGCTCCAGGGGCTATCCTTAGCCTTACTGAAGATTTAACAGCCAGGGGTCATCGTATTCTACCTCAGCGGAAAATGGTATCGATATTGTCATCCACAGTAAAAGAAAGAGAAACGCGAAAGTTTTTAATAGCTGAAACTTCTAGTAGCCTCAAACAATATCTTGCAACTTGGAAACGCAATAAAGATATTTACACTGGGGAACCTAAAAATATACCTGATCCGAAACCAATTGAATCAAGCTCGAAGACAGCCGTTAACTCTTGGACTAAACGTAAATTAGTTAGATTGATTGTTAAAAGGAAGTACCCATCAGTTCAATCAGTTAAACTGTCACAAAAGTTAGCTGCTGCTTACAACGAAAAACTTGATATATCTATAATAGACATATCATTAACTTCAGGAATGCAGAAGAAAGCTAAAGAAATCGAAATAAATCTCCTAGAAATATCTTCTGATTGGACTCGCATCGACAACGGTAATAGTCTAGGAAAATATGCTTTCCAACCGTCTCCTAGGTTGAAGAAATATGTTCAACAACAGCAAGATCAAAAAACCGATTTTGTCTCTAACTCCACTGAGACCAGGTAATTTAATTATCAACCTAGCTTGATTTTTGCCTAAGTTGTGCTAAGGTAGACACATGTCAACACAGAAATACCTAACTGAAATCCTTCTCTTCTCCGAACTCCCTGAGGGATGGGATGGTTATGGAGCTTTGTCTCCTTCTGAAGAAGTAATCAAGAATGCAGTAAGCATTTTAGGGGATATCCATCCAGATGATGATTTAGAGATAACGCCTAACACCAACGGGACAATCAGTTTTGAATGGCTAGACCCCGAGTCTCAGACTACACGTATTCATCTTGAAATTGGTCAGACTAGAGCTTCGATGTATATCAAAACTGATGATACTAAAACACTGTTCTTCGACTACGAGAATATCCACTTATCTAAACCAACAGTGGATACCGATTTGAGTCCCTACATCTAACCATGTCCTCTCCTATCTCTTTCAAGGAAATATTTAATCCTGATTTCAAGGATTTAAAACAACAAACCAATGAACAGGTTAATGAAATTTTCGGCGATGAAGCTGTTTTCCAAAAGCTGTGGAAGCTGGAATTGTTTACCTTCAAGACAACTAATAATGAGTTCTTCATAGGATTTGGTGAAGATAATGCAATACACGATCATGACAGATGGTTATTTTATCGCCCCGATAATGATTCGAATTGGTTTGTTAATGGTTTTGAAGAATGCATTCCTTCGCCATCTTCTCTAGAGCCAGCTAGTTTAAAAAGCTACAATGAGACCAGGGAACATAACTCTCCTGTGAGCTATAGTCTTGACAACGATCAGTTGGTAAAAGAACTGATGGCATTACAGAAATCTGTTGAATGGACAAGAAAAAGAGATTCAAGTCTTGAATACATCGGTCCTGAGTATGTCATAACTACTCAACGGTTGCACCTGGATAAGGGGCTTAAGACTAAGACATTGAAGGCCCTCAATTCTGAATCTATCTCTCCCAAGGACCTACATGACCTAATCTGTCATAAGAAGCGTTTTTATCTTAACCATCCAGAATATTCTAGTATTCCTTTGAACTATGTCAAAGAAATGTATGGAGTAGACCATTCACTTAAAGTGGTTGCATAGAAGCAAATTGCTTACTTTAGAAGAGCCCTGAACTTCCAAAGATAGAAGTATTCTCCTGGTTAGAAGTCTCAACATCCACAGGCTTTGAGTCAATTTTTTGAACGGGGATGCTACTGGTTGGTTTATGAAGATTCGGGTTATAGGTAACGCCTTTAGTAGCCGTTGGAACAACTACAGGAACTACTGGTTCCTTTTCCTCTACTACAGCAGTTTCCGCAGTAGTAATTGGTTGCCCATCTTTGACGGCTTTTTGGGTGTAGGTCTTAAGTGCTAATTCGGGGTTAACTTCGTTCACCTTAGCAAAGTAGCTAACTCTGATTGAATTCAGAATTAATACTACTGGGATTATGTAGAGGAAAAGGGGGAAGAAAAATGTTGCGTTTTGGGAGGACATAGTTAAAACCCCAAAAAGACAGTAAGCTACAAAACCAATTCCAATAATTCCATATATTAAGCGTTCGACTCTCTTGAGCCGGGGGACGAAGAAAATACAAGCTACTAAGAGAAGCCCAACGGCAACACCGCCGTATAAAAGAACCATCAGAGGAATGTTCATATTAATGATATCGGCGGTTGAGAGCATTCCTCCGTCAGAACCTTATATTTTATCTTTAACCTGCCAGTTTTCCGATAGCTGTTGTATGGAGGATGCAACAAAGGTTTTTGATAACCAAGAAGAATTAGGTTTCACCATCCTCTCTCGATCCTATGAATCCTCAGAAGACCTTTTCAAGGCTTTCCCAAAGCCAATGCAAGATATTGCTTTATTTTTGAAAAAATATGGTGTGCTCGGGGATGACCGAATGGGAATTGAAGTTATCCCAAAGCGATCTAATACGCCTCAAACCTACCTAATTAAGACCATTGCGACTGATAAAACTGATTATGAACATCCGCCTATAACTCTACTGAAACTCACAATTTATGCGCGCCAGCCAGTGTTAGTTGAATACTGGGATGAGGATAGCGATAAAAAACTTACCAAAGATGCAATTGCTACTCTGAGGAATTTTGTCATCAAAGCCAGAGATAGGGTGAAAGGGCAAAATGTTTCGCTCAAGCAAACAGGTCAGTTTATTATCCTCACGTTGCAGAAGGAGCTCAGGTTAAAGTTCACAGATCAGCAATTCATTGATTTGGTAAAAGCTGACATGGATACTAACACTATATTTGATCTTCTTGACAAAGGTTTCAATCTAGAAGAAATTAAAGAAACCAACGGGATTCCCCTCAAATGGCTTAATAAAATGATGTAATTGCCCGTATTCCCTAACTTCTTTTATTTTTAAAGAAATCCCGCCACGCAGGACCTATAGGTAATTCTTTAGCGCCTAAGCGAAGAGCATCTTTTCTCCTGGTAACGGTAAGGTCATAATGTTCCTTATATGTCCCTTCATTCTGTATCCACTCAGGTTTTAATCCGATGAGGCGTGCCATCTCTTCAAGTTCCTCATGTTTATCAGCAAACATGTGAGACCATCTACCTCTTACAATGCGGTTGCCATTTTTTACATCAACCTTTTGAAGGTAGTTATCCACATAAACAGTCATCCTCTAATGCTACCATCAGGTTAGGAATGACCGTGAAATTGGTGGATAACAGCGTGTCCTTTCCCTCTGCCCATCAGAAACTTATTTACAGGTGTCGTGAAGAGGATAGCTAAGAGAAGAGATAAGGCAAGGGATGCCCAGAATAACACTGAGTTTAATCCAGCGTCCATTGCCCCTGGTATAGATGCAACTACCGTATTGTCAATGACCTCCATGACAGCAATAGAAACTGTATCCGCTATCAAGGCAACTCGAAACGCTTGTGAAATGGATAGCCCGGCTTTTAGCACACCTTGCATAGTAAGAACATACCCAAATATAAAGGCAAGAACTATGGAGAGAGCTATTGTTCCTAGGTTATGAAACCCAAGAGCTGTTCCGATTACCATTCCAAGCACCTCTCCTATGGCACACCCGGTAAGGCAGTGAAGAGTAGCTTGAAGCGCTTCCTTCCATGAAACCAAGTGGTGGGCGTGTCTGTGTTCCATGTCTGCTGTAACCTTTTCTGTTTATTTGATATTCCAACATGGTTTCATAATCTTCTGCGAAGTTCGCTTTAGATAATGTTGTAACCATCCTTTACTTCTAACTCATTCCTTGGTATGCTTTAAATATAGAAGGGATGTGAAACTATGGATATGCATGATAACGCGACTGGGATGCTTTTCCTCGCCCTGAAGGATATCAAAAAGGTATTCTTGCCCTTTGACCAAGGAACCCTTTCCAAGCCACATTCTTATTCTGGTCCAATGGAGAATCTTGCCTCGGAATTAAAATTTGAAGACGGGACTCTCTGGCGTCTCTTTACCACAAGATTTATGCCATCATATCAGCGCGCTCCTGGGTTTGAAGACAAAAGCCTTAGAATTATTTCTAAGTCAAGTTTGTCTAATGCCCCGCTCATTGTTTCTTTTACTGTCCCCGAAGCTATGCAATATTTTTCTCACCTGGTTAGTAAAGCAGAGGCAGTTTTAAAAGAAGAGAAGCTTGACATTAAAGATTCGCATCGCCTTGTGAGTCTTACCTCCTCATGGCAGAATGATCTTTTGGAGGGGCGTGGGAAAATTCCGCTACCAGTTCAACTCAATTACATTCGACTAGGGCTGAGCTATGACGATATTCATATGTGTGAAAAGTATAACCTTACGCCAGAAGAAATCAATGATTACAAGGATATCCCAATCTCTTACTTTGAAGCTTTGATGGAAGACCGTAAACGAGTAACCAAGCATACCCCTTGGAAACGTAACTTTTAATTTTCTTGTTGCACGTTCCTCCGTTAGATGATATACTTAGTTATATACGGAAAGGAAGTGGTCATTATGGCTAGTAAACTTAAGAAGGCACCTGCTCCTTCACATAAAGTCTCGAACGAAGCTCTTGCTCGCGCTTCTGCTGAGCGTGCTTTTTCTGGAGCTTGGGGAACCCATGCGGATAAGCGCTCTCGACGTGCGCGCACCCGTCTTGCATCTAAGACTCGTTCTATCAATGATGCAAGCTAAATTCTATTCACTTAAAAGTCCTGAGAAATCAGGGCTTTTTCTATATGGAAATCTTCTTAGGGTAACTTTAAAAAGTTGACTTTCTAAAATACATCCATTAGAATAGAAAAATCTAAGAAAGGAGGAACCCCATGATAAATAGATTCGGTGAAACCTGGCCTGCTAACAGTCGCCCAGGATTTAAAAACACTGTAGAGGACAACTCAATCGAAAAAGCAGAATTTGAAATGATTCTGAATTCTCTGAATATCTCTGATAACTTCATGTGGGTTTCTGACAACCATGATTCTTCATCGGAATGGCTTAGCTGCACTCCATTCGGGGCTAATGGCATTCGAGGAGACTTTATTAAACGAACAAGACGTAATGATCGTATGAATGGAACCCTGTCAGTCAACCATGATAGAAACTACGGACATCCTTTTTATTCAATAGCAACTGCAAGCATTTTTAACCGGTGGGAATCCCGCTTTGACTCCGCCGAAGATATTTTATTGGGTCTTTACTCCTCGACAAACAACCTTTTGAACGAGAATAATATTGAAGCATCAGATAAAAAAGTTTCTAAGATGCTTTCCATCCTTGTTATTTTATACAATGGCTACGCGACTCGTCTTTACTCATCTTCGATACCCAAGAAACTAATCCAGCTTTTTAAAATGGAGTTAAGCTCCGAAGTAATACTTATGGCGATAAGAGCAAAGCTTTCTCTTAGGGATACTGCTGCTTTGAAAGATGTTCCGTTAAAATATGGGGCTATGATTTTAGAAGACAAATTGGGTGGAGCTTTCCCCTATCTGTCAAATGGGATTAACGGTCATATCTCAGAAGTTCAAGATCGTTTTGCGTTCAAAAAGGGAGGAGCGCAATGGTAGCTCTAGTTGCTGCAAGAGATAAAGCTCTAGAGGAAAGCGAGAGTCTCCAAAAGCTTGAGATTCTCAAGGAGCTTCCCAAAAAATATGGGATTGATGATAATTTTGTTTGGATGGAAACCTCATATAGGGGTGAATACTTTCTCACTTGTACGCTTAAGTCATCTGATGATGCCCCACAAGGAACGCCTACCTACACAGGTGTATTGGCATCTTATTATAGCAATTCAGAAAAGTTAAAATTTTCCGCTTCGCTATTGGGATCAAGCCCTGAAATTTTTTTCGGTTGGGATGCGAAAATCCCGATTTATGTTTTTAACTCAAGGATTCAAGAGTTTGACAGATACTATCGTAGAATGAAAGTCTTGCTTAAGAAAAACGGAATACCAACTAGCAAAAGAAACGTTTCAAAGTTTCTTACTATCATGTCTTTGCTTAAAGAAGGCTATGCCGCTAAGGTTTATAAGGAGAGAATCCCTAAAAAGATTTTTGAACTAATCAAACTCCAACTACCACCCGAGCTTATCCTGATGATTCTCAGAGCGGAGGTCAGCTTAGCTGATGCAGAAAGTTACCTGGATGTCCCTCCGCAATATGTCGCAGAGATGCTTAAGGGTGAACTTAAAGAGTTATACCCCAGATTAAATCACGGGAAAACAGATGACGCCCCGAAGTGGAATTAAGGTTAGTTGACTTAGTGCTTTTTGTTTGGTACCATTGGATTTGACTAGAATCTATTGGAGGTGATTACTTTGGAGCAAGACTTGAAGAGGGGTAATCACCTCCTTGAACTTCAAACGATTCCCGAAGATTATGTTATTTCTGATAATTTCTTTTGGAGTCAGGTAAATAAGAGTAATCGATTTGAGCTTAGCTGTGTCAAACCTCACGCCCAGGCATTATGGCTCGAAAATAAAATCGTTCCCCTTTTAACCTTACGAGTTTATTCTACTAAAGAGCTTATCTTAAGCTCTTTAGGGTTCTTTGGAGTCCCACGTTTTAGCATTGCAACTATGCCTGGAATAGTTGAGGATACTATGCAACCATTTCGAGATATTTATTTTCGCACCCAAGAAATATTAAGGCAGAATGAAATTTCGGTTACCCCGCAGAATACCTCAAGGATGCTAACCATTCTGCAGGTCCTCGCCAGTGGGTTTGCAGCGGAAATTTATAAAGAAGAGGTTAGGAGAAAAGTAATTCAGCTTTTTAAAAAGGACCTTCCTGCTGATCTTATTCTTCTCGCCATCAAAGGGCGTCTTTCTGTCTCAGAAGCTATTCATTTCAAAGAAGTTCCAATCAATTATGTAGATTCGATGGTGTCCACCGCAGGGGAGTCTTTAAACCCCGAACTCTCATATGGAAAGATTGCCTCAGCCTCCCTTCTGACCCCATTCAAATTGGGGTCTGTCAATGTTTAAAGAACAGAAGAAAGTTGCAATAACCCGATGGGAGAACATTCAAACAGTCCTCTCTAAATATAAGTTCGATTCATTCTTAGAGATACAGGATGAC